>SDBS01000844.1_pt1 | contig 30827 bp, 27 predicted proteins | sample 2277091 | NCBI WGS metagenome assembly SDBS01 (sample SAMN10404972, study PRJNA504765) | marine sediment metagenome | isolation source: marine sediment core GS10_PC15, 163 cmbsf | place: Arctic Ocean: Southern Knipovich Ridge | collected 2010 | reverse complement strand
CCAGCACTTGATAAACCTTCTCCTGCATGATTCTTTCCCCCCTTATTGTTATTTCAACCTACTAGATCGTTTTCTTTTCATGAAAACAAAAGAGCGAACGCCTTGGCCATTAGAATTAAAATATCACGGTCGCCAACCGTCGTTCGCCCTTGAGTTCCTAGGTGCACCACCAGGTGCTTCTTAATTGTTAAGGTTAGACTATGGTTAATCTTCTTTTATAAAAATCTTAAATGCACCTGTCCTTAATTGTCAAGCTAGACTAACTCACCTAATTCTTGGGCTCGTACTGTTATCGCCAGCCTTTGGATTCCGTCTCTTCTTCAATAATCGCTCCAAATGAGGCTTACCCTTAAATAGCTCTGCCAATAGTTTAAGCTCAGTTTTTGTTGTATGATAATATGCGTTATGGGTAGCATAATTAAGCAACTAGCTGTCCTCGGCTCCACTGGCTCCATAGGCCGGCAAACACTTGAGGTAGTTCGTGCCTTTCCTCACCGATTCCGGATAATTGGGTTGGCCGCCAGTAAGAACCTTGATTTACTAGCTAAGCAGGTAAACGAATTTAAACCGAGATTTGTTTACTCTCAGGATAGAGAGGCACTCAGCCACCTAAATATAGAGTGCGATTTCCTGCCCCTGGAGGAGATGGCGAGTTATCCTCAGATAGACACCGTGGTAGTTGCTACCTCAGGACAATCAGGGCTACTGCCAACCGTAGCCGCCGTAAAAGCCGGTAAGAATGTGGCTCTAGCCAATAAAGAATCACTGGTGATGGCCGGTGAGATTATCATCAACGAAGCCAAGCTGAATAAAGCTCAGATTCTACCGGTTGACAGCGAGCACAGCGCGATATGGCAGTGCCTTAAGGGCGAAAATCAAAAGGCTGCCCAGCTTATTCTGACAGCATCAGGAGGGCCTTTTCGCCACTTCTCACCAGCCCAGCTAAGTGAGGTTACTGTTGAGCAAGCACTGGAGCACCCCTCGTGGCAGATGGGACGAAAGGTCACCATTGACTCGGCGACTCTGATGAACAAAGGGCTTGAGGTCATTGAAGCCCACTGGCTATTTGACATGCCCTTTGATAACATCAGGGTTCTAATCCATGCCCAGAGCATTATCCACTCCCTAGTGGAATTCATAGACGGCTCAGTTAAAGCCCAGCTAAGCTACCCTGATATGCGCCTCCCTATTCAATATGCCCTGTCTTACCCCGAACGCCTGCCCAACCCCGAACTGCCACGGCTTAACTGGGACAGCTTGAGTCGTCTAACCTTTGAGCAACCTGACTTTAGCAGATTTCCCTGCCTAAATTTGGCCATTGAGGCCGGTAAGAAGGGAGGAACCTACCCGGCAGTGCTCTGCGCTGCCGATGAGGTAGCGGTAGAACTATTCCTCTCTCAGCGTATTAAATTCACCGACATTGCCTATCTTGTCAAGCAAACACTAGAGCAACATCAACCGGTAGCCCAGCCTACCCTAGAGGAAATCTTGACGGCTGATGCTTGGACAAGGGAGAAGGTCACTCAACTTACCACTGAGGGTAATCCATGCTAACTACCGTAGTAATTTTCATTGGTGTCATAGTTGGGCTTATCCTGACCCACGAGTTTGGACACTTTATTACCGCCAAAGCCTTCAGGGTAAAGGTTACCGAATTTGGTGTCGGGTTTCCCCCGCGGATATTGGGGAGAAAGTGGGGAGGAACACTATATTCGCTAAATGCCATACCTTTAGGCGGATTTATCAAAATGGCTGGTGAGGACGACCCCAATATGCCCCGGAGCCTAGCCAGCAAACCCACCGGCATCAGGCTTCTGGTTCTCAGCGCCGGCTCGCTGATGAATTTTCTCGCCCCCCTGGCTCTCTTCACCATTGCCTTTATGCTACCCCATAATATAGTCGTGGGGGAGGTTTTAGTAACCGAGGTCGCCCCAAATTCACCAGCTGCCATGGCCGGTATTGAAGATGGGAATACGATACTCAGCATAAACGATAAACCGGTAAGCAATATTGGCGACCTGCAACGCTATATTCAGCTCAACCTGGGTAAGGAGACCGAGATAACCGTTGAGCACATTGACTCCACCATCGAGAGTCTCAGCCTAGTACCAAGATGGCGACCCCCCGAGGGTCAGGGAGCCATTGGTGTTAACGTTAAAACCATAGATGCCATCACCGTTCGCCATAGCGAACCCGTCTGGAGGGCAGTGCCCTTAGCCATATCGGCATATGCAGAAAACTTCGTTCTTTTCAAGAACGGAATACTAAATGTGCTTATCGGTTCAACACCCCTCCAAGTTGTCGGGCCAGTGGGTATTGCTCAAATCACGGGAGAGGTAGCTAAAGCCGGGTTAAGCCCGCTACTGGAGTTCGTCGCCTTTCTCAGCATCAACCTGGGCTTAATAAACCTTTTCCCTCTGCCCGCTCTAGATGGTGGCAGAATTGTATTCGTATTAATTGAGAAAGCGCGCCGGGGCAAACGCGTGTCACCAAAGACACAAGGATTGGTGCACCTCATTGGTTTTGCCCTGCTTATCGGAGTGATGATAGCCATAACCTATAGTGATATTACTCGTATATTAAGCGGGGAGGGCCTGATACCATGAATCCAAGACGAGCCAGCAAACCTATTCAGATTGGTAAGGTAACTATCGGCGGTGGTGCCCCGATCGTGGTGCAGTCAATGACCAAGACCGATACCAGAGATATTATGTCAACCATCACCCAGATCAGGGAGCTGGCTGATTATGGTTGCGAGTTAGTAAGAGTCGCCGTCCCCGATGCCGAAGCCGCCCGGGCAATAAAGGAGATAAAGAAGGGCGTCTCCCTACCCATAATTGCTGATATTCACTTTGACTTTAGGCTGGCACTAATGGCACTAAAATCGGGAGCTGACGGGTTGCGTCTAAATCCGGGCAATATCAGCGAGCCAAAAAAGGTTTCTACCATAGTTAAGGCTGCCAAAGAAAGGGGTGCCCCTATCCGTATCGGCGTAAATGCGGGCCGCCTGCCTAAGGCGGAAAATCCCGATTTATCTATTGCGCAACGGATGGTAGAGGCTGCCTTAAAGCAGATAAGAATACTGGAGAGTCTTGACTTTGACCTGATTAAGGTTTCGGTCAAGGCCTTTGATGTCCCGACGACGATTGAAGCCTATAAAGACATTGCGGAAAAAATACCCTATCCCCTGCATATCGGCATTACTGAAGCCGGCACACCCCGAACGGGCATTATCCGCAGCACGGTAGGCATCGGCACCCTGCTCTACCTTGGCATTGGGGATACAATCCGAGTCTCCCTGACAGCTCACCCCAGGGAGGAGGTAATCGCCGGCTATGAAATCCTGAAGAGCCTGAACCTGCGCCAGCGCGGGCCGGTACTGGTCAGCTGCCCCTCCTGCGGGCGGGCTGAGGTTGACATCGTGAGGTTGGCTAGTGAGGTAGCGGAAGAGCTACTAAAGATTAATAAACCAATAAGTGTGGCCATGATGGGCTGCGTGGTCAACGGACCCGGTGAGGCTAAGGATGCCGATATCGGTATCGCCTGCGGCAAAGGCAGTGCCGTCCTCTTCAAAAAAGGCAAAAAGATTAGGACTATTAAAGAAAGGGAGTTTGTAAGGGTATTGATGCAAGAGGTGGAGAGATTTTAGCTATGGCAAAACAACCAGAAAAGAAAAAACCCCTTACCCGTGAAGATGTAATTAGAAAAATAGAGGAAATAAAAGGGCCACATGATTGGGTTAACCTATCTGACGGAGAGTTTCTATACAAAATTGACTTACGTGGCCTTAACCTTCACGGGTTTATTCTCAAAAATGCTAATTTGGCAGGCGCAAACCTTCAGGGAGTTGATTTATCATTCGCACACCTTGAAGGCGCCGACCTATCATTTGCCCATCTTGAAGGCGCCGACCTATCATTCGCACACCTTGAAGGCGCTGATTTATTTTCAGCTGAATTATCCCCCGATACCAAGCTTGCAGATGTCAAATGGGAAAACTATGTTTTAGACGAGACGAAGAAATGGCGTCTCGGTCCCATAGAGAATCCCTACCGCCGACTGAAGATATGGTATACCAATGCAGGTATGTATGACATAGCAGCGGAATTCTACTACCGTGAGATGGAAGCGAGGAGAAAATCTCTGAAATGGCGTTCCCAATCGACATTTCGGCACCGCTTAGCACTAGAAATGAGCCGTTTATTCTTCGGGTATGGAGAAAGATGGAATCGGATTCTTATCTGGATGGCAGCGGTTCTATTCGGATTAGCTGGGGCCTACCACTTGTGGGGTTCGTTTAGCTCCTCTTCTTTCTTGGATACCTTATATTACAGTGCTGTTTCATTCACAGCTTTGGGCTACGGTCAATGGGCACCACAGCCTACAGGGTGGGCAAAAGCGCTGGGAGCCGCAGAGGCTTTTATAGGTGTTTCCATGATGGCACTACTCTTAGTAACCTTTGTTAGAAAATGGACACGTTAAAAAGGATGGACGGGGATTCCAAGGGCCACGGTGCACGATGCACATGTCGAGAGGGCTATTGCAGGCCTCCGGGATGGAGGTTGACAACCGAGCGCCATGGGTACATTATCGCTGACAAGAGACGAAGTGTCGGAAGAGTAGCCGTTTCTCATTGGGAGATATAAAGGGTTTTAGCAATCTACTCGACGTGGGTGGTTTCTTAACAATCTAAGCCTTTGTGTAATAGTAAACATTCTGGAAAGTTACGACTAGCATTTGTCGAATCTAGAATCATCAGCTCAAATCTACCTACGAAGCAATACAGTATCTTGCGTCTACTTTAATAGAATTCCCTTAACAGCTCAAGGATTTGGTGTTCGCTGAGGGGCACAGGATTAGCCGCCAGATTAACCGCATTGTTTGATGTCTCAAAGGCAATCTTCCCCAAATCGGTCTCTGGTATGCCGATATCTCTGAATCTAGAGGGCACGTTGAGGTCATCAAAAAGTCTCTTGAGAGCTGATTCTAGATCACCTGACTCGCCCAGTGCCCAGACTAAATCGAGAAACTGTTTCTCGCAAGCCTTCCTGTTAGCCCTGACAAAACAGAGAAGACCAGCGGCACAGCCTCTCCCATGGGGAACATGATAAAATGCCCCGAGAACATGACTTATTGCGTGGCCTAGACCAAGACCCTTGGTAAAGGAGATTCCTCCGTAAGCTGCCGCCATACACATATCCGTCCTAGCGGCAATATCACTACCGTCGTTATAGGCTGCCCTCAGGCTACGACCAATTAACTTCACCCCATACAATGCCAGTGCTTCATAATAAGGGTGATAGGCATCACTCATCCCAACATATGCTTCGATACAATGGGCCAGTGCATCGATACCAGTTTCTGCGGTTACCGCCGGGGGCATCGTCTTACACAAGAGCGGGTCAATTACGGCCAGATTCGGCACCATCAAGTCGCTCATCATGGTGAACTTGAAGTTTCTCTCTCTATCTGTGATTACCGCATATTGGTTGGTTTCACTACCGGTGCCTGAGGTAGTGGGAATACATATTACCGGTGGTAGTGGCGACTTAATTTTTGCCTTCCCGCCAACCATGTTTTCATATTCGGTCAAAACACCGGCTTGGGATACCCTCACGGCGGTAGCTTTCGCTGTATCCATCGAACTACCCCCTCCCAAGGCGACTAAGCCATCACAGCCATGTTCTCGATAGAACTCACCTGCCCTCTCAATTACCTCGACCGGGGGGTCAGCTTCAACCTCGGCAAAAACAGCTGAAGCTATACCACTCGCTTCCAGGATTCCCTGAATTTCATCAACACGCCCCAGTTTCTTCATCACTGGATCGGCAACAATCATAGGCTTCTTTATATTAAGTTTCTTTGCTCGTTCGCCCAATCTCTGAACCACATCGACACCAAATAGAATTGACGGAAGAGAGGGGAAGCGAACCTCCCAAATCTTTCTCGGCTCCGTGAAGGCATCGAGCCTATCCCAGATGCTATCCAGCTCAGTATCTTCAACATCAAATACATTATCCGTTGGCGGCAGCGGTTCGGTACGGATGAAAGCCGGGTAGCGCTCATAAATCTTACTGAACTCGGCACCCTGGTTAAATTTCAGTTCATCCTTAATCGTTTGCTTGCCTATCTCAAAGATATTGCTACGGGTCAGGCTTACTCCATAGCGAGCGTTAATTAAGTCCGCCAGGAAAGCATAAATTGAAGCCTGTCCCCCCGGCACGGAATTAAGGCAATAGCCAAAAGTGTCACAGGTTGCGGCCTGTATTTGAGCCCTTAGTGAATTAGCGATCTGCCCTGTTTTCTGTAAAGGTATTCGGTAGGTAAGCCCCGCGGTATGGTCAGCCCCCATGGGGCTGGTGGCATAGGTTACCCCCATCCCCTTGACCGCTCTAGCATCGTGAGCTGGCATAGCCTGCCCCTTAAATGCTGGAACCCGGCTAACACCAAGCACTTTAGCCGTGGCAACCACACCATCAGCCAAGATATCGCCAAATTCAGTGCCTTGCTCTATCTCCTTAAGCAGCTTCATCGCTGACTCTACGTCCCCCATCTTCATCTTACCGGCGCTAGCAGCGATACCCAGGCTACTACCAATTTCAATGATGTCAATACCCAGGTCGTCACAGGCAAATTTAAGCCTGGCAATTTCATCATGATTGCTGATCCCCAGGTTGGTCCCCAGCATCGCCACACCCTCATACTCATAGGCCGAAGCCAGACGCCTTCCTTCAGCATCGTTATAGATGATGGAACACTTCACAACACAGCCGGGCATACAGGCATGCATCCTGCCGCCACGTTCCATCATGTTCTTCTTCATGACCTCGCCGGTGACTTGCCTAAACCCTTCGGGCCTACCCGTAGTATAGCTATTCCCCGGCATAGTCCCCTGATAACTGTTAGCGGCAATGGTAAATGGGGTGCCAAAGGCTGAGAACAGCCCACAGGTAACATCCTTTTGTATGGTATCTACCCAAGACCGAACTGTTTGCCTAAATAGTGTCTTGTCAGCAATCGCAACGTTTGGTGTGCCTGAATCATCAACGATAATTGCCTTGAGTCCCTTAGAACCCATTACTGCTCCCAAGCCACCTCTGCCGGCACTCCGCGATGGGTCACCTAACATGTCAGTCAGCGAAATGGAAGCTGCCTTGTACCCCCTCTCGCCGCCAATACCAATTGAGATTACCGCTGGACCTTTCCCGTATTCGCCATAAATCCTCTCAACTAGTTTATAATCTTTCATGCCTTTATATTCGTTAGCGGGAATCAAGACAGCTTCTTCACTGGCAATCTTTAGAAAGTATAACCCTCCTTCTGCTGGGATACCCTCAACGATAATGGCTCGTATACCCAGTTTGTCCAGTTTCTGCGCTGCCGGACCGCCAGCATTAGCCTCCTTTATTCCCAAGGTCAAAGGACTCTTGCCACCAACTGAGATTCTACCCAGTTGGGGAGCCAGTGTCCCCGCCAGTGGACCAATGGCAAAAATCAACTTGTTCTCGGCACCAAGTGGATCAGCAGTGGGTGGTACCTCCTCATTCATGATTTTGGCAATCAGACCTCTACCACCAACAAATTGCCATTCCTCCGGAAACCCTTCGTAGGTAACCTTCAATTGACTCATGTTAACACGCAGTATCATTCCATTACCCTCCTCTGCTAACTCTTTGTGCCTACCATAGCAAACACCCTTCCCTGATTGCCAAAATCATCCATAAGTCTAGTATTCATTTAGAAAGCAAATGGGCCACTTTGAGGCTAACCTGATTTCATATGATTGTGGGGTCCCGCGACACTGTAAACAATTACCCACCAGCTATCGGCGGAAATATTGCAATCTCGTCCCCTTCTTCAAGCTCTGTCTGAACTCCATTTATCGTCTGAATGGAGCGGCCATTTTTCAATACCGTTAGGTCAGATCTGAGTTCGTCAAATTCATTAAAAATCTTCTCGCGGAGTGTGTTTGAATTACACAAAAGATCCAGGAGACTCTTCACATTAGGCGTACCGTCTAGATCAACATTAATCTCATCTGCACCAAATAGCTCTCTAAACGGTGCAAAGAATATTGCCTTTACTCTCATGGTCTGTATTCCATACCCGTAGTTGTGAAATTCCGCATCTTGGTCGAGGTGAAGCATTTGGGTTTCATCTCACGCAAGGTCCACGGGGTTTTCCAGTAAATCGGTTAGGCTAGTGATAAATTTAGTAACGATGCCACCCCCCTCAACTATCCGTTTATCATAAGTGAGCATGTAGGTCATTATCGGCCTCACTACAATTTGCCCCTCTCTGATTACCGCTCTATCCGTAATTCCCCCAACAGCCAAAATCGCTGACTCTGGTTGATTTATGATCACCGTCTTTCAATGACCTGCCCCCATTATATTGTACCAGTTCTTGCGTCGTTGGCATAGTTAACATAGTCTCAGGAACTGGTGGCCGATAACCAAGAGCACTATGCAGACGTACCTGATTATATTCCTTCCGCCATTGTTCTATCAACACTTCAGCTTCGTCAAGTGTGGTAAAGATCTCCCGGTTAAGCAGCTCATCTCTGAGCTTGCCGTTAAAGGATTCAATATAACCGTTCTCCCAAGGGCTGCCTGGTTCAATATACAGGGTCTTGACTTCTATTCGGTTTAACCAGGCTCTTATGGCTTTCGCCGTAAACTCTGGGCCATTATCAGAACGGAGATGTTCCAGGATAGCCCGAAAAATGAAAAGGTGGAACAATAGGTCGATTACGTCCTGGGTTTTAATCTTACGAGCCACCAGAATGGCTAGACACTCCCTGGCGAATTCATCGATGATATTCAGTATCTTGAAAGCTCTGCCGTCAGTTGTCCGGTCCACCATAAAATTATAGCTCCAGACATGGTCCTCATGCTCCGGTCTCAGCCGAATACAGGAGCCATCATTCAGCCATAACCTGCTCCGTTTAGGTTGTTTCTTGGGTACTTTCAGTCCTTCCCTTCGCCAGATCCTTTCTACTCTCTTATGATTCACTCTCCATCCTTTCTCATTGTTTAACAAGGCCGTTATCCTCCGATAGCCATTGGCCTGCCCCCCGAAAATAGGCCCACATGAAATGAGAGACTCCTGTAAAATGAATACAGCAGGAAGCAAAATAGAAATAGAGCCAGAACTCTCAGCCTGTTATAAAAAATACCTTGTGGCCGGCGGGCAGGTCAAGTTCACATTGCACCTAGAAAAAGGAAACACGAAGTATGAAATAAAGATAACCCAGGGGAAAATTTGACCGTGTTTGACTAAGTGATAAGAAATTTACTGAAAAGTTTTATTAAAACTACTAGTATAACGCCTTTTAATATGATTTAATAGTTGGAAGCTACCTCTTGTCTCACGACGGTATAATAAAAGGAGGTGAGCATGGATTAGAATTAGGCAACTATACAAATAGCCATATCAAGAATAAGGAGTGATGACAAATGGAAAGAACATGGAAACCGACCACGGCTGGCATCTTGACTATAATCGGTGGCATTTTTGGTATCGTTGTCGGTGCTTTTGCCACTACTATCAGTGCGCTTATCGGCACTCTTGCGGAGATGCCGGGACTTGGAGCCATGATTGGCGCTCCGTTACTCGGCATTGGAATAGTAGCCTTAATCGGTGGCATCTACACAATGAAAAGGAAAGTGTGGGGGTTTGCTCTTACCGGTGCCATCCTTGCCCTGTTTCCTATTATTCCTCTGGGAGTACTAGCCATTATATTTGTATCAATGGGCAAGAAGGAGTTCGCCTAGCCCTAACGGAACTAAGCGGCATTTAACTTAGATAAATTAAGAATTTGAACATCGAGTAAGGTCTAGTAATTACTCCAAAAAAGTCACATGAAAATAGGAGGGTGACAAATGGAAGGAAATAGAGCAAGATTGGGGGGTGTGCTGACCCTAGTAGCCGGAATTATTGGCCTTGTTTCCGGTCTCATGTTTATTTTAACCGGCGAGCCTTTGGAGATTGCGCTTACATTCCCCATTACCTTTGAAGTCCTTAATGGCATACCGACCCTCATTCTGGGGATAATCGCCCTAGCTGGTGGCAGCTTCGCCATGAAACATAAAGCCTTTGGATTTGCAGTTGCCGGTGCTGCTCTCAGCATCATCGCTGACTTCAACCTGGGAATAGTTATTATTCTGGGCATACTGGGCATTATATTTATTGCCATGGGCAAGAGTGAATTCGACTAGCCCTAACCGAATTTTATAAAATTTAGCTTAATTTACCCCAGATAGTTAACGATTTGAGCTATCTCACTTACCTTGTTGCCGCTTGATAAAGCCAAAGGCGGGAGGGGATGATGTATCCAAAATTGGTCAGCTTACGAATCTAACTAGACAGGACAAGCCGAGAAAATGCGTCTATCAAAACTATTCGGTAAGACCCAACGAGAGGCACCAGCTGAAGCGGAGACGATTAGCCACCAGCTACTATTAAGAGCTGGAATGATCTATCAAGTGTCCGCTGGGGTATATTCCTACCTACCTTTAGCCTGGAGAGCACTTAAGAAGATAGAAAATATAATCCGGGAGGAGATGGATGCCGCCGGTGGACAGGAGCTAATGATGCCCGTCCTCCAGCCTCTGGAGCTGTGGCAGGAAACGGGACGGGACCGGGCTTTCGGCAAGGGGCTGTTTACCCTCTGCGACCGTAGAGAACGCAACCTATGCCTGGGACCAACCCACGAAGAGGTTATCATTAAGCTGGTTAGCCAATATGTTAAGAGCTACCGTGACCTGCCCCTGCTCCTATATCAAATCCAGACCAAGTTCCGTGACGAACCCCGCCCCAGAGCCGGGTTACTGCGGGTTCGTGAGTTTACCATGAAAGACCTCTACAGCTTTGATACCGATGAAGAGGGACTAGGCCAGAGCTATAACAGAATGCTCCAGGCATACCAGAATGTCTATGCTCGCTGCGGACTACCTACTTTGGTCATTGAAGCTGATAGCGGGGCTATTGGTGGTAAAGACTCCCACGAGTTTATGGTTATCACCGAAACCGGTGAAGATGAGATTATCTACTGCTCTGGTTGCCAATATACAGCCAATGCTGATAAGGCTCAAAGCATTAAAAGTAAGGTGAATGACGAGAAGCCACTATCACTGGAAGAAGTGGTAACGCCAGGGGCAGCCACTATTGAGGAACTATCTAACTTCCTAAAGGTAGCGCCCAATCGCACCTTCAAGGCAGTATTTTACATAGCCGACGGAGAGCTAGTCTTTGTGGTTATCAGAGGCGACCTTGAGGTAAACGAGGTAAAATTAAAAAACGCTCTAAATTGTTTTGAGCTACGCCTAGCTACTGAGGCTGAAGTCATCGAAGCCGGTATTGTAGCTGGCGCTGCCTCACCAATAGGTATCAGTAATATTAAAGTCGTGGCTGACGATTCAGTAACCTCAGGAGTGAACTTTATTGCCGGGGCCAATAAACCGGAGACACACCTTAGAAATGTCAACTATCCCCGGGATTTTAGCGCCGATATCGTAGCGGATATAGCTAAAGCCAGTGCTGGCGAGGGATGCCCCAACTGTAGCGGTAAACTGCTGTCAACACACGGCATTGAGGTAGGACACATCTTCAAGCTGGGCACCTTTCTCAGCGAGAAACTGGGGGCCTTCTTTACTGACCCCGATGGCGTTGACCATCCAGTCGTCATGGGATGCTACGGCATTGGCCTCGGCAGATTACTCGCCGCCGCTATTGAGCAAAACCACGATGATAAAGGTATTATCTGGCCCCTGCCGATTGCCCCCTACCACATCTATCTCTGCCCCCTATATCTGGACAGTCCTGAGGTGGTAGCTATGGCAGAAAAGCTCTACTCTGAATTAGAGTTAGCCGGCTGGGAGGTGCTTTTTGATGACCGCCAGGAGTCCCCGGGGGTAAAGTTTAATGATGCCGACCTTCTCGGGATACCTATCCGGGTTACTATCAGCCCCCGCACCCTGAAGAAAGACAGTGTCGAGATAAAACTGCGCTGTGAGAAAGAATCCCAGCTTGTTCCACTAGAAGAAATAGTTGTAAGGCTCAAGGAACTTACTGCTAGCCAACCCAAAGCCAGTTAATCCCTTTACTGTAGGAATCAACAAAGTAAATATAGTCAATATCAACTGCGTAGACTAGCCCCAAGCTCAGTAGACAGCCTGTCCAGAATCCGCTGTTGAACCTCATCAACCTCCTCATCAGTCAGGGTATGAGCCGGTGACTGGAAGGTAATCCGATAGGCAAGGGATTTTTTAGCCGCTGGGACCTGCTTACCTGAATAGACATCAAATAAGCTAACCCCGGCTACCAGGGGAAAACCTTTAATGATATTCTGTATGCGGTAATGAGTCACGGTATCATCAACTACCAGGGCAATGTCCCTCTCTACCGACGGAAACCGCGGTATCGGCTGAAACACTCTATGGTCTACGGTAAAGGGCAAGAGTTGCGTCAGATTGATTTCAAAAAGACTAACCGCGCCCGAAATCTCAAAAACTTCTAATACCTTAGGGTGCAGCTCACCGATAACGCCCAGCCGGTTACCGGCGACAGCTATAGCTGCCTGTTTATTGGGTTTTAAGCCAGCATCGCCACAATCTTCAAAGTCAACTTCTACGCCCAAGTGACCAAGCAAACCTTCGACCACTCCCTTAGCGTCGTAGAAATCAAAAGAGCCGTCACCACCATGCCACGACCTTTCCAGCCTGGAGCCACTCAGCAGGCCACAGAGTATCTCCGGCTCATCAGGCAAGTCTTGCTGCCGCGAGAGATATACCTTACCCAATTCAAAAATTCTGATACCACCATCTTCATGCTTCCGGTTTGAGGCAAGGGTAGCTAAAAGATTAGCCCGAAGATTAGGACGAAGGTATTCCTGCTCCACTGTCATCGGATTAGCCATACGCAGGGGAAAGGATTTGAGAGAACACGGCTCCGGAAGCAGCCTATTTAACAATTCTAGGCTGGTTAAGGAATAAGTAATTACTTCCTGGAAGCCATAACCAACCAGGCTATACCTTACCTTTCGCCTGAGACTAAGCATGGGTTCAGGGCATTGGCTAGGTAGTGGCTGACCGAGTAAAGTGACTGGGATTCTATCATAACCAATAATGCGGGCTACCTCCTCCATAAGGTCAACCTCCTGACAAATGTCACTCCGCCAGTAAGGAGTATTCACCCAAATTTCCGAGGCTGAATCTTCTATCCTACAGTCAAACCCCAAAGCAGCGAGCGTATCTACAATCTGGGTAAGGTCAAACTCAACACCTAAAAGCCGCTTCATTCTATCCGTTGATAACAGTATCGGCTTATGGTCTAATCTACCGGGATAAACGTCACTGAAACCTTTAGCCGCCTTGCCACCAGCCAGATCAACAATCAGTTGGGTAGCGCGCTTAAGCGCCAACGGGGCTAACTCAGGACGAATACCCCTCTCAAATCTCATGCGGGCTTCACTAGAAAGTCGCAGAGTGCTGCCGGTGTGATGAATACTCGCCGGGTTAAAATTGGCTGCTTCCACCAGTACTGAGGTTGTCTCATCAGTAACCTCGCTATCAGCGCCACCCATAACACCAGCCACCGCCACTGCCCTTACCTCATCGGCGATAACGAGTACATCCTCAGAAAGAACCCGCTCTGCCCCGTCTAGCGTAGTTATCGTCTCACCAGCCCTAGCCCGGCGCACGATAATCTTCTGGCCCTTAATTCGCTGGTAGTCAAAGGCATGCAGGGGCTGCCCCTGCTCCAGCATGACATAGTTAGTGACATCGACAACATTGTTTATCGGCCGCATGCCATATCTGAGTAAGCGTTGTTGTAACCACCAGGGAGATTCAGCCACCTTGACCCCGGTGATTAGACTGGCTGAGTACCGGGGACATAGCTCAGGGTCAGCAATTTCTACTGATATTTGCTGCTCAATAGGGTGGGTTGATTCCTCATAGCTAGCCTCAGGGAGATGCACACCCCGCCCGGTTAAGGCAGCAACCTCACGAGCTATGCCAACTACCGATAAGCAGTCTGGTCGATTAGGGGTTATATCAAGGTCAAGAATAACATCACCCAAGTAATCAGCCAGCGGGATACCCACCGGCGCTTCAATGGGTAAAATCATGATCCCTTCGTGACTATCCGAGATACCCAGTTCCTTTTCCGAACAGACCATGCCAGTGGAGACAACACCACGAATCTTGGCCGATTTCAGGCGGTATACCTGCCCACTATGCCCATCAATAAGCTGAGCCCCGACCGGGGCAAAGGCTACCTTATCGCCACGCCTGAGATTGGGAGCCCCACAGACCACCGTCGCTTGCTCGGTACCCAAATCTAGGGTAACCAGTCTGAGACGGTCAGCATTAGGGTGTGGGCTAACAGCCGTTATCTGCCCGATAGTAATACCCTCCCAACTACCACCAACAACCTGCACCCTCTTAATCTCAGTACCCGCCATCGTCAACCGGCTGGCTAACTCATCAACCGGCAGGGTAACGTCTACATACTCCTTAAGCCACTTAAGTGAAACCTTCATTTTTCCAAACCGTGATAAGAGTCCAAAATATTTATTATAAACAGTCGCTAAAACTGAGATAAGAACCTGAGGTCATTATTGTAGAATAGTCTGATATCATCAATGCCGTGGCGGAGCATGGGCAAACGGTCAACACCCATACCAAAGGCAAAGCCGGAATAAACCTCAGGGTCAATACCACCACGCTCAAGCACCTGGGGATGAGCCATACCGGCACCCAGGATTTCAATCCAGCCAGTATTGCTACACAGGCGGCAACCGGCACCGCGGCAGACCGAGCACTCAATAGCCATCTCCACTCCCGGCTCAACGAAGGGAAAATAGTCACAGCGAAAGCGTACCTTCCGCTCTTCCCCGAAAAAACGGCGAGCAAACTCATAAAGCGTTCCTTTAAGGTCTGCCATAGTAATATTCTCATCTACAGCAATACCATCAATCTGGTGGAACATGGGGGTATGAGTCGCATCACTGGCCTCATAGCGATAGACCTTGCCTGGCTCAACCAACCTTATCGGGGGGCGCCGGAACTCAATTGCCCTGGCTGTTAGTGAAGTCGTATGGGTACGCAGTAGCATAGTCCTTCCGCCACCCTCCGCCTCAAAATCAACCCAGGATGTCGACATACTGTCACGAGCCGGATGCTCCTCGGGAATATTCAGCGCCTCAAAATTGTAATAATTCCATTCCACCTCTGTCCCTTCCACTACCCCAAAGCCCAGAGAGACAAATATGTCGCATACCTCAGCCAGGGTTTGAGTAATAGGATGTAAATGACCTAGGGGATAGGGACGGCCCGGTAGGCTAATATCAAGACTTCTCTCCTCAGCCGCTCCCATAAGTTGCGCCTCTCGCAGAACCGACTCTTTTTGCCCGAGACCACCCTCTAGGTCAGCCTTAATCCGATTTGCCCGGGCACCAATCGCCTTCCTCTCTTCAACCGGCAGGGCAGCCAAACCACGCAGAATGCTGTTCAACTCACTCTTCTTGCCCAAATAATGAACCCTCCAGAGATCCAGCTCCTTAATACCGGTAACAGCCTTTAATTCCTTCAGGGCATTTAGTTTTAGTCTTTCAAGCCGCTCTAACATATTCTCATCTTTCCAACATAATCTAAGGGCAGGCTAATCAGCTCACTTCTAAAAGAAAGTGCGGCTACCAGTAACTAGCAACACCGCACTTCACATCATAACTGTCCTGCATTATAGATTTTAAACAACCAGGGGTCAACAAAACTAACAACTATTACTTATAGACTAACCTACGCCTTATCCCCCACCCTTCCAGAAGAGCGGGGTGCTTAAGAGAGATAAGATTCAGACTAACTCCATGGATTAACTTAAATGATTAAAACTTTAACTTAACTATTCAACGGCAAAGGGCACACTTAACTCTTCTTCGCCATCTGCATACAGCACTACCTTATGCTTACCTCTTGGCCATTGCCCCCTTACTCAGAGAGGGCGTAGTGAAGCTAACCTCCCCCTGACACCCAATAAGTGGTACTACCCGTAAAAGTGACACCGTGATAGCAGCCGTAAGAATAACCCATTTCTTCATTTTACCTCTTCATACAGATCTGCGTTATCCTCGTCTTAATGTTTGGCTCGTTCTCACCACCCTTTTATCTCTTGAACAAGGCCGTATCTTAGCTTTGGGCTTTCTCCCTGACTACAGCTACCAGATTAGCAAAGGACTCTGGCTCCCTAACTGCCATATCCGCCAGCATCTTGCGGTTGATGGCAACTCCAGCCTTGTTTAAGCCGCATATAAACTGGGAATAGGAGAGTCCCTGGGCTCTACTGGCAGCATTAATCCGCAAAATCCACAGGCGCCTCATATCACCCTTTCGCTCACGGCGATGGCGATAGGCATAACTTAATGACTTTAGCATCGACTCATGAGCCCGCCGATAGAGGGAATGTTTGGTAGCTCTATGCCCTTTGGTCAGGGCCAGCACCTTCTTATGTCGATGATGAGTAGTCACCCCTGTCTTAACTCGTGACAAAGCAGCCTCCTCTCTAACTCAACCCGTAGGGTAGAAGTCTTTTTACCCGCACCCTATCACTGGGACTTACTGAGATTGTCTCATCATAGAGTCGCCTGGTTCGTTTTGCCTTTTTGCGGCGCAGATGGCTTTTACCGCCCTTGGTCCGCATAATTTTGCCGGTACCGGTAATATGGAAGCGCCGTTGCGCCCCTTTATGGGTTTTGATTTTCGGCATCCTAAGCCCCCTTCACTCCTTCCTTCGCCCTGGCCTTTTGCCCTGCCACCAGTGATAAGATCATCATCATTCTCTTACCCTCAATTGAGGGTTGTTTCTCGACCGAAGCCACCTCTTTTAGCGACTCTGTCATCCTGTCTAGTAACCTCAAGCCAAGCTCAGGGTGCACGATTTCACGACCTCTAAACAGTACCGTCACCTTAACCTTGTCGCCACCCTCCAGCAGCTTCTTCACCGACCGTGTCTTAGCCTTGAAATCATGGTCACCAATCCTGGGCCGTAGCCGAACCTCCCTCAAGAGCGATACCCGCTGGCTCTTCCTAGCCTCACGCTCCTTCTTAGCCTGCTCATACTTATACTTCCCATAATCAAGAAGGCGGCATACTGGGGGCACCGCGGTAGCTGCTACCTCAACAAGGTCAAGGTTCTCCCGCCTGGCTATTTCTCGTGCCTGAGCTAGGGTCATAACATCCAACTGCTCCCCTTTCTCCCCGACCAGGCGAACCTCTCTGGCTATAATTCTCTCATTAACACGGAGCTTCTTAATTATGGCCTACTTTGCCTCCTTTAAACACGAATAACTATGGTTAAGAACTATAGCATACTCACGCAGAGTTAATCAAATTAGCTTAAATCCTTAGCTTTGCTAGCTATGGCTAGCCTGATACTTTCCTTGAAACTGTCCCAGGCTTGAGACGCCTGTTCACCGCTACGTAATCGCACCGAAACAGTAGCCTCAGCTACCTCTTTATCACCCACCACCAGCATATATGGCATCTTATCTAGTTGTGCCTGTCTAATCTTGCGATTTACCGTCTCCGACCTGGCATCAACCTTGGCGCGCACTCTGTCACCGCTAAATTCAGCCTCCAGTTGACGAGCATAGTCCAGATGGCGGTCAGCCACCGGTATTATCATTACCTGAATTGGTGCCAGCCACACCGGGAAGGCACCCCCGTAGTGCTCTAGTAACGAAGCCAGGAAGCGTTCCATGCTACCCAGCACGGTACGGTGTACCATAGCTACCAGATGTTCTTTGCCGTCCTGCCCAATATAGGTAACATTGAAACGCTGGGGAAGGTTAAAATCAACCTGAATAGTCGGGCCCTGCCATCCCCGGCCCAGAGCATCTTCAAACTTAATGTCTATTTTAGGTCCATAAAAAACACCCTCACCCGGGTCAATATCATAGCTAATCTCCAGTCGAGCCAGAGCCCGACTCAGGATTTCGGTAGCCCTTTCCCAAACTTCTAAATTACCGGCGTACTTCTCGGGACGAGTAGACAGTAATACCTTGTAGTTAGCAAAACCAAAGGTATCCATCATAAAGAGGGCTAAATCCAATACCCCAACCACCTCATCTTCTAACTGCTCAAAAGAGCAAAAAATGTGAGCGTCGTCCTGAGTAAAGCCCCTGACCCGGGCCAGACCAAACATCACCCCGGAGCGTTCGTAACGATAAACAGTGCCCAGCTCAGCGTAACGCAGCGGTAGCTCCTGATAACTGCGCCGCCGGCTCTTATAAATCAAAATATGTCCCGGGCAATTCATGGGTTTAATAATATACTCCTGCCCCTCTACCTCTATCGGGCTAAATAAGTAATCGCGATATAGTTCCCAGTGACCGCTGGTCTTCCACAAATCCAGTTTGGCTAAATGCGGGGTATAGACAATATCATAGCCACGCTTAATATGCTCATCCCTCCAGAAATCCTCAATAACCCGGCGTATCACCGCTCCCTTGGGATGCCACAGGACTAAGCCGGGACCGGCTTCCTCGCTAATACTAAACAGGTCAAGCTCCCGACCTAATTTCCGGTGGTCACGCCTTGAGGCCTCCTCAATCTTCTCCAGGTGCTCCGCCAAAGCCTCTTTGGTGTCAAAAGCCACCCCATAGATGCGCTGTAACATAGGCCGACGCTCATCCCCCCGCCAGTAGGCACCAGCCAGGCTAAGCAGCTTAAAGGCCTTTATTTCCCCGGTAGAACTCACATGAGGCCCACGACACAGATCAACAAATGAACCCTGCTGATACACAGCGACATTCTCATCCGGAATCTCGCTAATCAGCTCCAACTTGTAGGGCTGAGAGGCAAATATACGCTGAGCCTCTTCCCGGGATACCTCCCGCCGCATAAATGGCTCGTTGGCAACGATTATTTCCCTCATTTTAGCCTCAATAAGGGGTAAATCATCCGGAGTAAGGGAGCGAGGTAGATCAAAGTCGTAGTAAAAGCCGTCCCTGATAGCCGGGCCAATGCCAAACTTGGCGCCAGGGAAGATGGACTGAACTGCCTCCGCCATAACATGAGCCGCAGAGTGCCTCACAACCTCCAGCTTTTCATCTTTACCTTTTTTCGTTTGCTGTCCCTCACTAAGAACCACTGTTTAAAACCTTCACTAATTGAAAACCTCCCACTCCCCTTTGGGGAAGAGAGGTTCTATCTATTCCCGGTTTACCACTCTGTCTTAATAAAATCTATAAATGCGACTACCAACAATATTCCGACTATGGTATAACCCACTACCTAAGACTATATTATACCAGCGATAAGCTATTAGTGCAATAATCTACTAGTTACCTCAATAGAGATGGAAATGACTATAAATTTCAGCGCCTCCGTCAACAGCCAGCGCCTGACCAGTTATATGGGAAGACTCATCAGAGGCTAAAAACAAGGCTAGCTGGGCAATTTTCTCCGGATGGCTAAGCCTACCCGTAGGTGCTGAGGCTTGACACCGCCTAATAATCTCAGGATTATCCTCCAAGACACTCTTGGCTAACGGCGTGAGAACCACCCCGGACTTGATACAGTTAACCCAAATGTTCTGGCCGGCAGAGCCTACCGGCTACTACCCTTGGCATCGAGAGCACTGCCCCCTTAGAAGCCAAATAGAGAGATAGTCCACCCTGGGCCACATCCGCAGCTATGGAGCTAATATTTATGATTGAGCCCCTCGGCCTTGAGCCGGAGCATCCTCCAGTTATGATTGCCACCGTGTCATCTAGCCTACCTATTTTTATTATCTCTTCCATTTTGCTTTCCGATTCTATAATTCACACCCCATTCAGACTAACCTTTAATAGATAAATCACAATATCCCGCCAAGCAAATATCATCTTGTTCGCATTGACAAACCTTTAACGATAAAGCTACACTTGGTCAGGTTCCAGCATCCTAAAACGGAGAGATACTTTATTATGGACATGGTAGGAGATAGCGTAAATGTATAAAGTGGTAACAACGGATGTGCTACAGCCAGTCATTCCGGAAGAGGCTATTCTGAAGGAGGTTGGAGCCTCCCTCGTCTATGGTGACGCCAAGACTGAGGCTGACCTGATAGAACTCACCCGAGACGCTGATGCCATCATAAATTATCTGGCTCCAGTAACGGCTAAGGTAATCAACTCTCTAAAGCGGTGCCGGATAATCGTACGGCGTGGCATCGGCTACGACAGTGTGGATGTTAGTGCGGCTACCGCTAAGGGCATACCAGTCGCCAATGTGCCCGAGTACTGTACTGATGAGGTAGCCGACCATACCATGGCACTAATTCTGAGCACCGCACGGAAGGTCGTTACGGGTAGAAGCCAAATAGTGTCTGGGGGATGGGACTTCACACAGTTACTACCTATTCCGGCGCTGAAAGACTGCACGCTAGGTCTGGTAGGGTTCGGCAAGATACCCAGAGCGGTGGTGAAAAGAGCTAAATGTTTTGGCCTTAAAATACTAACCAGCGACCCGTTTATCCCCGCTGAGCTTGCCTCTGAGCATGATGTTAAGTTAGTTAGCCTAGAGGAGTTACTGAGCACCTCCGACTTTGTCTCAATACATGTTCCCCTCACTAATGATACCCGCGGTATGCTCTCAAAACGAGAATTTACCCTGATGAAGTCCTCAGCAACGCTTATCAACACTGCTCGAGGACCACTAGTGGACGAAGAGGCACTAAGAGAAGCCCTAAAAGAGAGGAAGATCGCTTTTGCCGCTTTGGATGTCATGACACAAGAACCACCCACACTTGATAATCCGCTGCGGGGAATGGATAACGTAACTTTAACTCCTCATGTGGCCTGGTATTCCGAACGCTCAGTAAGAATACTGGGAGAAAAGGTGGGCCAAGAAATCGCGCGGGTATTTAAAGGCTATTTCCCCAAATCCCTGGTAAACCCTGAGGTCATCAAGCTTAGGCCCGACCTCAAGCCGGCTGACTGATTCCCGGAGGAGTAACACTAAACACGGTTACCGGGCTGTGCCAACCTTAGTGACGGCATACAATCTTAACCGGTACGCTAACCGCGCCTACCTCCCTGTTTTCAGCTGCTTACCAATACTGAATGCCCTGGCAATAACCTCTCCAAAAGCCTGATAGTTTTCAAACGGGGTTGTCGTGTAGATAAAAGGCTTAATCTTACCCACGTCTGGTTTTCCATCGGTGAGGCAGTTCTCTGAGATATGGGTTTCCTCAATTCTACCAACCACCAGCGAGTGGCTCCCTAAATTCAGAATATGCATCACCTTACACTCTAGATTAACCGGGCATTGCTCAATAAGCGGGGCGCTATCCAGTTTGCCATAAAATATCCTGAATTGGCAGACCGCTACTTTATCAACCTTGGCACCACTTTTAATCCCGCAGTAATCTGCTTCCCTAACCATATCACAGGAAGGTATGTTTACCGAAAAGGTCAGGTTCTGCCGGATGCCTTTAAGGGTATAGCGACTGTACCGTATGGCTACAGAAATCATCGGTGGTTCACCATTAGCAATACCACCCCAGGCAACCGCCATAAAGTTTGGTTTACCATCAACATTTGCCCCGACCAGAAGAACGGGCATAGGATAGATTAACGTTTGCGGCCCCATTAGCATTTTATTCATAAATTTTTCTCCTCCTCATAAGTGTAGTCTTTTTGAAATCCTGAGAATCTCCATAAAGTGCCAGTTTATCCAACTTGTTAAGATTGTAACCCCTGTCCATTGCCGATTGCAAGAGATAAGTCTAGAGACTGTTACCTATTTTAAGGGACATACCTCTCTAGCAGCTCCCCCAAATTAAGTCTCTTGCCCTGCCAGAACGTTCAGTATAAAATGGGGCTATCAGCGGGTAGTTAGAGCGCTGCCCAGAATGGAGCTCATAACTTGAGTAACTTAACAGGCAATACTATAGACCGGTTAGTGAAGGGAGCCATTGATTTTCACGTTCACGCCGGTCCTGACCCCCTTTGCCAGCGACGGCTTGATGCCCTCGAACTGGCACTCCAGGCTAAGGAGGCCGGGATGAGGGCCGCGGTCATCAAGAGCCACCATTTCGGCACGGCACCCCTAGCCTATATCGTGAATCAGATTAACCCTGAATTTACCCTATTCGGCAGCCTGGTTCTGAACAGCGGGGTGGGTGGCTTAAACCCTGAGGTGGTAGAGGTTGCCGCCCGGATGGGGGCTAAGGTTATCTGGATGCCCACCTACTCCTCCGTGGTTGACACTAAACGGAGGCAGGAAAACGCAAATTCCTTCCTCCACACCGATAAAGCTATCTCCGATGAGGGGATTTCACTCTTGGGGAAGGATGGGAAGCTAGTCCCTCAGATAGCCCCAATCCTGGAGGTCATAAAGAGTAACAATATTGTTTTAAGCACCGGTCATATCTCAATACCTGAAATCTATGCCCTCACCGATGAGGCAAAACGCCTTAAGATTAAGGTGACCATCACTCACCCCCTGACCGAAAGCTACGGCTCAACCCTCACCCTGAAACAGCAGGCGGAACTGGCAGATAATGGAGCCTTTATGGAACACTGCTTTCTCGACTGTGTGCCCCCCTACGGCAGGCTAGACCCAGAAGTGATGGCAAAGCATATAAAGACCGTGGGAGCGGAACACTGCATCATGGGTACCGATTTTGGGCAGGACTATAACCCAACGCCACTGGAGGGCTTTCGTCTGATGCTAGCCAGCATGCTCAAAGCCGGACTTTCAGAGAGAGAGCTAGAATTTTTAGTCAAGGTTAACCCCGCCAAGCTCCTGGATTTAGACTAAAAATAGATGCTATTATAGCTCTTCCCTACCTTTAGTGTCCTGCTTTTTCCCCTGCGATGCCCTCTTCTTCCAAGCATGAGGGATGCCCTCAGATGAGGAAATACTGTAAGGGGAGCCCGGCTGACGAGAGTGGGAAGGCTATTTTAGTAGCACTGGTGGGAAATATTTTGCGTTATGATAGGCTGGCTAAGGCTTCCAGGGTCTCATAATTCTCGGCTTCCACGAGACGAAGCCGACCTAGGCCATCCTCAAAATCAAATTTACCACTGTTGAGGAATGGCCATTGTTCTCCTGCCCTAAAAGTAGGCACAAGTTCGGCAATTTCAGTGTCGATGTCTGACACGGCTTTATAATTCATCGGGTAGCCTAAAGCCGCCGATAAGGCAGAGATAATCTCCCAGTTCTCCCTACCCGCTGGAGGTGAGAGAGCCCGGTTAAGACGCTGGATTCGGCGTTCACAATTGGTGTAGGTCCCCTCACTCTCAGCGAAGTTGGCTCCGGGCAGAATTATATCGGGATAGGGCGGCTTTTCCGGGAATACAGTATCTAACAGCACGGAGAAAATCGGGACCTCAAAGATGGCGTTACCTATTTTGCCGGTAGCGCCGCCACCCAGAACAAGGAGGCCCGGTACCCTACCCCTCTCTATTCCCTGAATAATGCCGATGGCATCTCTTCCTTTCTCAAATGGTAGTGGCTTACCCCAAGCGGCTTCAAACTTCTGCCGGATAGCTGCTTTAGTGATTGGTTGCTGTCCCGGCAGGTAGTTCGGGTTCACCCCCATATCAATCAGTCCCTGAGCATTGCCGGCAGTATGGAGGGCTATTATTCCGGCACCACCCCGCCCTATATTACCGGTGACTAGGGCCAGGTCGCTTAATAAGGTGAGCTCGGCGGGGGTAATGGTATCGGCATTTACTATTATTACTGGCCTCCGGGCTCGAATATAAAGGTGAATGGCTTCAATGATTTTGGCTGGTTTTATCCAGAGTGTATCGGCAATCTTTTCCAGCGGGTACTTTCTCATTTCCCGAGCCAGGCTTTCAAAGCCAGTGGTGTGGAAGCTAACAAAATCATAATCCACCAGACCGTAAGATATAATGTAATTCAGCATAGCTCGAAGCAGTCCTAGACCTGTTCTAGGATTAACCTTCAATATGATATTGACTAGAGGGTCCATTCTGGTAGCTCGGGGGTTAAATGCAATCAGTTTGCTTCCTCTGGCGACTGTCTCCCTTACCTTCAGGGCGATTATGGGATAGTCATCGGTAATATCACCACCGAAGACAACGATAAGGTCGCTAGTCAGAATATCACCATAGGAGCCGGTAGAAGCATTCTTGCCGAAACTACGGCTTAGCTCTTCACTCACCACCGGGACGCTGAGACTACCTACATTATTAGTCCTAAGAGCCAGGCGCGCCAGCTTTTGAGCCAGGTAGTTCTCCTCATTAGTTAGTTCTGGTGAGGATAAGACTGCCAGCCCATCGCCACCAACCCTGCCCCTAATCTGGCTTAATCCTTCACCGGCTAGGGCGATTGCCTCTTCCCAGGTAGCCTCAGTTAAGTCGCCATTTCGTTTAATCAACGGTGTCTTGAGCCGTTTTAGGTTGTGAAGAGAGCTAGGTCTGAAGGCACCCTTTTTGCAGAGGTTACCGCTGTTTACCGGGCTATTAAGCGGCGAAGTAACCCTCGCTATCCTGTCCCCGATGATATTCAGTTCCAGGTTACAGCCGATGCCGCAGTAAGGACAAACAGTAGGCACCGCCTCAAGCTGCCAGGGTCCTGACTTGGGTAGCTGAACCCTGGTTGTTAAAGCTCCGGTAGGACAGGTAGAGACACACTGCCCGCAGGATTCGCAGTTCGTTTCGCATAGCGGCATACTGAGAGCCGGCTCAATCCTGGTATCAAAGCCACGGCTGGTAAAACCCAGGGCACCGATGCCCTGGACCTCATCGCAGATTCTGACACAGCGGCCGCACAGGATACATTTGTTAGGGTCTCTCAAAATATATGGGTGCTCATTCTCATGTATCGGCAGATGTCGCTTATAACCGGCATAGTGAGTGTCATCTATTTGATACTCCGTAGCCAGCTGGCGTAACTTACATTCAAATACGTCCTGACAGCCACAGGCAAGACATCGCTCCGCCTCCTTCCTTGTCATTTCTTCATTAAGCCCAAGCTCAATCTCAGCAAAGCTTCTCTTCCGCTCTTCAGGTTCCAGGACGGGCATTTCAGTCCTGGGGACACGTTCTATCTGTTCATAGTCGCTAACGTCAATCTCCTCTAGCTCACCCTTACTACAGTTATAGGGTCTTGCTTCTGGCGTAATCGGCTGACCGCTTAAGTACTGATTTATAGAGATGGCGACTCTTCGCCCGGCACCAATGGCTTCTACAGCGGTAGCCGGCCCGGAAGCACAGTCACCGCCAGCGAATACCCCGTCCATCGAGGTTTCCAGTGTTGCTTCATTGATATTGATGTAGCCTCTCTTGGTCAACTCTACCTGGCAATCAGAGTCAAAGTTTGCCACATTAAGCGTCTGACCAATAGCGGTAATTACGTTGTCCACTTTCATGGCGAATTCGGAACCAGCGATTGGCTCTGGTCTTCGCCGGCCGGAACTATCCGGCTCTCCCAGAGCCATCCGGATACACTCCATAGCCCTGACCCTACCATTCTGGCTAGTTACGCTTACTGGAGCGGTTAAGAATTGAATTCGGATACCCTCCGCCTCCGCCTGCGCTACCTCCTCCTCATTAGCCGGCATCTCATCTATTGAGCGGCGATAAACAATGCTGACCTCCCCAGCCCCCAGCCGCAGGGCAGTTCGAGCAGCATCTATGGCGGTATTACCTCCGCCAATGACAGCCACCTTCTCGCCCAATGTTACCTTGTTACCCAGGGCCATATCACAGAGGAACCCTATTCCAGAAAGAACCCCGGGCAGGTCTTCTCCCTCAATTTTCATCTTCTGGTTTGCCCAGGCACCAAGGGCAATAAAGATGGCCTCATAGCCCCTAGCCTTAAGACTTTCAAGGGTAAAGTCTTTACCCAGCGACACGTTACCGTAAACGTCATGGCACAGACCAGCAATAATAGCTATTTCCTTATCCAGAATTGCTTTCGGCAGGCGGTATTCGGGAATACCGTATCTCAGCATGCCCCCCAGCTTGGGGTTGGCATCAAAGATGGTTACCTCATGCCCTTCAAGGGCCAGGTAATAGGCAGCGGATAAGCCAGCCGGACCACCGCCGACAACAGCTACTTTATGCCCCGTAGCCGGTTCAGGTTCAGGTTGATAGGGTTCGGTATTATCAATATCGTAATCGGCGACAAAACGCTTCAGCATATTTATCGCGATCGGCTCATCAACCACACTTCGGCGACACTTGATTTCACAGAAACGGGGGCAGACTCGCCCACAGACAATAGGCAGGGGATTAGACTCCTTAATCAGTTTTAATGCTTCCTGGTACTGGCCGTTGGCGATAAGGGCAATATAGCCCTGAATATCTATGCCGGCAGGACAGGCAAGCTTACAGGGGGCAATACAATCACCATAGTGGTCAGAAAGAAGCAATTCCAGAGCCATCCGGTGCAGGTTGGCAAGGTCATCGGTTTTTGTCCTCACCACCATGCCTTCGGTTAGCGGCGTGGTGCAGGCTGGCATTGGCCCGCGAGCCCTTTCCACCTCGACGAGACACATACGACAGGCGGCGGTCGGTTTTAGACGAGGGTCATGGCAGAGGGTAGGGATTTCCACCCCCTGCTGCTCTGCCGCCTCCAGAACGGTGGTTCCGGCCTCCACTTCAACTCTTTCCCCGTCCAGGGTAAACGAAACCTTAGGCATTTACTTCTCCTCAGTGAACAGATATCGCATCCAGGCGACACACATTCATACACAGTCCGCAGCGAATGCACTGCTCCTGGTCAATAACGTAGGGCTGCTTTCTCTCCCCCGAGATAGCCCCGGTGGGGCAATATTTGGCACAGAGTCCACACCCGGGACACTTTTCCGTGATAATCTCATAGGTAATTAAGGCCTGGCATTTCTTAGCCCGACATTTCTTCTCATTGATATGCTCTTCGTATTCATTACGGAAGTACTTAAGCGTGGTTAATACCGGGTTCGGTGCCGTCTGTCCCAACCCGCATAATGAAGCCCGCTTTACATTCTGAGCTAATTCCTCAAGGATTTCTATATCTTCACCTCGACCGTTACCCTCGGTAATCCGCTTCAGGATTTCCTGCATGCGCAGGGTGCCGATACGGCAAAAGGTGCACTTACCGCAGGATTCATCCTGGGTGAAATTGAGGAAGAACTTGGCGATGTCCAGCATGCAGCTGGTTTCGTCCATAACGATAAGTCCACCCGAGCCCATAATGGCACCAGTCTTGGTTACCGACTCATAATCTACCGGGGTATCGGCTAAACTAGCGGGAATCACACCACCCGATGGCCCCCCAATCTGGACGGCTTTAAACTCCAGCCCGGTGGAGGTGCCGCCACCAATGTCAAAGACGATCTCCCTCAGGGTAATACCCATGGGTACCTCAATTAGCCCACCATGGGCAATCTTACCCGCCAGGGCAAAGACCTTGGTCCCCTTACTTTTCTCAGTGCCGTAGGCACTATAGGCCGAGGCACCATGAAGAATAATCCAGGCTACATTGGCTAAAGTCTCTACATTATTGATGGTGGTAGGTTTGCCCCACAATCCAGACTGGACGGGAAAGGGAGGACGGAACCGGGGCATCCCCCGCCGCCCTTCTATAGACATAAGAAGAGCCGTTTCCTCACCGCAGACAAATGCGCCAGCCCCCTGTCTAATCTTTATATCAAAATCAAAATCATAGCCCAGGACGTTCTCGCCGATAAACCCCGTCTCCCTAGCATCAGCCAGGGCTACCTCTAAGCGCTTAATAGCCAGTGGATACTCGGCTCTCACGTAAATATAACTCTCTGAGGCGCCAACCGCATAGCCCGCGATCAGCATACCTTCAATAATACTGTGCGGGTCACTTTCCAGGACACTCCGGTCCATAAAAGCCCCGGGGTCGCCTTCATCGGCGTTACATATTATGTATTTTTGCCGGCTGGGAGACTTACGAGCCAAGCCCCATTTTATGCCGGTAGGAAAGCCGGCGCCACCCCTCCCCCTCAAGCCAGAATTGGTAATCTCATCAATTACTTCCTGGGGTGACATACTGCTCAGTATCTTTTCTATCGCCTTATAGCCCTCCGCCGCCAGGTAGTCATCAATGGATTCGGGGTCAATTATGCCACAGTTTCGGAGGACAATTCTCTTCTGCTTTGCCAGAAGGCTGTTTATTTCCTCAGACGGTATAACCCATTCAGTAACCGGCCTGCCTTGAACCAGGTGCTCATTAATGATACGGTCAACCCTATCCGGGGTAACCCTGCCATAAAAGGTGCGTTCCTTCTGGGGAGATAAAACCTCCACCAACACCTCGTTGTAGCACATGCCCAAACACCCGGTCTGCTTCAGCTCAGCATCTAGAGTCCCGTCACGAAGTTGGGTAAGAAAAGCATCGTATACCTTTCTGGCACCAGCGGCGATACCACAAGAAGCAAGCCCTACCTTCACCAGCCAACTTCCATCTCTTTCTCGTGGCATAAATCTCTCCTCTTTTTTACCTTTAGGTCCCGACTACCAAGTTCACCCTACTGAAGCCGGTGCTTCTGCTTTCTGAATTTCAGTCATTATCTTACCGATAGCCTCCGGAGTAAGTCGTCCATGGGTCTCACCATTGACCATGATACAGGGTGCCAGGCTACAACAGCCGAGGCAGGCGACCCGCTCGACGGTGAACAAATCATCCGGGCTAGTTTCCCCCTCCCGGGCACCGGTAACCTGGGCAAGTGTCTCCGCCACCATTTCAGCACCACACAAATGACAGGCAGTGCCGTGACAGACCTTGACTAGATTCTTCCCCAGAGGCTGGAGCCGGAACTGAGCGTAGAAGGTAACGATACCATATATCTCACTGGACGGGATATTCATGTGCTCGGCGACGCGTTGTATCGCTACCGGCGGTACGTAGCTATAGGTGTCTTGAATCTCCTGCAGGATTGGTATTACCGCACCGGGCTCCACATTGTGTTTGTGGACTATCCTATCAATCACGGCGAAGTCAAACTCTTCCCTAGCCGTGGCCTCAATAACCATAGTTAACTCCTTTTTCCCAGCTTAGCACCCTACATTTAGACACTGGTGGTGGATTGCACACCGCTGCGGGTTAAAGCCTTGAGAAGCTCCTGCTTTGAAGCCCGGTGGCGCTCAAACATGCTGACAATCCTCAATATCTCCAAATTCTTGACCCAATCCTTGGCTCGGATCTTGCTGGCTACTGCCTCCACCGTCACCGGGGCATCTACCATAATCACCATGTCGACGGACCCAATAACCGGATCAACAAAATCCACTCCAGGCATCTCCTCCAGCTGTCTTAGGGTAGTAATAAAGTCCTGCTGCGCCATGTCATCAACCACATCAACCAGTAGATAGGCTCTGACTCCCATTTCTCCTTCCTCCTTTACCCTGCTTGCTTTACTTTAAGTTTAACCACAGTCAGGTAATGACCACATCCGTGTGATGCCTATTTTTACCCTGGGGAAAACCTCAGGGAAAGGTCTGATTTCTTCAGGGATTCCCACCCGAAGCTAAGGGGTTCCAACGCTACCTTGTTGAGTAAAGTAGCCAGATGGTCTAAAATCTAGGTGATGAAGGGAAGGCGATATTTAGCGGCAGAAAGGAAGTCTCATGAAAAGGATTACCATTCTCCTTGCTGAGGACCATGTGGTGGTCCGGGAGAGCATCCGTCAGCTTCTGGAACGTGAGGCAGATTTTAAGGTCGTTGGTGAGGCGAGTGATGGTGAGGAAGCAGTGCGCATGGCCAGTCAGCTAAAACCAGACGTAATTATTATGGACATCTCCATGCCCAAGCTCAACGGTATCGAAGCCACCAAGCAAATTAAGGCCCTCCAACCTTCGGCAGTAATATTGATACTCACTGCCTATGATTATGAACAGTATATTTTCCCGCTGTTAGAGGCCGGTGCTGCCGGCTACCTGTTAAAGGATGTGGGTAGCCGCGAACTTATTAGTGCTATTCAGACCGTGCATAAGGGAGAAGCCGTGCTTCACCCAACCGTGGCGCGTAAGGTAATGGAGCGGTTAAGACAATCCAAAATTGAGCCGACTGGGGAACGCGCCTCGGATTTACTTACCGAGCGGGAGACCATTATCCTCAAGATGGCAGCCAGGGGCATGAGCAATGCTGATATCGGTGAGGCATTACACCTCAGTGTGCGCACTATTGAGAGCCATCTCGGGAGTATTTTCAATAAATTGGGAGTCGGCTCCCGCACTGAGGCAGTAATAAAGGCAATGAAAAGGGGCTGGTTCACATTAGAAGAATTGACCTGACTTTCCCCCTTGTTTAAGGTATCAGGGCAGGTTCTGATATGGTTTTATATCTAAATACATTACTAAGGGTAGTACGTAATCCCCGTTTCTGGCTGGTTGTGGCGTTATTTGTGATGGGTATAATTCTTCACTACCCACAGCAGCTACCTTTTGGGGGATTGGAACCTCCCCCCTCCTTTCTGGGCCTGAGTCGGCATGCCATAGAACGGGTTTATCTGCTGGTACCTATAATCTACGCCGGCTTTACCTTTGGTATCAAGGGAGGCATAGCTAGCCTAGCGGTTGCCCTGGGCATTCTGTTGCCCCGCGCTATTTTAATCTCCCCTAGCCCGGCTGACGCTTTAGTTGAAAGCAGCGGTGTCATTGCGGTCGGCACCGTGGTTAACCTACTATTTCACAGGCACCGCAAAGAGCAAGAACGTATCCGAGTGGCTGATACTCTGCTGAAGGCCGAGGAAGCAAAGTGGCGCAGTTCATTCAATGCCCTGGAAGACATTATGCTGATTATTGATAGAGCCTACAACATAGAAAACATAAATGATAGTGGCCTGGCACTTCTGGG
>SDBS01000843.1_pt1 | contig 30843 bp, 30 predicted proteins | sample 2277091 | NCBI WGS metagenome assembly SDBS01 (sample SAMN10404972, study PRJNA504765) | marine sediment metagenome | isolation source: marine sediment core GS10_PC15, 163 cmbsf | place: Arctic Ocean: Southern Knipovich Ridge | collected 2010 | reverse complement strand
CGCACGATCTACGACTCTTGGAAACGTTGAGCCCGCGCTTGGCAATACAAAGGTAACCGTCAACAAGAGGAACATCAAAATAATAAAGCCCGCACTGAATTCCTTACCTACACGAGCCCTGAAACGCATTTTACGCCTCAGGATTTTAGGGCTTTCCCTCAGAATCGTGGCAAATGGTTTGACCAATTGAACCAAAGCTAATGCCCATAAGATGCTAACGGCTGGCGCCATGAGCAAAGTTAACCGAACCATTGAACCGGCAAAGTAGATGGATGTCAGACCAAAGATTACGAGGAAAATGTTGCGGTTTGTGGGATTCTGCACAGCGAAATATAAACCGACAGGTATGAAGAAGACTCCTATGCCTAAGTCATAGTAAAACGATCCCCAAGTGGAGGGTCTGTGTTCCTGCACGGACTGCACAAGTTGTTGTATAGGGGTTTCGCCTACACGTTCAGAGGGCAATATAACTGCGATGAATTTTTCCCCTAGGGACCCAATTAACCCGAGCCTTGAAAACGCAAAGAACAAGGCGACAATAAGGACTAAGAAGCCAACCACAAAAACTATTTTATTCTTATTGGTTTTGATGCGGCGAGAAATTTCGTAGATACCCAACAAGAGGAACATTCCAGCCACTGCCAAGACTGTAGGTTCTGTTAGAAATTTGAGTCCTAGCTTTGGTACACTTGTTGCTATAAGAAGTGCCACGCCAAATGTTGTGCCGTAGGAAATAAAGAGGCGCAGTGAATATCGCTTTAGCACGACTAGAACAAGGACAAAAATTAATGTGATTCCGAGGGGATATCGTGCTGCTCCCCAAGACGCAAAGAGATATCCCAACGATAATCCTCCAGCGATTCCATAGGCAAGACTGTTTCTAGGAGACCTTTCGGGGTCAATGGACCTTAGGAAGAAGAAGATGAACAAGAGGATGCCGAAGATTCCGACGGTTTCGTCGTCAAAAAAGCCGAGGGAGGTACGGCTAATATACGGTGAGCTTAGGGCTAAAAAGAAGGCTGAAAACAGGCCAACCTCTTTGCCGCCAATGTCTCTTCCCACAAAGTAGATGACCAAAACGGTTAACGTCGCCATAATCACTGGAAACAATATGACGAAATTGAAAACGGGGTCGACAGTTAGAGGATGATAGACCTCTGAGTTTAGGATCGGAGCCGGAGCAAGATTCAGCGCATTAGCTATCTGATAAAAGAACGCTGCCGTTACTGCCAGACCCGGAAAAAGTGCGCCTGAAACAGGGAGCCCTTGAGGATACCAGCTCATCGTGTCTGTCCATGATGTCCAGGCGAAGAATCCGTTATCAACCATGTGCTTGGTTAAACGGTAATGAATGTGAGGGTCAAATTCTGAGAGTTGGAAACCCCAACTGAGAGGAAGCAATCTTACCATGGCGGCTATAACAAGAATGAGTATCAGTAGAGATATGTGCATCAGAGAAGAATGAGATATTCGGAACCGAAGAGCTCCAACACTCGTCAACGCATTAACCGCACTTTCTTTGCTAAACATTTTTCCAATATTCACCGCAAACCCTTCTCTCGTCAATGAAAGCATTGAACCCTTTATTTTTCTTGTGGTATTCCACTGTTATTAGTTCCATTCTTTGAAAGAAGAGATATTTTAACTTTTTAACCTGCGCTTAAACAAAGCCGTAAAAGATAGCAACTTGAATACAAAAGCCTACTTTGGAGCGTGTTTTCACCCGTCAATTTTCTATGACTCATTTCTTTTTAATGACCTTCGGAACGTAGATGATGCCGCATCCACACATGGGGCACTGCCTAGGCTCCATTTTGCTTTCACCGACCCATTTATGTCCACACTTCATACACATCCATTCTGTCACGCTTCATAACTTCCTTCAAATCTCGGTATCTGCATTAAAGCACTTAATTTTTTTCATCACAAAATAGCATTTACTGTAGAGAAGCTTCTTGGACTTGCCCTCAACGTTTTCTGCCTTTCTTGTCGGCAGCTTTAACCTCAACTTTTTTCGGTACGAAGGATATTTTTTTGTCGCATTTGGGGCATTTACCCTCATGAGTTTGAATTATCTCGTCTGGGGGTTTCAAGTCTGTGCCTTCGTAGAGAGTAAAACCGCATTTTTCGCAAATTACCTGTTGAGGCAAGGTACCACAACCGTTGTAGAACGAAATACAATCGTTACAAACTATTTATGTATTACGACGCTTCGCAGAACGCTCGTTAGAGTGGCTTTCCCTATTTGCTGACCAACTTGGTGAGACCTTAACTACCTTTCATTTTTGTTTGATCGCCAATAGGCGATACTCCAGTTGCTTATGGTGCTGCCTTTTTGTGAACCGTGAACAGTTGTTGTTCGTAAATCATTTATAGAGTTTTAAGTGTCTGAAGCAGACTGGAGTATGTGCACCGATGGAAAAATACACCCTGATAGTTACCGAAAAACCGGATGCCGCTAAAAGAATAGCCCAAGCCCTTGATAACCAAGGCAAACCCAAGAATCTTAAGGAAAACGGCGTACCCTATTTTGTCGCTCAAAGGGACCGAAAACTCGTTATTGTTCCCGCTCTCGGGCACCTCTACACTATCGTTCACGAAAGAGGAAAAAGAAACTACTATCCTGTCTTCAATTTCAGGTGGACACCCCGACACTTGGCAGAGCGAGGCGCAAAAGCGATTCGTAATTGGGTTGAAACGTTTTCGAAGTTGTCCCATGATGCTGACGAGTTTGTGTCAGCTTGCGACTACGATATTGAAGGAAGCCTCATCGGATACTGCATACTGAAGTATGCCTGCAACAACAAGGAAACTTCAGCAAAAAGGATGAAATTTTCTACTCTCATGAAAAGCGAGCTGGAACAAGCTTACGAAGAGCCTCTTCCCCGCCTCGATTTTGCCCTCATAGAAGCCGGAAGAACCAGACATGAAGTAGACTGGCTATACGGCATAAACCTTTCACGAGCACTAACTTTGGCGGCGCATCGCTGGAGCGGCAGATACTCCATCTTGAGCACAGGAAGAGTGCAGGGACCAACCCTCCAGTTTCTGACTGCAAGAGAGAAGGCAATCCGCAGCTTTGTGTCCACCCCCTACTGGGAAATAAAAGCTGAGGCTGAAATCCTAAACTCTGTAATTGAGGCACAATATGAAAAAAAACGAATTGAGACAAGGGCTGAGGCAGACGCTGTTGTGCGAGCCTGCGCAAACAAATCTGGGGAAGTCACGAATGTTGACGTGAGAATGCTTCATCAGAAGCCTCCTATCCCCTTCGACGTAGGCACGTTACAACGGGAAGTCTACAGCTTCTTTGGCTATACTCCCCGACGCACCTTAGCAATCGCTCAGCGCCTATATCTTGACGCTTTGATTTCCTACCCCCGGACAAGCAGCCAGAAACTTCCTCCAATAATAGACTACAAAAAGATACTCAACTCCCTCAAACGAAAACCTGCATACAAAAAGTTAGCCTCAAAACTTCTAGAAAAAGAAGAGTTGAAACCCAGAGAAGGCGCTAAAGAAGACCCCGCCCATCCAGCTGTGTATCCCACAGGAAACCTGCCAGAAAAGCCCTTGAAACTACCCGAGAAGAGGGTTTGGGACCTTATTGTCCGACGGTTCATGGCTGTTTTCGGCGATGATGCACTCAAAGAGAGCCTAAAGGCACGTCTAGAAGTGAATGATCACAACTTCTTTTTGAGGGGAAGACGGATTCTGAATGAAGGTTGGATGGACTTCTACAAGCCCTACGTCAGAGCCGAAGAGGTGCTCATGCCTCCCATCAAAGAAGGCGATAACGTTCGGTTAAGAAATGTCATACAGGAAGACAAGTTCACCTGCCCCCCGCCTCGCTACAATCCAAGCAGTCTCCTGAAGAAGATGGAAGAACTTGGAATCGGAACAAAGGCGACCCGAGCAGACATCATTCAGACTCTCTACAACCGCGGATACGTCAAGGACGAACGAATCGCGGTGACTGAGCTGGGCTTCGACGTAATCGAGATTCTCGGCAAGTATGCTTCCATTGTAGTCTCGGCAAAGCTCACTCAAGAACTTGAGGATAAAATGGAGCAAATCCAAAACAATAGAATGAATCGGGAAACTGTTCTCGCAGAAGTCGTTGAACAGCTGAAACCTCAACTGGAACAGTTCAAAGAAAACGAAGAACGTATCGGTGAATCCTTAACAAAAGCCATCAAGAGAGCACAAACACAGGAACGAATCGTGGGAAAATGCCCAAACTGTGGCACAGGCGACCTCGCGATTATCTATTCACGAACAACCAGAAAGAGGTTCATAGGCTGCACCAACTACTTCAAGGGCATCTGCAAAACATCTTTTCCTCTTCCCCAACGTGGAACCGTCAAACCCACCAAAAGCAACTGTAAAGCATGTGGATGGCCTCAGGTGCTGGTGTGGCTCAGAGGCAAAAGACCTTGGAACCTGTGCTTCAACCCCAATTGTTCCCTTAAAGCGAGGAGGAAAAAACGGTGAAGTGCATAGTTTGTGACAGAGAAGCCAAAGAGAAATATTGTGGGCTCCACGAAAGAGCTTACCGAAACATTGTTCAGAACTTTGAGGATTGGAAACGGGCTACAGGCGCTTCTTGGAAGGAATATTTAAAAGCTGTTGTGGAGAATTCATACACAGGCGCTTGGGCAAAAGAAGTTGCAGAGCATTTATTGAAGAACAAGGATGGATAAACTATGGCTAAAGGTTTCAGTAAACAGCTTTCCTCTCTTGCCTTTTCGTTGCAAAAAACTTACGAGAAAATAATAACTGCTAAGCCTTCCTTATTTGTTGTCGCCATCTCGGTTGTCGCCGCTTCACTCTTCCTGCTTGGAGGAGGAATCTACGACATTCTGATCCAGCCCATCGTAGCAATCGTCGCTTCGGGTGGACGCATAATCAGCTTTTATCCTTATGGCATAACTGAGCAGTTACTCTTAGAAAGCGTAATCATCATGGTCTTCTATGCCATGGGATTCGCGGGCTTTATCATAGCATACCGAAGCACAAAGTACGCTTATAGCCCCCGCCAAGCATACAGATTCCTTCTGGTTGGCTGTGTTCTACTCATTATATCATATGTTCTAGTTGAACAAAATCTGATAGCTAGCTTCGGCTAGCCTCTACCACGTTACAAGTCAAAGCGACGCAGCGTCGCCTGTTTTTCCTTTGTTTTTCATATTCAAAAGAGCAGCCCCTATGTTCGTTAACAAGTGTATCGGGATTGTTATCAGAAGAATTATCAGAGCCGCTGGCAATGAGGGGGGCGAAACCAGAATGGAAAAGAGGAACGCTCCTAATATGAAGTCGATCTGATCTGCTACTGGAATGGAGTTCCCGGGAGAACGGTTTAACCGACGCTTAATGAAAGACTCTATCAGGTCACCTGTTAAAGCTCCTAGAGACAGCACAAATCCAAGCAGTATGCTGTATTGAAACTGGGGGCTGTATTGAAATAGAACCTGCTCAAAGATGAGCGTTTGAACTAAACCAACTAACGTTCCCACGATAATGCCCGCCAAGAAGCCTCTGATTGTCTTGTGGGAACCAAGGAAGGGTTTACCGTCAAAGAATGTCTTGCCGAAGTCCATGGGTTTGCCACCGCCGAAGATCACAGGGGCTGCGTTGGCGCAGTAAGCTGGGAAAATAAACCACATGGCGGCGGCGATGTCGATAATTGTTATCGTCATTTTTCTCATCCTTTATTATTACTTGAAGAAAATAACTCTAACATCTGTAATCAGTTATTCCTACGCTTTCGATATTGACGTAACAGAATCCTGTTCCTTTGATTTTCGGATGTTTTTCACGCAGGACCTTTATGACCCGTGTTTGCCCCGTTTGTTTCATGTCAAGCACGATGTCTGACCAATAGTTCAGAACCCGTGCCGCCACAGGTTTAATTTCAACCGTTTCTCCAAGAGGAACACTTCTCACTTGACTAATGACAAGAACTGCTACTCCACACGTTTTGGATATCTGAGTCAAAACCGCCAGTTGTCTGTTCAACTCACGATTCGCAGCATACGTTTCTTTCATGTCGTTGAGTTCAACGCGATATAATGATGTGACAGTGTCGACGACAATCAACCCAAATTTTTTGGTTATAACCTTTTCAAGGTGATCTATTGCTCTGGACTGGTCCTGAAATGTTGTTGGTCTCATTATGATCATAAGGGGCGAGATTTTCTTATAATCATACTCTGCTATCTGTGACAGCCGCTCATAAGAAAAGGTTCCATCAGTGTCTATAAACAGGGACTTGATGTCTCTCCGCGCGCAATTAACTGCGCACTGAACAGCGAGAGAAGTTTTGCCTGTTTCCGCCTCTCCATAGACGAGGGAGACGCCTTCAGCAGGGAATCCTCCTCCTAACAATTTGTCAAGCGAAATGCAACCCGTCTGAACGAAACTCTGCAATGCAGCAACACAAGAAGCGAAGTATAGGCTCAGGAATTATAAGCCTTCTCTCTGCTGACATCTTTTGTTGAAGGATCTTTCGTAACATATTTAAGCGGAAAAGAAAGACAGGAGAGTCACGCAGGGTTCAAGGTCATGCATATATACAACTCTCCGTTTTCTAATCAGCGTTTCTTCTGCGGGGAACTTGGAAAGTGTAATTGCATGAAGACGAAAATAGCTGTTGCAACTGTTTCTGGAAGCGCCTATTACGAACTTGTTACTGAACTGAAGAGGAAGAATGTTTAATGAAGCATGTTATCAATGAAGGCAAGACTTTGCTGGTTGATGGTCCTGCTTCAGTGAGCATTCTCTCCGGAAAGGTAAGCGTTCTGGGGGCGCCTCTTCAAATCAACGAGAAACTCGTAGTCAGAGAAGGGAAACGTTTGCCCTTGTGGGTGAGAAAAAGGGCTACTCTTGAATTGATGATGGGGGAAGGGGCTTCTATAAACGAAGTTGACACGGGAACTGTCCCTTCCTTATGGGATGAAGCCGCAAAGGAGATTTTGTCCCTAGATAAACCGTTGACTGTCATGGTTATAGGCGGCATGGACTCGGGCAAGACAAGCTTTTGCACCTTTCTTGTGAATGAAGCGGTGATGAAGAAGTGGAGAACAAGCGTTATCGATGCTGATTTGGGGCAGTCTGACGTGGGACCGCCTTCAACTGTGGGGTTCAATTTCGTAACTGAGCCCGTGAAAGACCTCTTCGAGATCGATGCTCAAGACGCGGTTTTTGTGGGGTCGACGAGTCCAAGCGGGGCAATAAATAAGGTCATTGAGGGGTTGACCCAGTTGAAAGATAAGGTGATTGAGGCAGGCGTGGATTTTCTTGTCATAAACACCGATGGCTGGGTTGAAGGCGAAGAAGCAGCCGCATATAAGGTTCGGTTGGCGGAAAAAGTTGGTTCCAGTGCTGTCGTTGGAATGCAACGAGGGAACGAGTTAACCCCCATTTTAGATGCGCTGCATGGCGTTAAGGTTCTTGTTATAGATTCTCCGCAGCTGATTCAGCCAAGGAATAGAGAAAAAAGGAAGGTTTTGCGGGAGCTTAGTTATAAGAAGTATCTGAAAGGAGCCAAGATGCAGTCTTTTTCTCTTAGCTGGATCAAAGTTATAGATTCTCTTTTGGGTGCTGGTGGTCCGTTGCATCATCGACGTTTGGAAACCTTGAGTAATCTGCTGGGAAAGAGACCCGTCTACTCTGAAGAAACCGTTGCTACCATTCTTGTTGTGTTAAAAAAGAGTGAAGCCGTTACTGAAGCACAGATCAAAGATGCTGAGGAGCACTTCGGGAAAAGGGTTAAGGTGATACGGGAAGGAGACGAGGAGGGCTTGCTTGTGGGGCTGAAAGATGAAGAAGATATTTTTTTGGGGATCGGCATCCTGCATGAAGTTGACTACAAACGAAAAATCCTGAAGATATATACTCCTGTGAGCGAGAAAGTTTCTATGCTGTGTTTTGGTCAGATAAAACTGAACAAAAACTTCAGGGAGATCGGTTTAAGCACAGTCTACTCCAAAGAACTGTAAAACTTCGTTACCTACTCTAATTGTTTGTCTGGAATGGGCACAAAGCGTTGATTGGGCAAATGTTACAAAGAAGCTTTTCTCTAAGTTTTGTTTGAAAATACTAAATAGACGGTTAACCAAGCTACTAATAGGCACGGAGAGTCGCGTTTGTCACGAGCAAATATTATCAAAGAAGAGATAGTTGAAAGAGAAACGACTTTTCTTGCCGTGTACATTGAAACAAAAAACGCGACACAGCTGTTTTTGAGTGAGAACGAAGATAAGCTGGGCACCTTGGCTGTAGCTATACCCCAACCGCAGAACTTGGTTGGTTCGCCTCTCTCCTCGATATTGCTTGGAGACCGGAACATGATGATTGCCCGCGCTCTAGCTGAACTCCTTGCCCAAAAAACAAAAAAGATCGGTTTAGTCTCAGTTTTCATAAAATCCGTTACCGAACAGGAAGCTGCTCCCATTCTTAGGAAACTGATGGAGAAGTGCCTCAAAAAAGAGGAAAACAAGAGCTGAACATCCAAACTTTTTCTTTAGAACACAAGATTGCCGAAGCAGTCAGCTAACATTGAGAATGTTATGGCTTGCTTTTTTCAACATGGTTGCTTATGTTCTGTTTGTTGTTTTCCAGCCAACACATATATTGCGCCTATTCTATGTAGTTTTGGAATTCCGGAGGAACCGTTGATGAATTTCGACGTCATAATCGTGGGCGCTGGTCCTGCTGGAATCTTCTCTGCTCTTGAGTTAGGTGACAAAACAGATCTTAGTATTTTGCTTTTGGATAAAGGTCCAGATATTGATCAGCGCAAATGTCCTGCCAGTAGAGGTTTAGGCTGCTTAAACTGTGATCCCTGTTCCCTGTTGGCTGGTTGGGGAGGTGCTGGCGCCTTCAGTGATGGAAAGCTTACTTTGTCCACAGAGGTTGGTGGGTGGCTCAACGAGTACTGCACTGAAGACCAGCTTTGGGATTTGTTGCATTATGTTGACGACGTTTATCTGAAGTTTGGGGCAACTAAGCATCTTTATGGTGTTGGTCCCGAACAGTTTGCTGAGCTCGAACGAAAAGCTTCTCTTGCTGGGTTGAAGCTTGTTTCCCAGAAAGTGCGGCATATGGGCACTGAAAAATGTGCTGAGACTCTTCGTAAGATGCGTAGTCATTTGGAAGGCAGGGTTGACATTATGACCCGGACTTACGTGAAGAGCCTTTTGGTCAAGGACGGCAAGGTTGAAGGTGTTGAGACCACCAAGGGAGAAAAGTTCTACGGAAAATATGTGATTGTGGCGCCGGGACGAATCGGAGCCGAATGGCTGAAGACTGAAGCAGAGCTTCTTGGTCTGAAAACCTTGAACAATCCTGTGGACATCGGCGTCAGGGTGGAGCTTCCAGCCGCTATCATGGAGGAACTCACTTCGACCCTGTATGAGCCAAAGCTGATTTACTACTCTAAATCCTTTGATGATCAGGTGAGAACCTTCTGTGTTTCGCCTCTAGGAGAGGTAATCACAGAATCATATGATGGTATCTTAACCGTGAATGGCCAGAGCTACGCTGAACGGAAAACAAAAAACACGAACTTCGCCATCTTGGTTAGCACCTCCTTTACAGAACCATTCAGAGAACCCATAGCCTACGGAAAATACATTGCACGGCTTTCGAACTTGCTCAGCGGAGGCGTAATCATTCAGAGGCTAGGCGACCTGAAGGCTGGACGCCGCTCAACAGAAGAGCGGATAAAACGTAGCCTATGTGTTCCAACCCTCAAGAACGCCACGCCCGGAGACCTCAGCTTCGTGCTGCCCTACCGCTATTTGGCTGACATCCAAGAGATGCTTCAGGCATTGGATAAATTGGCTCCCGGAGTAAACTCGAATGATACGCTACTTTATGGCATCGAAGTGAAGTTCTATTCCTCAAGGCTCGAGTTGACTAATCAGCTGGAAACAAAGATCAAGAACATGTTTACGATCGGTGACGGAGCTGGAGTAAGCCGAGGACTCATTCAAGCGTCTTCCTCAGGCGTTATAGTCGCCAAAGAGATTGCGAAGCGGGCAAAGAAGTAAGTCCGCCTCATTTTTCTGTTTTTGTTACCTTAGCGTAGCTTTCGGATGTTTTGGTGGGGCCGCCCGGATTTGAACCGGGGTCCCGAACGTCCGAGGCTCAGAGCCTTGACCATGCTAGCCGACGGCCCCCTCTTTTACGGATTCTTTGATGCGTCAGGTTTTACATAAGGATTTTCGTAGAACCTTTTTCTTGACGGTGCTGCCCCTTTGCTTGTGTTTGCTGTTTATGTTTGTGTGGATCTGTTTTTTGGGGGAAAATAAAGAATGTTTTTATGTGTTAAACTTGTTTTTTGGGTATGCATCTAATATTTGACTTCAACCCAAATTGGTTCCTCGTCTTCTTTGGCTTCTTGGGGGCATGGGCAGTTCTGATGATTATCAGAAAACGGAATGGCAAAAAAAGTGGAGTTAAAGAACAGGTTTACTTGGCTATGGCTGGGCTGTTTTCGTTGGTTCTTATGGAATTATTCGCAACCCAGTCTAATTTGTGGCATTACATTCCAGGAGATTGGCCCGTGATTTTGTGGCCTACATATGTTGCTGCTATATTGTTTGGGTATCAGTTGTTGCGGTTTATCGAAGAACGGCTTGTAGTGAAAGCTGTGGGTATGCGCTAAAAAAAAGCCTATTTGTCGGCGAATTTGCTTCGGTTTCTTTTGAATTTCTTTTTGCATTTTACGCTGCAGAAGTAGTATTTTTCTCCGTCGTGAGTGATTTTATATTTGGCTGTCTTTTCGGTCATAATTACGCCGCATACTGGGTCTCTAGGCATCAGTTTTCCTTCACCTTATCAATAGTGAACGGCATTAGATAAGCTCTTTGCATATTATCGTCGATTGTATAACATTTCTTGTAGCGGTTTTTAATGTGTCCCAGAAAAATGTGTGCTTTCTTATTTTTTGTAATCGTTTTTAGTTTTTGTCTTCTTTTGTTGCTGTTTTTGGGGGAAAAAGTCTGTTTTGGGGTTGGGGTGCGTGTTCAGGTAACGTTTAATAGTTGCACTCTTCTTATCGAGAAGTTATGTGTCTGAGGTAAACGTGGTTGCTGTTTTGGAGCCGCGTGAGTTGTTTAGGGAGGGAATGTTGATGGCGGAAATTCAGATTGGGGATAAGATGAAGATTCCAGTGCATAGTGTTTTTCATCAAGAAGCGGGGCATTTTGGTAAAGTTGTGTACATAAGTGAAGACGGAAACACTGTAACCGTGAAATGTGACCGAAAGCACGGCGGCAAAACAGTTGCTTTTAATATTGCCCTCAAACCAAGAGAAAAATAAACTACACCAAGTTTGTGTGCACCGTTTTTGAAGCACACTTTTGATTTAAATGTACAATTTGTTAAGTGGTAAGCCATTATTTTGTGTGCTTGGTTTTTCCAGAAAAAGGCTGTTTTCAACAATGAACTATTATTAGTCTCCTAATATGATTGGCTGATGTGTTTAGGCTGTTTTTCTTCGTGCTTCTGTTATGAGGTCTGTGAGTGCTGTGAAGGCTTTGCTTACGTTTTCCATGGCTAGCACGATTATTGTTTCTGTGTAGCAGCTCATTGTTTCTTCTATGTTGATGTGGCGTCGTGAAACTGCGTTATAGAATGCTTGTATGCATCCGGGAGTGAATGTTATCTCGTCTGGGCTGCGGATGATTACTGTTGCCAGATTCTGTTTCTGGTCTATCACGTCTTTTTTGGTGAATATAGAAGATATTTTGTTGAATGAATTCAGGTCAGAAATCAAAGTGACAACAGAGTTTCCTTCTATGACTTGAAGAAAGTCGCCCGAGAACGTTGCCAACGTTTTTCTTATCTTTTCCAGATTCTCTTTTGTTTTCTCGACAGAAACTTTTGCCATGTCTGTTCTGATGTTTAAGTCGCTTCCCGCAACGACTCTTGTTATCTTTCCCTGCAAGATCGTGTAGTTTGCTTTAGCCCGCTTAACTGAGGTTATTACGCTTTCGAGGTTAACTGTATGGTTTACGGTTTCTTTGATTTTGGGCATCAGCATTCTGGCTATTGCGCTGTAGTTTCCGTAGTCTCTTTGCAGGGCATCCTGTAGTGAGAGGTCTTCGTCTATGAGGCTTTGCACGGTTTTCGAGATGGAATTGACCATTTTTGGTCACTTATGTCCAATTTAGTATGATATTGACCAAAATCTATATAAGTGTTTCCCGAATTATCAACCACGAACTGGGGAACCCAATGAAAGACACGATAATATTAGCCTACTCCGGCGGACTAGACACGTCTGTTCTCATAAAATGGTTACAGGAAGAATACGACGTGGACGTCATAACGTTCACAATGGAGCTGGGGCAACAAACCGACCTAAAAAAGGTCGCAGACAAAGCCCACAGCCTAGGCGCCAAAAAACATTACTCAGTAGACGGCACAGAAGAATTCGTCCTTAACTACGTCTTTCCAGCCATAAAAGCAAACGCCCTCTACGAAGGAAAATATCCCATGGCAACAGCCATAGGACGTCCCCTGATCGCCAAAAAACTGGTTGAAATCGCACAAAAAGAAGGCGCCATAGCAGTTGCCCATGGCTGCACAGGAAAAGGTAACGATCAGGTGCGTTTCGACGTTACAATCAAGGCTCTTGCCCCCAACCTCAAGGTGATGGCTCCAGTTAGGGAGTGGGGACTGTGCAGGGAAGCAGAAATCAAGTACGCCAAAGAAAAAGGCATATCCATTCCTCACCTGTCTGACCCTTACAGTATAGACCAGAACCTGTGGGGACGCTCCATAGAATGCGGACACCTAGAGAATGCGGAACAGGAACCGCTAGAAGAAATATACGAGTTTACAGCCTCTCCCGAAGAGGCACCAGACAAACCAGAATACGTAACAATACAGTTTGAGGCTGGTTGTCCAGTTGCCCTGAACGGAAAAAAGATGGCTCCCGTCGAGTTGATCGAAAAACTGAATGATATTGCGGGGAAGCATGGAGTTGGGCGCGTAGACCACATTGAGGACAGGCTGGTTGGAATCAAATCAAGGGAAATCTACGAGTCTCCCGCCGCCGAGGTGCTGATTGAAGCCCACAAGGATCTAGAGAAGATGATTTTGACGCGCCACGAACTAGAGTTCAAGAAGCAGATAGACGAAAAGTGGACTTGGCTCGTTTACAATGGCTTGTGGATAGATCCCCTACGCGAGGCTCTGGAAGCCTTCATCGACAAGACTCAGGAACGTGTCTGCGGCGAAGTGAAAATGAAGCTATACAAGGGACGCTGCTGGGTTGTGGGGCGTTCCTCGCCGATGTCTTTGTATGATAAGAACTTGGCAACCTACGATGTAGAAACCTCGTTTAATCAGAGTCATGCTGAGGGCTTCATAGAACTGTGGGGGCTGCCCACCAAAGTAGCCAACATACTAAAAGAGAAGGTGAAAAAAGAAAAGAAATGTTAACGGAGCGGGCGGTTTTGGCTGTCTGTTCCATATAAAACTGTTAAGGTGAAAAAAAATTGTCTAAGCTGTTGCGTGGAGGAAGAATAGGCTCCGCTCGGAAGGATGTGGTCGAGTTTACTGCATCCATAAAAAGCGACCAAAAGCTACTGGAAGCAGTCATCAAAATCAACCAAGCCCACGTAACCATGCTAACCGAACAGAACATAATCAACAGTAAAATGGGCGCCCAGCTACTCCAAGCCCTAACTGAACTAGACCCAAAAATGAAGCTAGACACATCCCTTGAAGACGTTCACCTAGCAGTAGAGGAAGAAGTCAACAAGAAAGTTGGCTTAGATGTAGGCGGAAACCTGCACATCGCCAAAAGCCGAAACGACCAAGTGGCGACAGCAATTAGGATGGTGCTTCGAACAAGCCTCCTAGAACTAATGAATCTCATAGTGAAGCTGCAGGACTCTCTAATTGAACTGGCTGAAAAACACACAGAAACGCTAGTTCCCAGTTACACGCATCTGCATCCAGCCCAGCCCGTAACCTTCGCTCACATCCTAATCGCTTACGTGGATGCGCTGGAGCGCAGCCTGAAACGATTAGAAGAGACGATTCCTCGAGTTAACATGTGTCCCATGGGTGCAGGAGCCATAGCAACCACAAGCTTCCCAATAAACCGCAACCGCACCGCCGAACTGCTAGGCTTTAGCAAAGTGCTGGAGAACTCCATAGATGCGGTCGGTAGCCGCGACTTTGTCCTAGAAACTTTGGCTAACCTCACGTTGCTCGCCATCGACATCAGCAGGATGGCTGAAGACCTGATTATCTGGAGTTCCCCAGACTTTGGGATAATCGATTTGCCCGAAAGTTTCGCTTTCACAAGCAGTATAATGCCCCAGAAAAAGAACCCCGACGTCCTAGAGGTCATCAGGGCAAGGATGAGCCAAGTTCTCGGCGACTTTGTGGCATCAGCGTCTACAATGAAGGCTTTGCCCTCGGGCTACAATCTGGACCTGCAGGAGCTTACTCCCAAGCTGTGGGAGTCCCTCGAAACAGTCGCAGCATCAGTGAACATGATTTCTGAGTTAGCCAAAAACTTGAACATAAACAAGAATGTCTTCAACAAACAAGTCCTCAGCTATTCAACCACGACAGAATTAGCTAACCTGCTTGTGAAGAAGTATAATGTTCCCTTCAGGGCGTCACACAAGATAGTTGGTGCAGTCGTCAAAACCTTATTAGACAAGGAGATTGCGCTTTCTGACTTGACACCTGAACTGTTAAATAAGACCGCTAAAGATTCTGCGGGAATCACCATATCCGTTAAACTGGCGGACATCAAAGACTCTATTGACCCCAAAAAATTCGTTGAAAGCCACAAAACCATGGGTGGTCCAGCTCCAATAGAAGTCAAGCGGATGCTCAAAAACCGGAAACAGTTAACAAGCCAGTCAAAAACGAGCCTAAAAGAACAAAAATCTAGGCTAGAGGAAGCTGACATGCAACTCAAGTCTGCGGTTCAGCGTTACTCAACCCAGAAAAATGATGCTTAAAAAGTAGTGTAGGTCATAACTGTGAACACAAAAACTAAAGCCCAGAAAACTGGTAAAGCCGTTCTCGTTTTGGAAGATGGCTCCACCTTTGTCGGCTATGGCTTTGGCGCACCAAAGAAGGTTTCTGGAGAAATCGTATTTTCCACTTCCATGGTTGGGTACCCCGAATCCCTGACTGACCCGTCCTACAAGGGGCAAATCCTAACCTTCACATATCCTCTAGTAGGAAACTATGGAGTTCCACCCTACGACAAAGAGAATGAAGTCCTCAAATACTTCGAATCCGACGGCATCAAAGTAACTGGTTTTGTCGTCCACGAACTGTGCAAGAATCCATTCCATTGGGCATCCACACGGACACTGGACCAGTGGCTCACAGACGAGGATGTTCCCGGAATTTACGGCATTGACACCCGAAAACTCACGAAAAAACTCAGAATCAAGGGTGTAATGCTGGGAATACTAAAAGTATGTGAGGCTGATGAGGAACCTGACCTGCCCAAGCTTCTAAAAGAAGTAAAAACTGTTCAGGACCCCAACTCCACAGACCTCGCAAAACAAGTAACCGTAAAAGAGTCCATCCGATACGAATCCGGAGGAAACAAACTAGCAGTTCTAATCGACTGCGGAGTCAAATACGGCATCATCCGTAACCTCCTGAAACGTGGATTTGATGTGATGCGGGTTCCCTACGACTTTTCGGCAGAACAGATTCTGGACTACAAGCCAGACGGCGTGATGATAAGCAACGGTCCCGGCGACCCCAAACAGTGCGTGAAAAGCATCGAGACCGTCCGGAAACTGATGGATGAAGATATGCCTATGATGGGCATATGCCTTGGAACTCAGATTCTAGCTTTGGCATTGGGCGGTGATACTTACAAGCTGAAGTATGGTCACCGTTCCCAGAATCAGCCCGCTCTCGATCTGGAAACAGGAAGATGCTACATTACCACCCAGAATCACGGCTACACCGCAGAACGGGACTCGCTGAAGGATACGGGCTTGGACGTGTGGTTTATGAACGCTAACGACAAAACAGTTGAAGGCGTAAAACACAAAACAAAACCCGCCTTTGCCCTGCAGTGGCATCCTGAAGCATCGCCTGGACCCTACGACACAGAGTTTCTTTTTGATAGGTTCCGAAAACTTGTGGAGGCGAAGTAGTTGCCCAAGTTCGAGTGGGTCAAGAAAGTTTTGGTTCTGGGCAGTGGCGCCATAAAGATCGGGGAAGCCGCAGAATTTGATTACTCTGGAAGCCAGTGCCTAAAGGCTCTTCGTGAGGAAGGAATAGAAACTGTTCTAGTTAATCCGAACATAGCCACAATCCAGACTGATCCTCGGCTAGCAGGAAAAGTCTACTTGCTGCCAGTAACGCCCGAGTTCGTTGAGGAGGTCATCGCGAAAGAACGGCCAGACAGCATCCTCTTGGGTTTTGGGGGGCAGACAGCCCTAAACTGCGGAGTCAAACTCGCAAAAAAGGGCATCCTCGAGAAATACGGCGTCAAGGTTTTGGGAACCCCAGTTCAGACCATAGAGGATACAGAAGACCGGGAACTGTTTAGGCAGTCTATGATGAAGGCTGGTGTTCCGATTCCCCGAAGCAAATCCGCCGTGTCTCTGGACGAAGCCATTCAAGTGGGCAGGGAAATCGGTTATCCTGTTATTATCCGTTTGGCTTACGCGTTGGGCGGTAAGGGCTCAGGCGTAGCACACAACGAGACGGAACTGAAGGATATTGTCTGCCGCGCTTTGGGTCAGAGTATGATATCTCAGGTGCTCATCGAAGAGTATTTGGGGCACTGGAAAGAAGTCGAGTATGAGGTTATGCGGGATTACGATGACAACTGCATAATCGTTTGTAACATGGAAAACTTTGACCCCATGGGAGTCCACACCGGCGACTCCATAGTCATCGCGCCATCCCAAACCCTGTCCAACAGGGAATACCACATTCTTCGTTCAGTCTCAATAAAGGCGATACGAAATCTAGGCGTAATCGGTGAATGTAACATCCAGTGGGCGCTGGATAATAAGTCAGAGGAAATCCGCGCCATAGAAGTGAACGCTCGCCTGTCAAGAAGCTCAGCCTTGGCAAGCAAAGCAACAGGCTACCCCATTGCGTATATCGCAGCTAAACTGTGTATCGGTTATACGCTGTCCGAGTTGCAAAACAAGGTAACTGGCGTAACAACAGCTTGCTTTGAGCCTGCCCTCGACTATGTTGTAGTCAAGTATCCACGCTGGGACCTACAGAAGTTCAGGAACGTGGACCGCCATATTGGTCCGCAGATGAAGTCTGTCGGCGAGGTTATGGGTATTGGGCGCTGCTTTGAGGAGGCGCTGCAGAAAGCTGTCCGTATGCTGGACATTGGAAAGTTGGGGCTGGTCTGTAACGCCGAAGAAGACGAGCAAGAGCCACTAGAGGAGATAAAGGATGTTTTGGCTAACCCCACAGACCTGAGGCTCTTTAAGATAATCAAAGCTCTGAAACAGGGCGTATCCATCGAGGAAATTTATGAACTGAGCGGCGTCGACCCATTTTTCACGTATAAGATCAAAAACGTAATCGACATGCAAGAGAAACTGTGCACCCTCAAAGAAGATGACAGCGACTTCCTAGACACCATCAGGGAAGCAAAACGCATCGGCTTTTCTGACAAGCAGATTGCCATATGCCGTGGCACAGACGAGTTTACGATACGGAAACTGCGGAAAGAGGCGAATATTGTTCCTGCGATTAAACAGATTGATACTCTTGCTGCTGAGTGGCCAGCAAAAACTAACTATCTTTACTTAACTTATGGTGGAGACGAGGACGACATCACGTTCTCTTCGGTCAGCAAGAAGGTTATTGTTCTCGGAGCGGGCGTCTTCAGGATTGGTTCTAGCGTAGAGTTTGACTGGTGCGGAGTAAACACTATCTGGGCGCTCAAAAAGAACGGCATCGAAGAGGCTATAATGATCAACTATAACCCTGAAACGGTTTCGACAGATTATGACATGTCCGACAAGCTCTACTTCGAAGAACTCACCCTAGAACGAATCTTGGACATTTATGACAAGGAACAACCCCTCGGCGTCATAGTCAGCGTGGGTGGACAGATACCAAACAACTTAGCCCTGAAACTATCCAAAGCTGGAGTTAAACTTCTGGGTACATCAGGAGAAAGCATAGACCAAGCAGAAGACCGAGCCAAATTCAGTGCTCTCCTTGACAAGCTTGGGATTCCTCAGCCAGAATGGAGAGACCTGTCAACAACTCGTGACCTGAAGAAGTTTGCTTCGAACGTTGGTTATCCCGTTCTTATTCGTCCCAGTTACGTGCTGTCTGGTTCTGCGATGCGGGTTGCCTACACCGAAGATGAACTGGAAGATTACCTCAAGTTGGCTGCCAAAGTTTCAAGGGAGCATCCTGCCGTAATTTCAAAGTTTATCGAGAACGCAAAAGAAGTTGAGGTTGACGGCGTCTACGACGGCGAAGACAACATCATAGGAGCAATTATCGAGCATGTTGAGAATGCTGGGGTTCACAGCGGCGACGCAACCATGGGAATTCCAACGTTAACTCTAGACAGCAACGTGCTACGAACTGTTCGGGATTACACTCACAAGATAGTTGAAGCCCTCAAAATCAGGGGACCATACAACATCCAGTACCTCGTAAAGGATGGAGTCACCTACGTTATCGAATGCAATCTCAGGGCTTCACGGTCTATGCCTTATGTCAGCAAAACCCGCGGAGTCAACATGATAGAACTTGCCACCCTCGCGATACTGGGCAAAAAATTCAAGGATACCGGATTCACGGAGCTGCCCGAAATCAGCCACGTTGGAGTGAAGGTTCCCCAGTTCAGTTTCATGCGCTTAAGCGGAGCCGACCCCGTTCTCGGAGTTGAGATGCTGAGCACCGGAGAAGTAGCGTGTTTGGGAGAAAACTTTACAGATGCGCTATCAAAGGCGCTGCAGTCAGCATCCTTCAAGATGCCACCTGAAGGCGGCTCAGTGCTGATAACTGTTGGCGGAAAAGAACTGAAGAAACAGGTTGTGCCCATTGGACGGGCGCTGAGGAAGATGGGCTTCAAAATCTATGCGACTCATCATACTGCTGAGGCGCTGCGGGATGCGGGCGTAAACAACATTTCGGTGTTGCGTAAGGTCAGGGAGGTGGGACAGAAACCAAACATTGTCGATTATCTTCAGGAAGGCAAGATCGACTTGGTCATCAACATACCCATGCCGAACCATATGGTAGCATTCTCTGAGGTTCTGAAGGACGAGTACACCATCCGCAGGTTAGCCATCGAATTCAATATTCCCGTTGTAACGAACCTTCAGTTGGCGTCAGCTCTCACAAAAATGCTGGAGCAACGGGAAGGCAACAAGTTTGACATTCGTTCCCTAAACGAGTACATGGACAGTTTGCCGCGAAAGTTCTGGTAAACAGAAATCAGAAAGAGGGGATGTTACTTCCTTCTTCTTAGTCTGAATCTTTTGAACGTGAGTTTTGCTGTCAAGATTTTTTCTGTGCCGAAGAGCCTAGATGCTATGTAGAGAACCACAACCGTGAAGATGACCATGTAGATGATTCCGCCGACTGCCGCAAGGTAGTTTCCAGTGAAAGACACGTTGGCTGCCAGCAATGGATGAGTGAAGGGTATGGCAAGCAGTATGATTGATATGGGGAATGGCAAGGTTGTGATGTCGGTGAATAGGGTGAACATCATTGGAAAAATGAACAGCATAGAGAGTGGACCCACTAGGGCTTGGGCGCCTCTAACGTCCTCGGCGAAGACAGAAATCGAAATCGCCAACGCTAGAGCTGAGAGCAGTGCCATGAAGAGAGATATCCCAAGAATCACGTATGACAGGAATGTGGGCGCCAATCCAATGCTTGCCAAGTCTACCCCCGCTCCAGTTGGTATAATGCCCGTGAAAGAGTTCAGGTAGAAACTGAAGCCGATAAGATAGGCTATGGCGCCGACAATAGCAACAAAGATTGACCCCGTCAGTTTCCCAGCTAGAATAATGGTGCGGTTAATAGGCAACGTTAGAAGGGTTTCAAGAGTTTTCTCCTCTTTCTCTGACGCCACAGCTGTTGCTGCAAGTTGCATGGCGAAGATAAGCAGCATCATTATTCCCACTGGCATCATAATGGACTGCGAAATCACTAAACCCAAGAGGACACTGGGGTTGATGTCTACGCCTTTTCCTTTGATTATCGACTTTTCAGAGAGAGCTATAGGGGTCAGAAAGGTTTCTGGGTCCTTGGATACATCTTCGATTCTTTGGTTAATGAGATTGCTGTTGAAGAAACTCAACAGACCGCTAACTGCGGAGGAGCTTGTGGACTCCATTATGCTCCCTCCCCTGAACGGGGTGTAGACTTCCAGTTCTGCTGTTTTTCCTTCAGTTATGTTCTGACTGAAGCCTGAAGGGATGACTATGAGACCTGTGAGGTTTGATTCTTGAACATCATTGAAGGCTTTGGTGAAATCAGTATCGTCAATCTGAACAATTTTTGCGTTCCACTGCGTAAGATTTTCTATAAGGCTTTCGGCAACGGGTCCTCCATCGAGATCCATCACTGCTACCGAAATCTCCCCCATTCCTTCCTCTGCCGCCTCCATGGAGAATTGAATCACAAAACCCATAATCGGGAACAATATGAGGGGAATAATTATCATGGGAAGGAGAATCTTCGGGTCTCTAACCAGCTCCTTAACCTCCTTCACAACAATGTTGAATAAGCCCTTAAGCAAAACCAACTACCTCCCCAAACACCTCTTCAAGGTTAACCGCCTTGTATCTTGTTTTAAGCTCTGCCGGAGAACCCTCAACAACGGTTCTGCCTTTGTCTAGGAGAGCCACACGGTCACAGAGATACTCAACTTCCAGCATGTTGTGGCTCGAAAGAAGCACACTTACGTCATGCTCTTTCGTGTAACGCTTTATGATGGTTCTAACGTGAACCGAATGAAGGACATCCAAGCCGCTGTTAGGTTCATCCAGAATCGCCAGTTTTGGCTTTGTCATTAGTGCCCTTGCAACCAGAAGCCGGCGTTTCATTCCCTTGCTGTAGCCCTTCGCTTTGTCTTTGAGGCGTTCTCCTAACCCAGAAATCTCAGAAGCCACATCAACCAAATCTTTCACTGCAGCTTTATCTTTAGCTCTGAAGCTTGCCATAAACTTCAGGTACTCCAGCCCTGAGAGGTTTTTGTATGCTCCCGCTTCCTCGGGAAGATAGCTGATTATGTGGCGAATTTCTGAAGCATCATCAACCACATCATGACCGAAAACGTTTAAGGTGCCTGAGGTTGGCAATAGCAATGTGGAAGCGATTCGTAGGGCAGTTGTTTTGCCTGCGCCGTTAAGACCGATGAGACCAAAAATTTCGCCCTTCTCTATCTTGAAACTTAAGCCGTCAAGGGCTCTAACTGACCCGAAATCTTTTACAAGGTTCTTTGCTTCAACCGCAACGCTCACAGAAATGCCCCCAACTGTTTTGGTAGCACTAGATGAGCATCTTCAATAAATCTGCTTTGGTTACGATGCCGACAACCTTTCCCTTATTCGAGATCAGGACAGCCGGATAAACCTGCAAGAGTCTTGAAATCAGCGGCAAAGGAGCATCCTTTCCAACCTGAGGAAACGCTTCCTCCATGACGTCGCCCACAGAACATTTTGATATTTGGTTCAGGTCTTTGCCTGCGGAGACTTTTCCTATGATCGTCTTTTCTGAGATGCTTCCGACAGCATGTTCTCCGTCAAAGACTGGAAGCTGAGAATACCCGTACTCCGCCATTGTCTGAACTGCCTTTGAGACTAGGGCGCTCTTTTGAATTCCTATAAGCTTGTTATGTAGCATCTCTTCGGCTCGAACTTCTGTTTCGTTCTGGAGGTGCTCTAGCGCATCAAATATCGCTTTGACTTTAGTGTATGATGGATCAATTTTCTGGGCTTCCAGTTTTGCAATCAGGGACTGGCTTACCCCCGCTAGCCTTGCGAGTTTTTGTTGTGTCAGTCCCATGATTCTTCGTTTCTTGGCAACTTCTTCGATGGAAGGTAACATGTTATGAATTTTGTTGGGCAGATTTATATTCTTTTTGGAATAATTTTTTCAGTAAAATATTAAAATAGTAATGACCTTTGCTATGTTTCATACCCAAAGAAGAGAATTGGAGGCTACGAAAATGGCAATCTCAAAAAAAAGTAACGGGCGGACAATCACCGAAATTAACCAGAAAATTAAATCTGGTGACGTTCAGGTTGTGACCGCTGAAGAGATGAAGAAGCTTGTGGAAAGTAGCGGCGTGGAAGTCGCCTACAATGAAGTTGATGTTGTTACAACAGGAACTTTCGGAGCCATGTGTTCTTCAGGCGCCATAATAAACCTTGGTCACTCGGACCCGCCCATCAAGATTCAGAGGGCATGGATAAACGATGTTGAAGTCAGCCACCCCGGCGCGGCGGTTGACCTGTACATAGGCGCCACCATGATGTCAGAGACTCAGCCTTACGAGTATGGAGGCGGACATGTTATAGAAGATTTGATTGCAGGCAAGGAGGTTGAGGTGAGAGCTACCTCGTATGGGACAGATTGTTATCCCCGAACCAAACTGGATACGGTCATCACAAAGGATGACTTGAATCAGTTCTATTTGTTGAACTTCCGTAACTGTTACCAGCGTTACGTTTGCGCTACGAATAGTCGCGATGAGATGATTTATACTTACATGGGTAAGCTTTTGCCAAGATTCAGGAATGCCACCTATTCTGGGGCTGGCTGCTTGAATCCTCTAATGAATGATCCTGATTATGAGACTATAGGACTTGGGACTCGCATATTCTTGGGTGGCGGGCAGGGATACGTTATTGGAGAGGGTACACAGCACGATCCGAATAACAGGTTTGGTACGTTGATGGTTCGTGGAGACTGTAAACAGATGAGTCCCGAGTTTATTCGCGGGGGCTCTTTCACGAAGTATGGTACAAGTCTCTATGTTGGCATGGGTATTCCCATCCCGCTGCTGAATGAGGGGTTGGCTAAGAAGACGTCGTTGCGGGATGAGGAAATCTTCACGGACATTGTTGATTATGGTGTTCCCCGTAGAGGGAGACCCAAGCTGGGCAAAGTCAGTTATGCCACATTGAAGTCGGGTGAAGTAACAATCAACGACCGGAGAATTAAGGTTAGTTCTCTTTCGAGCTTGAAGACGGCAAGGAAGATCACGGAGACTTTGAAGTCATGGATCGAAAACGGGACATTCTATCTGTCTGCTCCAGTTGAGACATTGCCGACAGATTCGGTTTGTAATCCGATGAGGCAAAGTGACGAGATAACCTTCGTTAATAGTGTGGCTCATGAGGCTGTTACCTGCGGTGTTGATGAGGATATACAGGCGGTTGCGCAGCGGATAATCAGCAAGTCAGTTAATCACGTGGTTGTAACAAATAAAAGTGGAGAGATCAAGGGTATGGTGACTTCTTGGGACGTTACCCGAGCCGTTGCTGAAGGAAAAACTGAACTGGTTGACATTATCACCAAGAAAGTGTTTACTACAAGGCCGGAGGAGTCGTTGGAGGAGGCTTCAAGGAAGATGGCACAGCATCACATATCTGCGTTGCCTGTTGTGGATCATGACAAGAAGGTTGTGGGTCTCATAACCTCTGAGGATATAGCTAAGTTGAGGGGAAGGTGAAGAAAGATGGATAGGATTCTGTTAAGGTTCTCTGAGGAAAACGTTGAGGAGCCAATAACTTCGCAGATTATTCTTGAGCTTGGAATCCCCATGAGAATAGTGACTGCCACCGTCAATTCTCTTGGCGGAGACATTCTATTGGAGGTGCCTGCGGTTCACGTCGAAAAGGTCGTTCAAGCCTTCAGAGCCAAGGGCGTTGTTGTCAAGTTTCCGAAGCTCATCGAGGTGGACAGTGACAAGTGTTTTGACTGCGGTGCATGCTATGCTCTTTGTCCCGTGGATGCTATAGTGTATGATAGCGATTATTCTGTGGTTTTCGACGAGAAGACGTGTATCGGTAGTCCCTGCGGGTTATGTGTTGATGCTTGTCCAGCCCGAGCCATAACGCTTGTTGAGCAGAACCGTAACAATCGAAAATGACAAACGAAAAACTCTTCAAACATGCTTTTCGCCATAAAGAATCGGACTGCACAATAATATCAGACAAAGAATGCGGGATCGAGGCTGCAATATCCTCGATAGGGCATCATAGAGGACTGCTTGAAGAATACATCAAAGAACACCCCCAGTTTCTTTTTTCTCTTGAACCCGTAGCCGTGGACAGTGCCCCAGAAGTGGCGCGGTTGATGGCTGAAGCTTCCAAGAAGGCTGATGTGGGACCTATGGCTGCTGTTGCCGGAGTCCTAGCTGATCTGGCAGTGGAGGCGATGATCAGTGCTGGCTGCAAGGTTGCCGTGGTAGAAAACGGAGGAGAAGTCTACGCAATTTCAAACCAGCCAATCGACATTGCATTTGCTGCGGGCGATGAGCCCTTATCGAAAGAGATGGGCTTCAGATTAAAGGAGTTCCCCATGGGAGTAGCCACTAGTTCAGGGCAGTTCAGTCATGCTTTCAGTTTCGGGGACGCAGAAGCGGTAACCATCTTTGCTGTTGATGCTGGGGTGGCTGATGCTGCTGCTACGGCTGTTGCAAACCTGATAAAAGGAGATGATGTTCAGGGCGTAATTAGGCAGGCACTAGATAGAGCCCTGAGCATAGACGGAGTTAAAGGAGTTTTCATTTTGTATCGTGGGGTCGTGGGAAAAGCTGGGCAGATTCCTGAACTGATAAAAGTGAACCCCCCATAGTAACTGCAATATTTTGTGTTTTAGATTTTCAGGAAAAAGGCTGTTTTCAACAATCAGCTGTTATTAGTCTCCTAATATGATTGTCCCGTTTAACGGTTAAATGGATAAAGCAGTAGTTTTTGTGGTGAACAGTTGTTGGTTGCTTGTTGGTTATTCGGCTTTGGCTATAAACAGAAAGATGCCTATCACTACGATTACTACGCCGGCGGATACGAAGATGCCTGAGAAATGGCTTATGTCGCCTGCTGGGGGATTAATGGAGGAGTATGTAACGATTGCTCCTATGATGATGAGTATCAACCCGAATAGTTTCTCGGCGACAGTTAATCCTATGGGCATATCCGCACTCATGCCAAAACCCTCAAGGTTTAATTTTACAGTCTCAAGACTTATTTTAATATAATGGTCATTCAGGACAAAAAGAACGAGTTTTTGCACACATACAGACTAAGCAACTCCTATTCCAGGTAGCCAGTGAGAAAACGTTTCAAATAACCGTGTATTTTACTGGTTTTCCTTCTCGGTCAAGTATTATGATGTTCTGTTCTGATTGGTATGGGTAAGCGGTTATGAGCATTATTCTGCCATAAAACTTGTTCAAGTCTGTGACAGAAGGACGGAGAGCGCCTGATGGGTGCGAATGGGCAACTCCTATGACCGAGAAATCGATTGGAAGCCTGCTTAAGGGAAAACCGGAGAAGGTGCTTCCATGAGTTGCCAACGGCGGAATCTGAACATCAGTAACCACTATTTTCTTTTTGTCTATTTTGCCTTTCAAAAGAAGAATTGACTCTCTAGGATGAAACATCTGCGCATAACTCAAAATACTGTCCACAACCGATCGCTCAACGAAAACCTCTTTACCCAAACTAGACCCGCCTCATTAAACCGTGAAAACCATTTATGTCTCGCTTGTTGTTTTTCGGTAAGCTTCTAAATAGTTCTTCGCAAAATTGTTGGCGTATTTTTCTATGCCTCCCTGCGCGTTTGTGACTCGTCTGAGGTGATGATAGAACTCATGTAGGATTATGCTGGGATGGTAGAGAATCTCCCTGCGAGAAACATGAATTGTTCTGTTCTTGGACACATAACACGCAGGGTTCTTTGAGTACCGTTTCGGCATGCCGACCTTAAGTTTTGGCTCCACAACCCCGTAATGGCTACTCAACATTTCAAGAGCTTCCTCAGTGTCTTTGGAGAGAATCAAGTAAACGACCTTCGCTCTGAAAACCAAATCAGCACTTAACATATTCGACAAGGCATACTCCTGAACGTGCGCCCATTTAATTTAGGTTTGCTCTTAACTATCTGTGTGCATATTAAGCTTAATATTTTGGATTTAAATTTGTAATTCACAATACATATAAATCAAATTCTAACATACTGAAAATGTGGAAACCCATGGCGTATGATGTAATAAGAAAAGCTAAATCACTCCTTATCCGAAAGGAAAATATTGAAAGGGCTAAATCATTTCTTGTCCGAACGGTAAATGTTGAAAAGGCTAAAGCAATGCTTGCCCGAAAGAAAAGTGCTGAAAAGACTAAATCATTTCTTGTCCGAAAGGTAAATGCTGGAAGGTCAGATAAATCAAAGTTGATGCTATGCATTGAAGTTCTTTGCACATTGGTTTCTAATGGTCGTCCCATGACATTGACCCAGCTGCTGGATAAGTTTGAAATGGACGAATGCCGTTTGAAACCACATCTGAGGCTATTGTGGAATCGGGGTCTCGTTGAGGAAGAAAATCTTGGCGATAACAAGATCCATTACGTTGTGACCGAAAGGGGTTTAAAAGTGCTTAATGTCATTAGCCCCATAATTAGAGAGGCACACAAGATTCAGATGCGCGAATTTGAATTAATTTCAAATACACTTTCAGGGGCAGGTTATTCCTAAAGCTTTTCATATTAAGAAAATGCGTGCAATTATTTTTTTCTTTCCTACCAGCCATGCTTAATCGTTGAAGGGATAATTCCTTTCTTTTTCCTTTTTCTCGAAACGTTTAAACTTGTGGAGTTTCACGACATTGCCTTCCAACGCAACCCAATACTTGTGATTCAGATGCCTACGGTAAACAAACTTGGTCACCAGTCTCTTCAGCTCGCTTGAGGATGAAGAATTGGTGTCTACAAAGATTTTATTGCCGCTTGAAGTTACATCAGCCTCAAGTTTAGAACCCAGGAAACTGGACAAGGCTTCGCATTCATCCTTCAATTCTCCCAAGTCCACCTTTAACTTCCGTTTCCCCCGCAGAAACAACGTTTTAGCCTCCACAACAACAATACTATTCCCGCTTTAAAGACGTAAACGTTTTTTGGAAAAGATCATGTATACATCGAACCATTTCAGGCTATTTTTTAGGGAAACAGCACAACAGAAGCCCAATTTTTTCTAGACATTCACAATAAAACGTTTATCTCCATAGAAATTACTTTTCGCGTGCGCCTGCTTGAAAGAACAAGTCCTAAAATCGCTGGATAAGGTAGAAAGCAGTACCCCAACCTTTAATAAAACTGAGCCATCAGGGGGAGATAAAGCTAGTTTTAGATTGGGGTACCACTCCCCCCAAAAAGAAGAGATGTAAGTAATAAATCTTACTAAAATCCAAACAATATCAGTAGTATCGACTGTAAAGAGCAGTTGATTATCCAAGCGATTATCTAACGTTACAGTTTTCGTGTGAAAAACAAAAATAAAGAAAGCACATCATTCAATTGAATTTAGACAAGAAATAACAAAAAGAATCAAAGACCAAAAATTCTCTCCTCTTTTTCACGCCTAAACAACGAACAGACACAAATAAAGCAAAAACTTGTTAGCCCATTATTTTTTCTGCTTTTCTGCCAAAGACCTTAGGGAGAACGGTTTAGTGTTTTCTCCTTTAAGGTCAACGAGCATAAAATGCACCTCTTCCAGAAGTCCGCTCCAGTCTATCCTGTTTTTTCTGAGGAATTTGTCATATTCTGTGTAATTTTTGTGTAAAGAAATAGTTATAGCATTCATTCCCATGCCTTCAGCCCTTGAAGAGAATATTATTTCGGGATTGCTTTGCGCCCATTCTTTTGCTTTTCCTTCAATTTCCGCTAACCTTTCCGGCTTGAATTTAACACAAGAAAATGCCAGAATCTCGTATCCAATTTTAGACAAATTTGGAATAACAGAAAATTGTTCCACTAAACCATCTTTCACTAATCTACGTTTCATCCGAGCTATAGTTGGTTCCGAAACTCCCATTACCTTAGCCATTTGCTTATCGCTTCTATTTGAATCCTTCAAATACTCCAAAAGAAGACGAAAGAGTCTGTCATTTATTCCATTAGGATTTTTTCCCATCAATAGTCCTTCCCCGAAAGAACACGCGTATCGTAAAGCAAGACATCATATATTAATTTTTGTTTGCCACACAACTACCATACCACATCTGGAAACAATAGGAACATTGTTCAAGAAAAACTTGAATAGAATGCAAAAGCTAAGTTGAAACTAATCAGCTAAAACCCTTTTTGTATCTTTCGATGAACAGGGAAGCAACCAGTTTCTGCTCACCCGCCAATTTAGTTTGCAACAAAAAATATCTGCAACCTGAAACGAAGCAACAGTTGGAAAACAAAACGAGAAGCTTGGTCAAGAGTGTAACCTATAGGATTATAGCGTTTATAGTTTTGATGATGATTACATGGTACGCCACAGGCGATTTGGCTCAAACAACTTTCATTTCAGTTACGTTCCAAACAATCCAACTATTCCTATACTACAGCCATGAAAGAGTGGGCAAACCATACTAAACTAGGCTTGATTAATTGAAAGCCCTCTAATTCTTCATACTTCAAAGAGACTAATCAGCCATTTCGTCCAGTTTCGCTGGCAGATACTCATCAACAATGTACGTTAAGCCGTATCTGCTGAAAGCCTCTTGCTCCGCCTTCTTCTTAATCTTAAGAAACGTCTTAATCTCCCGCTTCCACAGTTCTCCCTTATATCTGGGATCCCGTTCCAACTCATGAAGCCGCTTGATATCCACATCCGTCAAAGGATCACTAGGCAACTTATAATCAACAATATCTGTGGCGTAGACTCCACTCCATTTCGCATCAGGCGTCGTCAGCCCCCTAAGGTGAGCCGCATTCGCTGAACCCGAAATAATAACCATGGCAATGTGCATCCCCCACGGGTCCCCGTCAGTGAAAATAAAAACTGGAAGATCAAGCTCCCTATTCAACCGATTAAGGAAATGCCTAGTCGCCCGAGGCGCCTGACCAGCAGTCAAAACAATAAGTGCATTAAATTTCTCATGAACCCGCTCCTCAATAAACCTAGTAAACAAACCACCCTTCTCGATGGCAATAACCTTGTCACACCCATTCTTAGCAAACACTGAAGAAACAACAGAGGGACCAATCATAACCCCGTCAGGATGAGACATCATATTCAACTGTTTTCCCTCATACCCCGGAACAGTATACTCGATGGTTAAATCGCCGAAGAGAGCTGAACGCTCCTCAGGAAAGACATTAAAGTCCTCTCTAGCAAAACCAGTAGCAGTCTCCAAGTCAGTGAGTATATTGTTGGACTCCGGCTGATCCTTGAAAGACATCTCATAAGCCTGAGCAGAATAATACACATCCCGGAGAGTCGAAGTTTTCCTGTTTTTCACAAGTTCGCTAGCAAAGAAACCAGCCCAAACCATCTGAGTGAAAGGCCTGATGTGACGAATATTCCGAGCAGTACGCTTAACACTCCTTTCTCCCAAGACATACTGCCGCACCTCAGGACTATAAAAGATGTTTTCGGTGGAACGGCTCGGCATCTCCACCCAAGGAAACTTACCATTCTCCATTTGACCATAAAGCGTACTACCAAACCGCTTCAGGTCATTCAGAATATCGTCCCTCTTATTTTTAGCTGAACTCTCAGGATCCTTCCTCTTCATACTTCCTCACACTCTTCAGCAACAACTCAATATCTGGCTCTTCAGTCTTTCCAGCCAAAGCCGTAGAAAACCGGGCTATCTTAGGCAAATACTTTGAGAAAACCGACAACCGTTTCTTTTCATTAGCCACATGCTCCCGTTTCGCCAAAAACGTCTGTAATCGACGAGCCACCTCACGAACTCCATTCAAAATTTCAACCTTCACCTCAGGTCGGTCCGCAATAAACTCCTTGCCCACTGTCTTGTAGGGAACCTTTGTGCTGCAAAGATGAACCATAATAGCTAAAGGCATACCAGACGCAACCTTGTATCTTCTCCAGTTTATAGACCGGATTACCCTCAACGAAACGTCGTTGGCTTCATCATACAACAGCGGAATCTTGTTAGCAAACCGGTAAACAACAATATCATCCTTTTTTGGAATATCTCCACCATAAGCAATAGCAGTCTCCACGATGAAGGGGTGACCAGCGTATGTGGAGGGCTTCCTCTGAGAAACCGCTATGAACTCGGGCTTCAGCTCCTTAAGAATCCCAGCCCTCAACAAATCTTCCCCCAAAGGAGAAAGACAACTCGCGTCCGGAGGAAGAAAAGCAGTGAATTGCTTCATCATCCGAACAAGCCTCACAATCTCGTTGGGCTTCAGTTTCTTCGGGTTTTTAGTTCTAACAAAACCAGAGGCGGCAAGCAGACGAACAATAATTGTTCTGTTGACCTTCGGGAAGTGGGCTTTCAGGAAATCAATCAGGTTTTGAGACTTGGTCTTCTTCAATGAAACCTTGATTTTGTCTTCACTTACTTTACCAAAAACTTTCCTAAATTTCTTAGACTTGTTGATTGTCTCTACAAGCCTAGCAACATCTTCAGGTTTTAGCCTCTGCGGAGTAGGTGTTCTTATGAACCCCGCGAAATCCAAAAAACTAAGAGAAGTACCTTGACCGACGCGGTGAAAATGTTTCCGCATAAAATCCAACAGGTTCCGACAAACAGTAACTCGTATAAGACGCTGAAGGGTTTCAACATCCACACCGTAGGGATGCACCAACGTTTCTGTTGGGGGAGGCGGCATCTTCGTTGTG
>SDBS01000842.1_pt1 | contig 30843 bp, 35 predicted proteins | sample 2277091 | NCBI WGS metagenome assembly SDBS01 (sample SAMN10404972, study PRJNA504765) | marine sediment metagenome | isolation source: marine sediment core GS10_PC15, 163 cmbsf | place: Arctic Ocean: Southern Knipovich Ridge | collected 2010 | reverse complement strand
TGGGCTTTTCATTTTTGGAAGAAAAAAACAAAAGGAAAACATCTTTGGTTTAGAAATAATGCTTCAACAATTGTTAGTCAGCTTATTGATTCTGTAATCTTCATAACAATTGCATTTTATGGGGTCTTTACTATATGGCCTCTTATTTTAGGACAATGGGTTGTTAAAGTATTAATAGCGGTTATTGATACTCCTTTTATGTATATTAGTATCTGGTTAATGGATAAAATAAAGAAAAAGCCTAAGGCTTCAACCATTTAATTTCATAATAAGTAATACTATTTTCTTCATCTACAATTGCTAGAAGTAAATTTTTTTTTGTTGAATGAGCAACTCTATTTTTTGCAGAAAATTCATGCCAAGTTAATTTGTTAGATTCATGATCTGCAAACACAATCCATTTTGCATGTTTTTCCCCTGGTTTTGAACCTTTTTCATAAACTCTAAAATCTGCACCAAATTTTAAAGCTGTTTTCACAATATATCCTTTTTCTCTGAGATTCTTAAAAACAGGATATTTGATTTGGATTCTCTTATCAATTCTTCGAAATTTATTTAATAATTCTTTTGCAGATATCTTTTTAGATCTAGAATATATCTCCATTCTTTTATTTTCAACTAGAAATAAAGTTTCTGGTAAAGAGTAATGGACTTTTTCTCCTACAACTTCTCCAAAATTACTTTTTTTATTAAAAAACTTTGCTTCAGAAGTGTTACTTGAAATAATCTGCCCTATTAAGTATGCTTGTATCTTTTCCATGGTTGTTAAAAGAGAAAATAGTTTTTATAAGTTTGGTTAAAGCCGCCATCCTCCCCCAAGCAGATTTTATTATTAACAACCTCCTCTTAAAATTAATAAAAATGTCTAAATTTAGTAAACAATATAAATGAGATTTCTTTAGAATAATTATGGATTATAATTTTAAAGAGATAGAAAAGAGATGGCAGAGAAAATGGGAGGGTAAAAAGATTTTTCAAGTAAAAGAGAGTAAGAAAAAGAAATTTTATGTTCTTGAAATGTTTCCTTATCCTTCTGGTTCTGGATTGCATATGGGCCATGCTTTTAATTATATTATTGGGGATATTTATTCAAGATTTAAGAGAATGAATGGATTTAATGTACTTCATCCTATGGGATATGATTCTTTGGGATTACCTGCTGAAAATGCAGCAATTAGAGCAGGAATACATCCTAAGGAGTATACTGAACATTCAATTAAAAATTTCATAAAGCAACAAAAAGAATTAGGATTGAGTTATGATTGGAGTAGAATGGTTAAGACTTCTGATCCAAATTATTATAAATGGGATCAATGGATTTTTCTTAAAATGTATGAAAAAGGTTTGGCTTATAGAAAAAAAGCACCTGTTAATTGGTGTCCTAAATGTAAGACTGTTTTGGCAAATGAACAAGTTCATGATGGAAAATGTGAATATCATGAAGATACAGATGTAGAGATAAAACAATTAGAACAATGGTTTTTTAGAATAACAGATTATGCAGAAGAATTAAATGATAAAATTGATAGTTTGAAAAATTGGCCTGTAAGAGCTAAGATTATGCAAAAGAATTGGATAGGAAAAAGTCATGGTACTGAAATCCTTTTTGAAATTAATGGAAAGAAGTGGCCTATTTTTACAACAAGACCAGACACAATCTTTGGAGTTACTTTTATGGTTGTTTCTGCGCAGCATCCTGAATTAATGGATTTAGTAACAGAGAAGCAAAAAAAAGAAGTTACAATATTTTTAAAGAAAGTAAAATCAACAAGTGAAAAAGATATAGAAGAATTAGAAAAAGAAGGAGTATTTACAGGAAATTATGCAAGAAATCCAATTAATGGAGAAGAAGTTCCTGTTTGGGTAGGTAATTTTGTAGTTGCTGATTATGGAAGTGGGATGGTTATGGCTGTTCCTGCTCATGATCAAAGAGATTTTGAGTTTGCAAGGAAATATGGTATTGATGTAAGAGAAGTTATTAAAGGAGGAAAAATAAAAGAAAGAGCATATGCTGGTGAAGGAGTCTTAATTAATTCTGAAAAGTTTAATAAAATTAATAGTGGTAAAGCAAAAGAAGAGATAACAAAAAATTTAGCAAAAAAGAAATTAGGAAAAAAGAAAGTTCAATATAAATTAAGAGATTGGTTAATTTCAAGACAGAGATATTGGGGGACTCCAATTCCTATTGTATATTGTGAGAAGTGTGGAGTTGTTCTTATTTCTGAAGAAAAATTACCTATTAAATTGCCAGAAGAGGTTGAATTTGGAAAAGGAAATCCCTTAGAGACAAATAAAGAATTTGTAAATGTTAAATGTCCAAAATGTAAAGGAAAAGCAAAAAGAGAAACAGATACAATGGACACTTTTGTAAATTCTTCTTGGTATTTCTTAAGATATTGTGATCCGAATAATGAGAAGAAAATCTTTGATACTAATAAAGTTAAATCTTGGATGCCTATTGACCAATATATTGGAGGAAAAGAACATACTTGTATGCATTTAATTTACTTTAGATTTTATACTAAGTTTCTTAGAGATTTGGAATTATTAGATTTTGATGAACCTACTTTGAATTTATTTAATCAAGGAATATTAAAAGGGCTTGATGGAGAGAAAATGTCAAAATCAAAAGGAAATGTTGTTTTACCAGAAGAAGTCTCGGAGAAATATGGAATTGATGCTGCAAGATTATTTTTAGTTTCAAATTCTTCTCCTGATAAAGATTTTGATTGGAGTGAAAAAGGAATTCAAAGTAGTTTTAAATTTGTTAAGAAAGTTTTTAATTATTTCGATAAAGTGAAGATTGAGAAAGCAGACGCAAGAACAGAGAGCAAAATTAATAAATCAATTTTAGAAGTTACAGATTATATTGATAATTTTAAATATAATTTGGCAGTAATTAAATTAAGAGAATTATTTGATATTCTTCCTGAAGAAACTTCTAAGAAAGTTCTCGAAGATTCTTTAAGAATTCTTCATCCTTTTTGCCCACATATTACAGAAGAATATTGGGGGAAACTTGGAAATAAAAACTTTTTGAGTTTAGAAAAGTGGCCTAAGGCAGATAAGAGAAAGATAAAAGAAATATTTGAAAAACAAGATTTAGCAATTAGTAAATTACTATCAGATGTAAATCAAATATTGAAATTAGTTAAAGGTAAAAATAAAATATATGTTTATATTTTGCCAAATGAAGAAGATTTGTACGACATAGGATTAATTAATAAAAGATTTGGAAAACAGATTAATATTTTTGCGGTTAATGATAAAAATAAATATGATCCTTCAAATATGTCTAAAAAAACAAAGCCAGGAAGGCCTGCAATTTATTTAGAATGAATTTAAAGAAATACTTTTTTGCATTTTTATTAATCTTCTTAATAACTTTTGTAAGTGCGGGGTTATTTCAAAAACAAAAAACTTGCGGAGATGGAACAATTGAAGGAGATTGTTCAATTAATCAACCTTATTTTTGTTCTGAACAAATTTTAATTGAAAAAGCATCTATTTGTGGGTGCCCAAATATCACAGAAATTGAAGAAGATTCTTGTATTTCTCCATATCAAACAAGTTCTAAAGAAATTGATTTAGAATATGTTTTAAGAGGGGAAAGAGAATATATATCTTTTATTGTTTATGAGAATATGGCAAATTATTTATTTGAGCTTCCTGATTTTATTTCTTATTCTGCTGAAGAAGAAGCTTCAAGAAGAGATTTTAAACTTAGAAATATTGATGAAGAGCATCAAAGGATTTTGCTAATGCCTTTGGTTATTAAAATACAAAATCTTGCAGATAATAAAGTAGATCAAGCAAGAATAGCTATAAGTTTGGTTCAGCACATACCTTTTGAAGGTTCAAATGAATTAATTATATTAGGAAATAATAGTGTTAATTATTCTAGATATCCTTATGAGGTTTTATATGATGAAAAAGGAATATGCGCTTCTAAATCAGAATTAATGGTGTTTCTTCTTAGAGAGATAGGATATGAAACAGTTTTTTTCTATCATAGATTGGAGAATCATGATTCAGTAGGAATAAAATGCCCTAAAGAATTTGGATTATTAGATACTAGTTATTGTTTTGTTGAAACAACAGGACCTTCAATTATGACAGATAATGAAAATGAATATTTAGAAGGAGTTAAATTAATTTCTTATCCTGATATTATGGGTGCTTCTGATGGAGATTCTCTGGGATATTACATGTATGAATATAGAGATTCAAGAATATTAAAGAAAATAAGAAAAAAAATAGAAGAAACAGGGAAGCTTAATTTATTTAGACACATTCAATTTAGTAGACTTAAAGAAAAATATGGAATAGAATAGAAACCCTTAAATATATTAGAATTTTAATTATTTTGTACTGAAAGGGGGTGATGACATGGCATTTACAGCAATAGAAATTATAGCATTGGTTTTATTAGCTTTGGGAGTGGTAAAGATGTTAGTGCTTCTAATAAGTGCTAAATCTTGGATGAACCTTGCAAAGAAAGTGTATGGGAACAAGCTTGTTTTTCAGTTAGTGTGTTTGGTTTTAGCAGCAGTTGTATTTTACTTTCTATTACAAGAGTTGACAGTTATTCAAATCTTTGCAGTAACAGCATTTGCGGCTCTCTTCATAGGTGTTGGATTGGCAGATCCTATTAAAAGAATACTTCCAATCTATAGAAAACAAATAAAAGAGAAGATTCTTCTCAAATCTAATTGGCTATACATAATTCTTTGGGTGGCTTTAATGGCTTGGGTATTCTTAGAATTATTCTTTCCTAGTGTGATTTAATAATTTTTTATTTTTTTATTTTAATATTGCCTTGATTCTTCTAGCTCCTGCTCCAACTGATTCTTCTTTGATTATTTTGAATTTCCCAAGTTCTTTTGTATTTTTTACATGAGGGCCTGCACAAATTTCTTTGGAAAAGTCTCCAATAGAATAAACAGATATTTTGTCCCCATATTTTTCTTCAAAAGTACCTAGAGCTCCACTTTTTTTTGCTTCTGGAGGAGACATTTCTTGTTTTGTAACTTTGTGTTCTTTTTTAATTTCAGAGTTTACAAGAGCTTCTACTTTTTTTACTTCATCTTCTGTGAGCTTTCTTGGAAAAGAAAAATCTAATCTTAGTCTTTCAGGTGTTATATTGCTCCCTTTTTGCATTATGTTTTCATCTTTCAAGACTTTTCTTAATGCAGTTAAAAGTAAATGAGCTGCAGTATGTAATTTTGTAGTTAATTCTGACGAATCTGCTAAACCTGATTTAAATCTTCCTGCTGATGTTGTTCTGGAGAGTTTTTGATGTTCTTTACTTGCTTTTTCAAAATCCTCTTTTGAAAATTTAATTTTTTGTTTTTTACATTCTTCTTCAATCATCTCAATTGGAAATCCAAAGCTTTGGTATAGAAGAAAACTTTCTTTACCAGATAATTGTTTCTTTTTTGATGTAAATTTTTTAAATCTATTTAGACCTTTTTCCAAAGTGATTAAGAATTTTTCTTCTTCATTTTTTAATTCTTCTAAGATCTTCTTCTTATTTTGTTTTAATTCAGGATAGTCGTCAAAGATATTGAATATAGGTTCTGCTATTTGGATTATAAAATTCTTCATATCTAATCTTTTCCCATATCTAATGGCTCTTCTAATTAATCTTCTTAAAACATAGCCTTGTTCGGTATTACTTGGAATAATCCCATCAGTAATTATAAATACAGATGCACGTATATGATCTGCAATAATTCTCATAGCTTTTGTTATTTCTTTATCTTCTTCATATTTCTTTTTAGATAGTTTTTCTATTTCTTTTATAATTGGTTTAAAACTATCTGTTAGATAATTATCATTGTGGCCTTCTAAAATTGCTAGTATTCTTTCAGTACCTCCTCCAAAATCAACATTTTTTTGTTTTAATTCAGAATATTTTCCTTTAGCATTTTTATTATATTCCATAAAAACATTATTTCCTACTTCTACCCAATTTTTATCTTTTGGATCAAATCTCTTTGGAGCAGATGTTTTTTTTATCCAATAGAAAATTTCTGAGTCTGGACCACATGGGCCTGTTTTTCCTGCTGGCCCCCACCAATTTTCTGATTTGGGTAAGATGGCTATTCTTTCTTTTGAAAATCCTACTGAGATTAAAGCGTTATATGATTCATTATCTTTGGGAGCATCTTTATCTCCCTTGAAAACACTGGCAGCAAGTTTTGTTTTTGGAATCTTTAAGATTTTTGTTAGAAAATCATATGTATATTCAATTGCTTGTTTTTTTCCATAATCTCCTAAACTCCAATTTCCTAATTGCTCAAAAAAAGTATGGTGTTTGAGATTTCCTACTTCTTCTATATCTGTTGTTCTTACGCATCTTTGCACACTGCAAAGGCGCTTTCCAGAAGGATGAGGTTGTCCAAGTAAAAAAGGCACTAAAGGATGCATGCCAGCACTTATGAATAATGCACTAGGATCATTTTTAGGAATAAGTGAGGTATTTGGAATTAATTTATGGTCTTTTGATTTAAAAAATTCTAAGTATTTTTTAATTAATTCTTTTCTACTGGTCATTCTTTTAATAAGAAACAGAGTTTTAAAAATTGTTTGATGTTAACCTAGCTGCCTTAATCTTTCTTGAATTTCTTGAAGTTGGACTTCTAGACTGATATCATGAGATCTTTCTTTTACTTTTTTCTTTATTTCTTTTTTTTCATCTTTTTCGTCTTCTTTATCTTCTTTTTCTTCGAGTATTTCAGGTATTTTTACTTTAGGTAGAACTTGTTGTAATTTTGTTATATTTGTCTTTAATTCTTTTAATTTTCTATGGAGCCTTAGTTTTATTTTAAGTTCGTCTGATCTTAATACTTGATGTTTCTTTATTGCTTTGGCAATTCTTAATAATCCTAGCTCAGAACCTAAAACATCTTTTTTAGCTTGAAGTGCTTCAGGATATTCTAGTTTTATGTGGATTGTTTCTACCATTATTCCACCTTAGAAAAAATATCGTTGTCTACTTTTTCAATCTGTGCTTTTACAGATTGCATCTCTTTTTCCCACAACTCTAATTCTTTTTCTTCCTCGTTTTTTAATTTTCTAATATTGTTAAGCATGGTTTCTATTTCTGATAATTGTTTTTTTGCTTTTTTAAATAAATTCATACTGTCTTCAAATTTATCAAGTCTAATAAATACAGGTTCCATTCTTTTATTTTTTATTTCTGGTTCTTTTGGTTCAAAAGAAATTTCTTGAGAAAATTGGCTTTTTTGAGGTTTCTGCATCATTTGCATTTGTTCTGCAAAATCATTTGCATCAAAACCCCCCTCACCTTCTTTCTCCCCAGCTACAGCTTCTTTAATTGTATTCTGAGAAAATTTTTCTCCAAAAGAATTATTTGGAAATTGAGGTAATTGATTAACTGATTGAGAAGGTGGTTGATTAACTGATTGAGAAGGAGGTTGATTAACTGATTGAGAATAAAGTCCTTTTTCTTCTGTTTCTGTTAACTCTGGAAGTTTAGGAAGCTCAGGTAATTGAGGAGCAACTCCTTTTTGTTCACTCTTTTTATCTTTTTTAAATAACCCCATTTTGTATTGAACTCTTTGAATTAATATTATTTAATATAGAGTTTTCGATATATATAAAATATAATATAGGTTTAAAAACTTTTATCTTTTTTGGAAACCAAACCGAAAGGTATTTATTTGAATTATTTTTAATAGAAAGATGCTTAAAACATTTCTTAAAGAAGTAATAGCAATTGTCGTCGGTAAACAAGCAGAAGACATAATTGATATGCTAGAAGGAAAGAAGTATGTAAATGAATTTCTAATAGCAAAAAAATTAGGGATTACAATTAATCAAACAAGAAATATCTTGTATAAAATCTCTGATCATGGACTGATTTCTTCAATAAGAAAGAAAGATAAGAGAAAAGGATGGTATACTTATTTTTGGAAAATAGAAGTTATGAAATCTTTGGAATTTTTAGCTAACATAATTAGTAAAAGATTAGAACAATTAAAAAATCAGATTAAAAGTAGAGAGACTAAAGAGTTCTATATTTGTGAGCAGTGTAATATAGAAGTTAATGCAGAAAATGCTTTACTACATGAATTTACTTGTAATGAATGTGGAGAGGTTTATACTTTAAAAGACAATACTAAGCTGTTGAAAGAACTAAAAAAAGAAGTAAATAAACTAGAAGAGAAATTAAAACTTGTTCAAGAGGAAATTGATAAAGAGCAAGATAAAATGGATAAACAACGCGCAAAAGAAATTAAGAAAGAAATGGCTGAAAAAGCAAAGAAAAAAGCAGCAGCTGCAGCAAAAAGAAAGGCTGCAAAGAAAAAATTAGAAAAGAAAACAAAAAAGCCTGTTAAAAAGAAAACTATTAAGAAGAAATCTGTTAAGAAAAATGTTGTGAAGAAGAAAGCACCAGTTAAGAAGAAACCTGTTAAAAAGACTAAATCTGTAAAGAAGAAAAAATAAATGGTCAGAGTTTATCGAATTCCTATAAAGAAAAAGAAGAATCTTTTTGGAAGGTTGAGTGTAAATACCACTTTAATATTTGCAAATGTAGTTCTATTTATCCTTTTTATGATCTTAATTTCTACAGAAGCTTTATCTATTGATACTATTGCTTTACAACCAGCAAATATTTTTTTAGGACAATATGTTTGGACATTTTTAACAAGTATGTTTATGCATGGAAATTTCTTCCACCTTTTTGTAAATATGCTTTCTTTATTTTTTATAGGTTCATTAGTAGAGAAAATCTTAGGCCAGAAAAGATATCTTGGATTTTATTTAATTGCAGGATTAATTGCAGGATTATTTTTTGTTTTATTTTCATTAGTTTTTCCATCTGATTTTAATGCTTATGCTGTTGGAGCTTCAGGAGCTTTGTTTGGATTAGTCGGACTTTTAGTTTTATTGACTCCAAATCTTCCAGTATATATTATGTTTATACCAATCCCTGTAAAGATGAAATATGCTGCTCCAGGATTGTTAATTGTATTATGGATTATTTCTGCCACAACTAATTTAGGTATAGGAAATACTGCTCATTTTGGAGGATTAGTCATAGGTTTGATATATGGAATATATTTAAGAAGAAGATACCCTAATAAAATTAAGGCTATTCAAAAACATTTTTCATGACTAATCAAAAAAGAGGTTTTAATCTAAAACAAGAATATATTAAAAGTTGGAACTATCTTAAAGAATCTAAGAAGTTCATTTATATTGCCATAGGAATTTTTGTTGCTTCTTTTATTTTTGCATTATTTGTTTCTCCCTCTGAGACTCTTTTAAATTATATCCTTGAATTTATTTCAGAATTATTAGAAAAAACACAAGGAATGTCTGTTACTGAGATTACAGGTTTTATTTTCCTTAATAATCTTAAAAGTAGTTTTTTTGGAATGATTTTTGGAGTGGTGTTAGGGCTATTTCCTGTTTTGGCTCTTATAGCTAATGGATATATTCTTGGATTTGTTTCTTCTTTAAGTGTTGCAGAAGGAGGCATACTTAGTTTATGGAGAATTTTACCTCATGGAATTTTTGAATTGCCTGCAATATTTATTTCTTTTGGACTAGGTTTAAAGTTTGGGAGTTTTATTTTTCAAGAGAGAAAATCAGAAGCTTTTAGAAGATTTCTTTTGAATTCTATGAGGGTATTTTTGTTTGTTATAATACCTCTTTTAATTATAGCAGGAATTATAGAAGGAGTCTTTATCTCTTTTTTAGGAAATTAATCTTTTAAATCGCTTATTCCTAAAATTATTAGTAATAGTCCTATAAAGAATACTATCCAAATTAACATCCCCTTAAATACACTTATTGCAGCATATCTAAGTCCCCAGATATTCATTCCAGCAAGATATACTGTAACAACTACTAGAATTAATCCAATAAGAAGCCCTAGCCATTTGTTCATTGTACCCTTAAATATTGTTTTTTGTTTAAAAATATTCTTGTTCTGTAATGTATAGGTTGTTTTTGTTCTTCTTTTCTCTTAATTTAGCTAATACATATGTTTTTAAAATTAAGTTTTTACAGATTATTATGAAAGAAATTAAGCATATTAAAATTGAGAAAGATATGAAAGTCTCTGATTTAGTTGATAATATGAAGGATACTGGTTTTGGGGCTAAAAAAATCTCTGAAGCAAGTTTTATTATGAAGAGCATGTTTGAAGATGAAAAATGTAAAGTTTTTTTAGGTGTTGCAGGTGCAATGGTGCCTGCAGGAATGAAGCAAATTATAATGGACATTCTTGATGAAATAGATATATTTGTTGCAACAGGAGCAAATCTTACACATGATTTAATTGAATCTTTAGGAGAAAGGCATTACATAGGAAATGAATTTGAAGATGATCAAAAATTAAATGAAAGAGGAATTGATAGAATTTATAATGTTTTTATGAAAAACTCTGTTTATGAAAAATTAGAGGATTTCTTTAAGGAAAATTATGATGAGTTAAGAAAATGTAATAATATCAAAGATTTTTTATGGAAATTAGGAGAGTTAGCTCCTGGAGGGGGGATTTTAAAGAAATGTTATGAGAAAAAAATTCCTATTTTTTGTCCTGGAATTGCAGATTCTGGAATAGGGCTTATGATTTGGGGTAGACTTGCAGAAGGAAGAGAAAAAACAAATATAGATGTTTTTGCAGATATGAATGATATTATAGATTTTTCTTGGAAAGCAGAGAAAACAGGAGTTATATATGTTGGAGGAGGATTACCTAAAAATTTTATTCAACAAGCTTTACAATTTTCAAAAGGTTCTGATTATGGCATTCAAATTGCAACAGATAGGGCAGAGCCAGGAGGAAGTTCTGGAGCACCATTAAAAGAAGGGATTTCTTGGGGGAAGATGAAAGGAAATGCAAATTTTGTAGATGTTTTTTGTGATGCTACAATCGCATTACCTTTAATTTATGCTTCTGTGAAATGAATTTTAAAATGCAGTATATAAATCTTTAAAAATGATTAGTTTATTGCAATTTTATGAGTAAAGGATTAATAAAAAGAATTGGAAAGAATAGTTGGAAAGTTATACCTTTTGTAGGTTTTGTAGCATATAATTTTGTAGGAATCAATAAAGATAAAGAAAAAGAAATTCCTACTTTGGTAAGAACTGGAAAAGTATTAATGCATATTTTGTGGACTAGTCTCTGGGTTTCATATTCTGTTGTAGGTGCTTCTGCTCATGAATGGAATCCTAAAGATCAAATAGAAGATTTTAGAGAAGTATCTAAAAAAAACAAAAAGTTAAAAACTTACAAGGCGATTGTTACAGCTCATATCGATTCTGATGAAAATGGATTAAGTAATAGAGAAGATTATAAGATAAAGGAGTTAATGGGTGTTCAAGATAGTTCTAAAACTTATGCCCCAAGTTTTGAGGATTGGGAAAGAGCATATAATAGAATTAAAACTCTTGAATAATTCCTTCAAAAACCTTATATATTTAGTTTAATTCTTATTTAACATGTTAACTAAAAAACAAGTAGAAGAGATTAAAGAACATTTGGAAAAAGCACAGAATCCTTTATTCTTTTTTGATAATGATAATGATGGACTTTGTTCTTTTCTTTTATTGCAAAGATATATTGGAAGAGGGAAAGGTTTTCCAGTTAAAACTTCTCCTGAATTAACAGAAGATTATTTTAGAAAGGTTAGAGAATTAGAACCAGATTATGTTTTTATTTTAGATCAGCCAGAAGTCTCCAAAGAGTTTTTTGATAAGATTAGAGAAATTAATATTCCTATTGTTTGGATTGATCATCACGAGATTATTAAAAAAGAAGTTCCTAAATTTGTTAATTATTATAATCCTGTTTTTAATAAGAAAAAATCTAATGAACCTGTTACAGCTCTTTGTTATCAAATAACAAATAAAAAAGAAGATATGTGGATTGCAGTTATAGGTTGTATATCTGATAAATTTATTCCTAGTTTTTATTCTGAATTTAGAAAAGAGTTCCCGGATTTAACTATTGATTCTAAAGATGCTTTTGATATATATTATAATTCTAAAATTGGGGAAATTGCCACGATGTTTGGGTTTGCTTTAATGGATAGAACCACCAATGTAATTAATATGTTAAAGTTTTTAATGAAAACTAAAGGACCTTATGATGTTTTAGAAGAGAATACAAAAACACGTTCAATACATAAGAGATCTAATGAATTATATGAAAAATATAATCAGTTAGTTAAAAAAGCAAAAGAGGAAATAAAAACTTCTGGAAAACTTTTCTTTTTTAAATATGGAGGAGATATTAGCATGAGTGCAGATATTTCAAATAGATTAGCACATTTATTTCCTGAGAAGGTAATCGCAGTAGCTAAAGTTTCTGAATATAAAGCTGGTTTTTCTATTAGAGGTAAGAATATTAGAGAAAAGGTTATAAAAGTAATTGAAAATATTGAAGGAGCTACAGGAGGAGGACATGAAGATGCTGTAGGAGCTCAAATAAAAGCAGAAGATCTTGAAAGATTTGAAAGAGAGTTAAGGAAAACTGTAGAATAGAAAACTATAAAAATAGCGATTTCTTAGAAAATATATGAGAGAAGGGCGTTGGCATAGATTTACGTGTATGAATTTCTTAGTCTACGCTCTAATTAAAGATATCTCAATTTAATTCAGGGATCTTTCTTGCGCCTGAATTAAATTGAAACCGCTTCTTAGTAAATTCAGGCCCAAGAAACTTTTTGTTTTAAATTGGGGTTTATAAAATGGAAACCCAAAAAAGAATGGAACAAAAAATTGTGGAAGAAGAGTTAAGTTTTTTGCTAGAAGTTACATTGCGTCTAGAAGATGAGCTAAACTCTTGTATAGGATGTGAATAACATAAATAATATGTATGGAGTAAATCAATTAATGAATATTATGTAATATGTAAAAACTAAATTTGTCGCTTTCAATAACTTCGACCTATATAAACAACTTCTTTTGCTGGTTTTCCACAGATTATACATTTTCCTATTGGTTTTTCTTTTTTATTTGCTAAAATTCCTCTAACCTCTGCATTAATATCTTTTTCAACAATTTCTGCACATTTTTCACCTTGTTGATTTATAGAACAAAAATTAACTCTTGCTATCTTTTTATTTTTAACAGCATCTTTAATGTCTTGTTTTGTTTTACAATTAACAACTTTATCTTTCATAGATTTCTCTGCTTTTTCTTTTAATCTATTATCAAATTCTTCTCCAAGCTTTTTTATCTTAGAAAGATCTTTAAGAGATAGAGTTTCTTTTTTTGAATTATCTCTTGTAAAAAGAGTTATCTTTTTATTTTTGAATTCTTTTTCCCCTATTTCTATTCTAAATGGAACCCCTCTTAGTTCCCAATGATTATATTTTTCTCCTGGTCTTTTTTCACTTGCATCTATTTCAGTTCTTATTCCAAGCAGTTTTAATTTTTCTTTTAGTTTTGTTGCTTCTTTAATTATTTGATTTTTATTTTTTGCATTAAAAATAGGGATTATTATTGTTTGAATTGGAGCTATACAAAATGGAAAGATTAATCCTTGATCGTCTCCATGTGTGGAGATTATAGAAGCTAGAATTCTTGACATTGCAGGACCATAAGCAGTTGTCCATAAATATTCTTCTTTTCCTTTTATGTTTTTGAATTTTGCCCCAAATGCTTTTGAGAATTTTTGACCCATTAAATGAGTTGAAGGCTGTTGTATTAATTTACCATCTGGCATAAACACATCTGAACCTACTGTATACTCTGCTCCTGGGAATTTATCCCATTGAGGACGCTTCATAGCTAAAAAAGGAATTCCAAATTTTTGATGCATTATTTTTTCTGTAGTATCAATATCCTCTTGAACTTGAGCTTCTGCTTCTGCTTTTGTTGCAAATGCATCATGTCCTTCTATCCAGATAATTTCTCTAGTTCTAATTAAAGGTCTTGTGGCTTTTGTGTCAAAACGAAAAACAGAACCTCGTTGATAAAGTTTCATTGGTAAATCTCTATGACTTCTAATCCATAATTTAAACATTGGAGTGTATAATGTTTCACTAGTAGGTCTTAATGCTAGTTTTTCTTTTCCAATTTCTTTTAACCAAAAAACCTCAGGAGTAAAGCCTTGAACATGAGAAGATTCTTTTTTCAGATTTGCTTCTGGAATTACTAAGGGCATGAAAGTAGGTTTGTGGCCTTTTTTTTGTAATTCTTCTTCATACAGTTTAAACATGTTTTCTATAGTCATTGCAGCCAATGGACGAAAAACCATAAAACCTTTCATATTTAACCTTAGATCTATTAATTCTGCTTTTTCAAGAATCTGACTAAACCATTCACTAAAGTTTTCTTTTTTTACACTTAAACCTTCTTTTGATTTTTTAGTCATAAATTTTTAAGTAGAAATATCTATTTAAAATTAACTTATTGTTTAAGGCCACCATCCACCCCACCGCCTCCACAAAGCAACAAGAATTAACTTATTAAAGTCATATTTAATTCTTCTTGTGCGATTTGATTTACAATGTCTTCAATATAATCTGATTCTAATGCAAATCCTAAACTTTCACTATCTCCCATTTTGAAATTATTAATTCCTATAACTTTTCCTTGTTTATTTATCAAAGGACCTCCTGAGTTTCCAGGATTTAATGCAGCGTCTGTTTGAATATAAGCTTCAACCCCATTTATTCCTTCTCTATGAACTGCAGAAACAATCCCTTCTGATACAGAAAATTGAAGACCTAAAGGATTTCCTATTGCAATTACTTTTTCTCCTATTTGAATATCATCTGAATCTCCTAACTCAAATGCTTCATAATCTCCAGGAATTTTTAATAGAGCTATATCAAAGTCAGAATCATATCCAATAAGTGTAGCATCTATTAATTTTTGTTCAGATGTTATTGCTTGTATTTTTCTTCCTCCTGATAGTACATGAGCATTAGTGACTATGTAACCCTCTTCATCAATAATAAATCCTGTTCCTTGTCCAATATCTGTTCTTATTGTCACAACTAAAGGAATTGACTCTTCAATTATTCCTGAGAAATCTTCCCCTGCAGATGCTTTTAATAAAATAAGTTCTTTTTTGCTTTTTTCTACTGTTGTTTGTGTTTCTATTATATTTTCTGTTAATTCATTTAATTTGTTTTGTGTGTCTGCTTGTAAATTATTTATTTTATTACTTAAAGTGTTATAATCTATTGTTTGTTTCACTATTATTCCATTTAAAAGAATCCCAGAAATTACCATAAAGATTATTACTATAGTACTAAATCCTCCAATTGCCCATTTATGATGTTTTTTCATTCTCTCTTTTATATATTAAATAAATAACATATAAAAACCTTTTTTTCATTGTATTTTTAAGGAAAAGGCTCGTAAGTTAACGGATAGACTCTCCGGTTTCGGCCCGGAAAATGAGGGTTCAATTCCCTCCGAGCCTATGATTAGCCACCAATACACCCCGTCGCCTCCATAAGACATAATTAAAAAAGAGTGAAAAATATGAATCAAGAGAAAAAGAAATTCTGGACAGGAACATCTATACTTATTGGGACATGTATTGGAGCAGGGGTTTTAGGTATACCTTATGTTGCAGCACAAGCTGGTTTTTTAGTTGCTTTAGCATATATTCTTTTAATTGGAGCAATGATTCTTGTTGTTAATCTGTATTTAGGAGAGATATCTTTGAGGACAAAAGGAAATCATCAACTTATTGGTTATGCTAAGAAATATTTGGGAACTAAAGGCAAACATTTTATGGAGTTTGCTACTATTTTTGGTATTTATGCAGCAATTATAGCGTATATGTTGGGTATTGGCGAGAGTATAAGTTTTTTAGTTTTTGGAGATTCAAGTTATACAACTTTATTTGGAATTTTATTTGGAGTTGGAATGTCTGGTTTATTATGGAGGGGAATGAAAGCTTTGAAGAAATATGAGAGAATAGGAGTTTCTATTATTCTTGCTTTACTTCTTGTAATAGTTATATTATTTTTTAATAAAATAGAAGTTGTTAATTTAATTTATTTTAATGTTGGAAGTATAATTCTTCCTTTTGGAGTTATTTTATTTGCTTTAATGTCTTTTCACGCAATACCAGAAGTTGAGATTGTTTTAAATAAAGATAAGAAGTTAATGAAGAGAATTTTGATTGTTGGGACATTAGTTTCTGTTACTTTTTATATTTTATTTGCATTAGTTGTTGTTGGTTTTAAAGGAGCTGAAACACCAGAAATAGCTACTTTGGCTTTAGGAACTGTTTTTGTGTTTTTAGGTATGTTTACAATGTCTACTTCATGGCTTGCATTAGGAAATGCATTAGATGAAAATTTTAGATTTGATGAGAGAATAAAGAAATGGAAATCGTGGGTTCTTGTTGCATTTATCCCTATTTTGCTCTTTTTAGGGATTAGATTTTTTGAGTTTTTTTCATTTACAAAGATTCTTTCTATTGGGGGTGTTGTTTCAGGGGGTTTAATGGCTATTTTAATTCTTTTAATGGTTAAAAATGCAAAGAAAAAAGGAAATAGAAAACCAGAGTATAAAATGCCTGTTAATTGGTTTATAATTGGATTTTTAATATTGATTTTTGCATTAGGGGTTGTTAGAGAGATTTGGATTGCTTTGAGATGATTATCCGCCACATCCCCGACCACCACCCCAGAGATATCACCCTTTTTTAATCTTATCTTATAATTAATTATTAAAACCCTTTTTTCTTTTATAATTCATGAAAGAGGCGATAAAACAAAGAAACAAAACAATTAAGTTGTCATTTTTTTTAATTGGGATTATTGCTACTTTAGCTTATAGAATTATTATTGTGCTAAATTTTTATAGTCCAGATTGGGTAAAAGCTTCTTGGTATGTTGGAACTGTTGGTTTTATTTTATATTTTGGTCATCGTTTTGATGCACAAAGAAGAAGAGTAAAATTAATCTCAGATTATGATTTAGATAAAGCAGTTAAAAAAGTAAAAGGAATAAAACCCAAACAAAAAGAAGCTTTAAATCATGTTATAAGAACAACTTATACCTCAAAGTCAAGATGGAATTCAGCAGTTATCTTTATTCTTTCTGTTTTAGCTTTAATTGTTGGAATCATCTTTGATTTTTTAATTGTGTAAACCTTTTTAACTTCTAAGTTCTATTTTATTGTATGATTAAAGCAGTTCTTTTGATATTAGAAAAACAAGGAAAAATAATTTTTGTTAGAAGGACAAAAGAGAGGACTTCTCTACCAGATAAGTGGGCACTTCCCTCAGAGAAAATAGAGAAAGAAGAAACAAAGGAAGAAGCAACAATAAGGTGTGCAGATGAAGAATTAGGGATAAAATTAGAGAATATCAATTTATTTAATGAATATCATTTTAAAGATAAAGCAGAGGACAAAATATTATATTTTATGAAAGCAAATTATATAGGAAAACCTTATGTCAAAGATAAAAGAGAATTCAACGAATTTATTAGATTATCTTTTGAGGAGTTTTTCTCTAAATATGATGATTCGAAGATTGGGCATGGACTACAATATCTGAGAGGAGAGATGTATAACTAAACATTTTTAATTGTGAAAAGATTATTTATTATATGACAAATCCAGGAGATTATGTTGAAGTACATTTAATGAAAACAATCTATGAAGGAGTATTATTAGAGGTTCCTAAATCTGAAAAAGGAGTTGTTTTGTTGAAGCTAAATTCAGGTTATAATATTGGATTTAATAAAAAAGATGTTTCTTATATTAAAGTTTTAAGAAAGGCAAAAGAGAGAAAAGAAGAGATGAAGATTGAAAAAGATAGTGCAAAACCAAATATTGCAATGATTATTACAGGAGGTACAATTGCTGCTAGATTAAATCCAACAAAAGGAGGAGTTGATTGGCTTACAGATCCTGAAACTCTTTTTAAGTTTTATCCTAGTTTGTTTGAGAAAGTTAATGTATTGAAGATTGAAGTTCCTTTTATGAAAGCTTCTGAAGATATGGATTTTAAAGATTGGCAAAAAATTGCACGTGTTGCTGAAAAACTCTTGAATAATCAAAATATCAGAGGAATTATAATAACACATGGAACAGATTTTTTACATTATACTTCTGCTGCTCTGAGCTTTTTTTTAGAAGATTTGAATAAACCAGTTGTTTTAACATATTCTCAAAGAAGTGTGGATAGGGCTTCATCAGATGCTAATTTAAATTTACAATGTGCAGCTTTAGCTGCGATTTCAGATATTGCAGAAGTTATGCTTGTGGGTCATGCTTCTTCTGATGATAATTTTTGTTATGCAATGCCTGGAACAAAAGTAAAAAAACTTCATACTTCTAGAAGAGATGCTTTTAAGATTGTTAATTCAAGACCTTTTGCAAAAATATCCTCTAATGTTGTTCATAAAATGTCAGATTATAATGTGAGGAATAAATCAAAAGTTAAAACAGATTTAAAATTTGAAGATAAAGTTGCATTAGTTAAAGTTTATCCTGGTCAAGATCCTGAAATCTTAGATTTTTATGTTAAGAAAAAATATAAAGGAATTGTTTTGGAAATGAGTGGTTTAGGACATGTGCCTACAAAAAGAGCTACAAAGGGCTGGACAAGGAAGTTAAAAGAAGTTATTGATAAAGGTTTGATTGTTTGTGCAGCTTCTCAGACAATTTATGGTAGATTAGATCCTTTGGTTTATTCTAATGGAAGAGAGATTTTAGAAACAGGAGTTATTTATTTAGAAGATATGTTAGCTGAGGTAGCTCTTGTGAAGTTGGGATTTGTATTGGCTCATAAAGACTGGAATGTTAAAGAAAAAATGTTAGAAAACTTCTCTCATGAACTTAATGATAGGTTAGAGAAATGAAATCAAAAATAAAATATGTTTCTAAGAAAAAATTGTATCCTGCTTTTGGAGTAGCAGATATAAAGAAAAATACTGTTTATGTTAGAAAAGATTTACCTAAAATTGTTAAGAATTTTGTTAAAGAGCATGAATTATATCATTTAAGAGATAAATCTAAAGTTGTTTTATGGAGAGAAATTAAAGCTAATGTTTATGGTTTATTTAGGCATCCTTTAGGTTTTTTATTATGTCTTATTATGAGTTTAGCACCTTATAGATTGAAACTTTATTTTAATAGAGTTAGAGGGAGAGAATACTCATTTTCATTTCTTTCTTTTTCCTAATAATATCTCTTTGATTTCTCGAATTTCTTCTTCTGCTTTTTTATTAATTTGATAATCATGTTCTGTTTTAATACTGTCTCTTTGTCTTTGTCTATTTTGACTCATTAAAATAACTGGAGCTTGAATAGCTGCTAAACAAGATAAAACTAGGTTTAATAGAATAAATGGATAAGGATCCCAAGGTTGACCTACTTTATATTGAATTAATATATTGATATTAAGATACATCCATATTGCAATGAAAACTAAAAAACTAATTATAAAAGCCCAACTACCTGCTGCTTTTGTTAGCTTATCTGCTGCTCTTTGTCCAAGAGTTCTAGGTGAACCAAGAATAGGAATCTGAATACCTTTTTTCACCTTTTTCACACTCTTTTTCTTCATATTTATAATAGAAAATTAAAAGTTATAAATGTTATTACTTGGATTATACGACAGTTATAACTCTTTAGGAGTTACACATAGAAAGATTTATAAGGGGAAAAGAAGGTTTCTAAGTTATGGAAAGATTAGTTAATGAAAATTTGAGAGAACAAATTAATTTGAAATTAGAAAAGATAGTTAGGTTTCCAGAATATTATGATAAGAGAAAAGAGCTTGTATTACAAAATGTAAGGTCTATTGGAGATGTTTATTCTTTCTGGATTGAAAATCCAGATCTAAGGAAAACTTTATTGACTGAGAATAAACAATCAAAAACAATTAGGAAATTAGCTCGAGAAGGAATCCAAGATGTTCATAATGGATGGTACTATTTGAGTGGAAAAGGGGAATATGGAAATTTCATTAAAGAATTTAATTCAGAAATTTTGAAAAAAGCGAATAAATTAATTGTTCCAAAAGAATCAGGAGCAGGAGAATTTAGAGAAAAAAGAGTTAGCTTAAATTGTGAACATTACACTCCTCCAAATCCAATAAAAGTTCCTGAAAAAGTTAAAAACCTTATATCAAAAGTTAAACAGATTTATAGTTATGATCCTTTAGAGTCTGCAATAACTGCTCATTTAGAAATTGCAGCCATTCAACCTTTTATGAATGGAAATAAAAGAACTGCTAGATTAATACAAGATAGAATTCTTTGTGATACTAATTTACCTCCTGCAATTATTCAGGCAGGAGAAGGGACTTATTATATGAGATTATTATGCGATACATTAGGTGCTTATGAGGATGAAGATTTAGCAGGGCAGAAAGAATTTTATAATTATTGTGCAAGTAAAGTGAATAATGGTTTAGATGAAATCTTAGGGGATTTAACCTGCAATTAAAAATAACAATTAGATTAATTTTAAATAATCTGTTTCTCTTTTTCTTTTATGTCTGAAATTGATTATAAAGAAGTTGGATTGAAATGTGGATTAGAGATTCATCAGCAATTAGACACTTCTAAATTATTCTGTAATTGTCCTAGTTTATTGAGAAGTGAAGAGCCTGACTTTATTGTTAAAAGAAAACTTCATGCTGTTGCAGGAGAAAGTGGGGAAATTGATATTGCTGCAAAACATGAAGTAGAACAAGATAAAGAATTTATTTATCAAGGATATGATAGTGTTTGTTTGGTTGAGTTAGATGAAGAACCTCCACATCAAATAAATAAAGAAGCCTTGAAAATTGCTTTACAGGTTTCTATTTTACTCAATGCTAAGATTTTTCCATTGACGCAAATTATGAGAAAGACTGTTATTGATGGTTCAAATACTTCTGGTTTTCAAAGAACTGTTTTAATTGCAAGAGATGGTTATGTTGAAACAGAATCTGGTAAAGTTAGAATTGATAGTATTTGTTTAGAAGAAGATTCTGCGAGGATTGTTGGAAAGAAAGAAGGAGAGGCAGTTTATAGATTAGATAGATTAGGAATCCCTTTAATTGAGATTGCAACTGCTCCTGATATTAAAACTCCTGAGCAAGCAAAAGAAGTTGCTCTGCATCTTGGAGAGATTTTAAGAAGTTGTAAAGTAAAAAGAGGAATTGGAACAATTAGACAAGATGTTAATGTTTCAATTAATAAAGGAGCAAGAACAGAAATAAAAGGTTTTCAAAATCCTGCAATGATGATTAAAACTATTGATTTAGAAATCCAAAGACAATTAGATTTGGTTAAAAAAGGAAAAAAAGTAGAAGAAAGTGTTAGAAATGCATTGCCTGATGGAAGTACAAAGTTTTTAAGACCAATGCCAGGAGCAGCTAGAATGTATCCTGAAACAGATTTGCCTTTGTTAAAAATATCTAGAAATTTAATTAATGAAGCTAAAAGAGATTTACCTAAATTGAGAAAAGAGATTGGAAAGGATTTAGAGAAAATGGGGTTAAATCAAGATATGATTAAGTTATTGTTTAAGCAAAATAAGTTTGGAGAATTTAAAGCTCTTTTACAGATTATTAATAATCCTGTATTAATTGCAAAGGTTCTTTTAATGTATCCTAGAGAGATTGCAGCTAGAAGTAAGAAGAATTTGGTAGAAGTTGAGGAAATTTTAGATGCTCATTTTGATTCTGTTTTACAGAAAGTTAAAAATAGAAAGATTTCAGAAGGGCATATCAAATTTGTTTTAGAAAAGATTGTAAAAGGAGAAGAATTTGAAGCCCCTGTAGAAGATTTACATGCTGTTGAAGAAAAGATAATTAAGATAATTAAAGATAAACCTGGTTTATCTGATAAGGCATATATGGGATTAGTTATGAAAGAATTTGGTGGAAAGATTAGCGGAAGGGATGCAATGGAAATAATACAGAAATTTAACAAATAAATTTCTGTCTCATTCAAGATCATGGATCTTGAAGATTAAAAAATAATTCAAACCAACAAATTAATAAATTGGCTTTTTCTATATGTTTTATGTTAAGAACACACAAAATATCAGAAGTAGAAAAAAAACTAGCTGGAAAAAAAGTAAAGTTAGTTGGATGGGTTGATTCCTTACGTGATTTAAAATCAATGGTTTTTATTGTTTTGCGTGATAGGTATGGAAAAGTTCAGTGTATTTTACCTAAAAATTCTAAAGGATTAGAAGATGTTGAAAAATTAACATTAGAATCTTGCATTTCTATTGAAGGAGAAGTTAAAGAAAGGCCAAAAGGACAAGAAAATAAAGCCATGGGTAAACAAGGAGAAGTAGAAATTAAGGCAAGCAAATTAGATATTTTTTCTTCTGCTAAAAAACTTCCTTTAGATCCTAAAACAGCTGGTGAAGATATAAGATTGAAATATAGATATTTAGATATTCGAATGAATGAACCTTTGAGAAAGAATCTTGAAATGAGGCATAAGATTATTCAGTATATTAGAGATTATTTGAATGAAGAAGATTTTTTAGAAATTCAAACACCTCTTTTAACAAAATCATCTCCAGAAGGATGTCGTGATTTTATTGTTCCTTCAAGAATTCATAAAGGATTATTTTATGCATTACCTCAAAGTCCTCAACAATATAAACAACTTTTAATGGTTGCAGGAATTGATAGATATTTTCAGATTGCTCCTTGTATGAGGGATGAAGATGCTCGTGCTCATAGAAGCCCTGGTGAATTTTATCAGCTTGATTTAGAAATGTCTTTTGTTCACCAAGAAGATATTTTGAATATTATTGAAGATATGTTTGTTAAAATGATTAAGAAATTACTTCCAGATAAAAAATTAACATTTGAAAAGTTTCCTAGATTATCTTATGATGAGGTTATGAAGAAATATAAAACAGATAAACCAGATTTAAGAAAAAATAAAAAAGACCCAAATGAATTAGCATTTGCTTGGATTATTGATTTTCCTTTGTTTGAAGAAGAATTAAGTAAGGAAGGAAATTATGCTCCTATGCACCATATGTTTACAATGCCAAAAGAAGAGGATTTAAAATATCTTAATAAAAAAGATGCTCATAAAGCTAAGAGTTATCAACACGATTTAGTTTTAAATGGATTTGAAGTTGGAGGGGGAAGTATTAGAATTCATAATCCAGAAGTACAATCTAAGATTTTTGAACTTATTGGTTTTAATGATAAACAAAGAGAATATTTTGCTCATATGTTAGAAGCATTTGAATTAGGCCCTCCCCCTCATGGAGGAATTGCTCCTGGTATTGATAGATTAATAATGGTTTTACTTGGAGAACCAAGCCTTAGAGAAGTTATGGCTTTTCCTAAGAACAAAGAAGCAAAAGATTTAACTTTAGGAGCTCCTGATATTGTATTCAAAGATCAACTTGATGAAGTTGGCCTTAAATTTAAAGATAAAGGAAAAAAGTGATGGCATTCATATCTATCCAAGAGGCGATTTCTATTAAGAAAAATTACAAACCTTTATAAACTTTAGTTTATATGTGTAAACTATGGTAAATATAAATGAACTTAGGTTAACAAATCTTCAACAGAAAATTTTAAGATTATTGTTTCTTAAAGCAGGAAGTTCGTTAAATGCACACAATATTGCAAAAGTGCTCAATGTTTCTCAACCTGCTGTAATGAAATCATTTCCTTCCCTTGAAAAAGAAGGTCTAATAACTGCTTTCCAAGATAAAGAGTCAAAAAGATGGAATATAGAATTAAACAGGGAAAATCACAAGATTATGCAATTAAAAAGAGCAGATAATCTAAAATTTATTTATGAATCAGGATTAGTAGATTTTCTTGAAGAAGAATTTGCAGGAGCAGTTGTAATTTTATTTGGAAGTTATTCATATGGAGAAGATACAATAGATTCTGATATTGATATTGCTGTTATAGGAAGAAGAGAAAAACCAGTTGATTTGTCAAAGTTTGAGAAACTTCTTGAGAGAGAAATAAGAATTAATTTTTATGAGAATTTTGGCAAAATACATAAAAATTTAAGAAGCAATCTCTTTAATGGAATTATATTGTCAGGGAGAATTAATTTATGAGGGAATTTAAATACTTTATTAAAAAAGGGATAGTAAAAAAAATATCTGTTGACAAAGCGAGAGCAGAATTCTTGATTAAAGAAGCAGAACAAGATTATACTTATCTTGTTGAACTTATGGGAAAGATTCCATTAAGAGATAATAATGCAAATAATTATATTAAAAATTGTTATGACATTTTAATGGGGTTGATTAGGGCAAAAATGTTATTGGGGGGTTTTAGTGCTTCTGGACTTGGAGCTCATGAAGCAGAAGTTTCTTATTTACGTATGTTAAAATTCAATGAAAAAGATGTTCAATTTGTAAATCAAATAAGATTTTTTAGAAACGGGATGTTATATTATGGAACAATTTTAGACAGGGAATATGCAGAAAAAGTAATTCATTTTACAAGGAGCATATACAAAAAATTAAAAAACATTTTAAACTTAGATTAATAATAAATAACATGAAATTCATATCTATTCAAGAGGCGATAAATAAAGGCAAAGGAAAAGTTGCAGTTAGGGGCTGGATTTATAGAGAAAGAGGTTCAAATAAATTGAGATTTTTGGTTTTAAGAGATTCTACAAATCTTATCCAATGTGTTTTAGTTAGAGAGAAATTTGGAAAACAATGGGATGAAATTGATAAGTTGCAAGTAGAAGCTTCTGTAGAAATTGAAGGAACAATTAAATCAGATAAGCGTGCACCAACAGGTTATGAAATATCTGTTGATAAGATAAATATTGTAGGTTTATCTGATGAGTTTCCAATTCAAAAAGATTTGAATGAAGAATTACTTGGAGATAGAAGACATTTGTGGTTGAGAAGTCAAAAGATGATAGCTGCATTAAAGGTTAGAAGCGATGTTATTTTTGCATTGCACGAATATATGCATAAGAAAGGATTTGTAGAAGTAGAAGCTCCTTCTTTAAGTGAGGCAACGAGTGAAGGGGGCTCAGAGACTTTTGAAGTTAAGTATTTTGATAGAAAAGCATACCTTACTCAATCTTGGCAATTTTATGCAGAGAATATTATTAATGCTGTTGAAAAAGCATATGCAATTGCACCTAGTTTTAGAGCAGAGAGATCTAGGACTCCTTGGCATGTTACAGAGTTTTTGCATCTTGAAGTTGAAGGAGCTTGGATGAATTTACAAGATGATATGAAATTAGCAGAAGATTGTATTATTTATACAATTCAAAAAATATTAAAAGAAAATAAAAACGAACTTGAGATTTTGGAAGCAAATATTTCTATGCTCAAAAAAGTTAAAGCTGGGTTTAAAAAAATAACTTATAAAGAAGCAATTAAGAAATTAAATGAAAAAGGACACAAAATAAAATATGGAAGTGATTTTGGAGCTAATGAAGAGAGAGATTTAGCAAAATATTATGGAAATAACCTTCTTTTTGTAACTAATTATCCCTTAGAAATCTTGAAATTTTATCATGGAGAAGATCCTAAAAATCCTGGAACAGGAACTAATTTTAATCTTTTAGCTCCTAGAATTGGAGAAATGGCTGATGGTTCGCAAAGAGAACCTGATTTAAAAAAGATTCAAGAGAGATTAAAAAAAGCTAAGATGGATTTGGGTGCTTCTGATTGGTATTTAGATTCTAGAAGATATGGAAGTGTTCCTCATGCTGGTTTTGGTTTAGGAATTGAAAGATTTGTTGCATGGATATGTGGATTTGACACAATAAAGGACGCAATACCTTTTCCAAGAACTCCAACTAGGATAAATCCCTGAAATCCCTTTTATAAATCTTTCTCCTGTTTTTTCTTAATTCTCCAGTGTAAATTCATCTTTAAAAGCAAAGTAGATTAGTTGTTTTTTATCTAAAATGGAGGATAATACAATGGAAGAAGAAAATGAAAAAGCAAAAGAAGAGTCTTCAGAGGATGAGAATGAAGAAGATTCAGAAGACAAGGAATAAATCTTTTAATTTTTATTTCTCTTTATTTCTTTTTTTATTTTTTATTATAATTAGGTTTTTAAACTAATTCTATTTAATTTTGTTATGAAGATATTAGTTATTGGGGATCCTCATGGATATAACAAGTATAAAGAATCTGTTTTAAAACAAGCAGATATAATGTTAGTCACAGGGGACTTGGGAAAAGCTAATTTAGCTAGAAAATGGTATTTTGATAATTTAAAGAGAGAAGCAAAAGGTTTGGAAGAATTAGAAAAAGATGCAAAATATGTTAAAGCAGTTCATATGGAAATACATAATTCTACAATTGTTCTTTTAAATAAATTAAGAAAATTCTCTCCCGTTTATACAATTGAAGGAAATGTTGGAATTGCCACTCTAAAACAAGTTAAAGAGGATAAAGAAGAATATGGGATTACAATTCCTCATACGAGAAAAATAGTTGACAAAATGAAAGATGTTTCATTAGTTAAAAATAGATTAAGAAAGATTAATGGTTTACGTGTTGCTTTTTTAGAGTATTTTGTTGATACTAATTGGGTTGAGGATTTTAAACCAATAGAATATAAAGAAGAATTGAAAAAAGCAAAAAAAGAAACAGATAAAGCTAAAAGAGTTTTGAAAAGTTTTGGAAAAATTGATATTTTAATATGTCACCAACCTCCTTATGGAATTTTAGATAAAGTAAGTGGAAAGTATAATCCTCCAAAAGGGTGGATAGGGAAACACGCGGGAAGCAAAATTATCTTAGATTATATAAAAAAGAAACAACCAAGATATGTTTTTTGCGGCCATATTCATGAAGCAAAAGGAAAAGCCAAAATAGGGAAAACAGAGGTCTATAATGTAGGACATTCTGGAGATTATGTTCTTTTAGATATTAATTAACTTTAAAAATCAAAGGTGCTTGGGATTTTTATGGAGAATATTGTTATTTCAAATCCTGTAGAGTTGGAAAAGACTAAAAAAGCAATCTTAGAACAAGGAAAAGATAAAATTCATGTTCTTGCTGATTTTGATAGAACTTTGACAAAAGTATTTGTAAATGATAGGAAAATCCCTTCTATTATATCTGTTCTTAGAGATGAAGATTATTTGAGTCCTGAATATTCTGAAAAAGCAAAAGCATTAGCTAATAAATATCATCCTCTTGAAATTGATCCCAGTATTTCTATTAAAGAAAAGAAAAAAGCTATGCATGATTGGTGGACTCAACATTTTGATTTATTAATAAAGTCTAAGTTAAACAAAAAACACTTAGAAAAAGTAATTGAAAATGGAAACATACAATTTAGAGAAGGTACTTCCGAATTAATTGACTTCTTATATGAGAAAAAAATACCTTTAATTATTATGTCATCAGCAGGATTAGGAGGAGATTCTATCTCAATGTATCTTAAGAAGCAAAGAAAATTATATGATAATATCCATATTGTTTCTAATTCCTATGAATGGGATTCTAAAGGAAATGCAATTGGAGTAAAAGAACCAATTATCCATGTTATGAATAAAGATGAAACAGCAATTCAAGATTATAAAGTATTTGATTTGATAAAAGGTAGAAAAAATGTTTTATTATTAGGAGATAGTTTAGGGGATGTTGGGATGATAACTGGTTTTGATTATGATAATCTAATTAAAATAGGTTTTTTAAATGAAAAAGTAGATGAAAATATAGAGAAATATAAAGAAAATTTCGATATTATATTATTAAATGATACAAACATTAATTATGTTAATGAATTAGTAAAAGAGATTGTAAAATGAAAATAGGAAATGTAGAGATTAGGTGGCTTGGGCATTCAGGATTTCTTATTAAGGATTCTGCACCTGAAGGTGTACCCTCTTCTGAGGGCAAAAAAATCTATATAGATCCTTATAATATTAAAGAGACATCTGAAAAAGCAGATATTATCTTGCTTACTCATAGTCATTATGATCATTGTAGTGTTGCAGATATTGAGAAAGTTATTCAAGAAGGAACAAAGATAATTTCTCCTGCAGATTGTCAGAGTAAAATTACTAGGTTTGATGTGCCTATTGAGATGCATGTTGTTGAAATAGGGCAAGAAGTTGATCTTGGAAATATAAAGATATCTGTTTTACCTGCTTATAATATTGATAAGCATTTTCATCCTCAAGATGAAGGATGGGTAGGATACCTAATAAAAATAAATGGAATTTTAATATATCATGCAGGAGATACAGATGTTATACCTGAAATGCAGAAATTAACAGGCTATAATCAATCAGACAAGGAGTTTGTGGCACTTTTACCTATTGGAGGTAGATTTACAATGAGTGTTGAAGAAGCTGTAGAAGCTGCTAAGATAATAAAGCCAACTTTGGCAGTTCCAATGCATTATGCAAGTATAATTGGGAGTGAAGCAGACGCAGAGGAGTTTGTTGAACTTTGTAAAGAAGAAGGAATAAATGCTCAGATCCTAGAAAAATCATGATTTTTCTGGTCCGCAAAATCAGAGAATTAGCAAGATTTCGTTTGTATTAAAAATCATAATTTTTGAAGTTTTTCTTTTAGGTGTTTTGGAGATTTAATATATTCTAATTTAATACCAAATTCCTTAATATAAGCTTCTGTTTCAGGGTATAATTTCTTTGTTTTTATAAAAGGAGTATAAATAAAATAAGTATAAGGAATATACTTGTTTGCTCTTATTTCAGAGTGAATCCCTTTAAGATTGGAAACTCCGTTCTTGAAACCTTTCATTAATTTGAATAGATAAGTAGAATAATTTATTTCTAATTCTGAACCAGGACTAATTCCTAAAGATAATACAACATCTCCAAAAAATCCTCTTAACCTATTTTGTTCTTTCCAATCTCCAGAATCTATAAATTCGTCAAATATATTCTTTCCATTTATCTTCTCTTCCATATATGGCTTTAAATGTTTAATTCCATATCTTTTATCAGATTTTGGGATTGTTCCTATTACTTTTCTCCCTCCTTGTTTTTTATATTTTCTAGCTATTTCCATATCAATTCCTTTATCTGGGACGAGCACTATTTCTACATCTGCTTCAACTAATGCTTTTGCAATCTTTTCCAGTTCAGATTCTAATTTCTTTTTTTTGATCTTTTGGAGTTTTTGATAGTAGAATTCTAGATTTCCTGGTCCAATTATGGCTATTCTTATAGGTTTTTTCATAGTTTAAAGAGTCTCTTAAAATATATAAAGATTTTCTTCTTGACTTTATACATGACAAAAGATAAATTTCTACAAAGGAAAAAGGATATTCTTTCTAAGAAAGATAAATCCCATATAGGAAAATGGGACAAGAAGATTAGAGGTTTGTGCGAGAAAATCAATAAATTAGAAAGTTATTATACAACTTCTTCATGTTCTGGAAGAATTATTTTAATAGCTGATCAAGATGAGAAAGCAAGAGATTTGTTTCTTAAAAGATATCATGATTTAATTAGCTTTGAGCAATTGAAAAAAGATTTAGAGGAAGTTTCTCAATCCACCATCCACCCCACCACCACCTCCAAGCAAGGTGAGGGCTTGATTAAGTTCAAATTAGATCCATGTGCACTTCATGTTGCTTGTAAGACATTAGAAGATGCTAATAAATTGTATTCTAAGGCAAAATTAGCAGGATGGAAAAAGTCAGGGATTATAGCAATTGATAAGAGATATATTATTGAGCTAAATAGTACAGAAAGATTAGAATTCCCAATTATTAGTAATGGAGAAATTCTTGTAAATAATGAATTCTTAGAGATTCTTATTAAAAGAGCAAATGAGAAGCTAGAAAATACATGGAGGAAGATAAAGGCTTTAGAGAAATCTTTATAAGTTTTATTTCTTTAGAGAAATTATGGAAGAGGGTCCAACTTATGATGTAAGAAGCTATCAGAGACCAAAATCTGAAAAATGGCCTTTTATTCTTTTTGGGGTTGTTCTTCTTCTTATATTTGTGATTGTTTTTATTTTTGTAGTTAAAGATTCAAATAAGATTTCTGAAGATGAACTTTCAACAGGTACTATAGTTGAACTAGAAGAAAGTAATGATGTTAAATTCAAAATTGGAGATACTGAACATAGAATTTCAGTTAATCTTATTGGATTAGATTCTGCAGATGTAACTCTTCAAAGTGACCCCCTTAGATTTACTTTAGAGATAAATGAAATAAGAAGATTTGATTTAGATGGTGATGGATATTATGATTTAAGAATTAAATTAATTAATATAAAAGATGGAAAGGCTTTTATTTCTATAAGAAAGATTGAACAAGAAGTTTGTAGAGAAGATTGGGGATGTACATTATGGAGTAATTGTTCTAATGGAACTCAAACAAGAATTTGTAATGATTTAAGTAATTGTGGAACAATAGAAGATAAACCAGAAATGGGAAGAGAATGCTTGGAGATTGTTATTGTTGATGAAGATAATGAAAGCTTGTATAGTGAAGATCTTGAAAATTATATTTCTCAAGTAAAAGCTATTGATTGTAGTGATTATGTTGCTCCTAATTGTGGGATTGCTTATCCTGATGAAGTTAGCACTTATGAAATAATTACTGAAGAATATTATGGTACTTCAACATTATCTATTCCTGTTTATGATGAAGATTGTGCAATGGTTTGTTTTGGAAAGGCATTTAGAAATAATTGTCAAGAAGCAAGTGTTACTTTTCAAGATAGTTCTGAAACAAAACAAACATTAGAAATTCTTGGATTAAATAATGAAGGAGAATGTAGGGTTAATATGAGTTTTCAAGAAATTGGATATTCTGATATGGAATATTATAATTTTGAGGATACTTATATGGTATGTCCTATTCCTATTGATCACGATTCTTTAGCTGAAACAAGTTGTCCTTTAGGATCTTGTTTAGAAGAAAATATGCCTGGACAAACAACTGTTGG
>SDBS01000841.1_pt1 | contig 30844 bp, 28 predicted proteins | sample 2277091 | NCBI WGS metagenome assembly SDBS01 (sample SAMN10404972, study PRJNA504765) | marine sediment metagenome | isolation source: marine sediment core GS10_PC15, 163 cmbsf | place: Arctic Ocean: Southern Knipovich Ridge | collected 2010 | reverse complement strand
GAGTTAATGAGCCGAGCTGCTGCTTTATGTGGGGGAGAATATTTTAAACCTGAAGATGCTGGAGAGTTGCTCGTATGGTATAGCAAACGTGCTCGCGATTTAACCGTCAAGCTGAAAGCTCATAAAGAATAATTATTGTTCTAAGCTCTTCTGTGAAAGAAGGAGAAAGACTTCTCACTATGACTGCAACCAAATTTGTTAATTTTCTCCACAACCATTTTCTGAACCTCTTCTTTTGTCAGACCGGCTGCTTTCATAAGATCTTCTATACTTAACTTTTTAGCGCTCTCAACCTCTGAACCATGGGAGAGTTCAAGTCCATACTCCTTAAAAACTCTATCTTCCATGCGCTCGTGTTTCTTAACAAAGCGTTCAAAATCCTTTTTATCCGCGGGATTTCCGAGGAATTTATTATAACAGTTGATGCACATCCAATACTGGTAATCCCGATCAATCGGATTCCACACCATATCTTGTTCCAGGATTTTAATATAAATACTGCTGAGTAAATTTTTGCGTGTGATTGTCCCGTCAATAATTGACTGGAGGCGAACAACTTCGGCATCCATATCAATCTTCACCTTCGGCTTTTCATCTGGGTTTGATGTTGCGCAGTCGTCTGGCCAATTACAGCGTAAAATGGACTTACCGTATGCTGGATCAAGTCTGTTTCTAGTTTTTCTAATTTGTTCGTACCTTCTCTGTTGGGAGCGGGTTAGCCCCTGAGTTCGGCATTTTTCATAATAAATTTGTGTTAACCTGAACAGCTTGTCAGACTTTTCCTCTACAGCTAAGTTAAGGACAATTCGGAGATTAGTACGGATCTGACGGAGTTTAGGGTTTTTTAAAACAATGGGCCTCCAATTTTTCGACTTCATTATTAATTGAAAATAACTTTACTTCTTGTTGTTTGATTTTATCTCTTAACTAAATTATAATATTTTTTCCAGCAATAGCGGCTTCACTTAATAAATCGGTGTTTTCACGTACGACACCACGGCGATTTATTCCTGGAGCTAAAAGTGTTTTAAATATTTCAACCCTCAAGAATTTTAAGCTATCAGTTATCATACCAACTGTGTGACGAGCGATACTCTCATTTTTGTCACCTAAAGGGATAACTAAAATAACACGTTTGCCTTTAAACTTTTTGTGTATAGGGTTGTACCATCGGTCTAAAAACAGTTTAAATTGTGCGGTAGGTCCGAACCAATATACTGGCGTACCCAAAACCCACGCATCAGCTTTCTCCATTTTAATAAATAATTCTGTCATGTCATCATCATGAGTGCACTTGCCAGTTTTATAACAACTATTACAAGCTTGACATGGTTTAATGTCTAGTTCATTTAATATAACTTTCTCAACTTGAGCTCCAGCTTCTTCTGCTCCTTTAAGTACTTCATCAATTAAAACTTCAGTATTTCCGTTTCTACGCGGACTTCCCACAATTCCTAAAATTTTCTTTACCATGCAAAAATATAAAATGTAAGAATTTTAAAAACTTATTATTTTTATCTTTATTCTAGAATAAAAGAGGTTTGATCCACTTTATATCATTGAAAGCTAAGTGAATCATATATTGATTTATATATCTAAGCTGTATAATAATAATTAAATAGTACAGTTTCCAATTTAATCGAGTTGAAAAATTGTGAAAGAAGTTAGAATTCTTACGATTGATAATCGAGGGAGAATTGTAATTCCGATGATGGTTAGAAAAAGCTTAGGATTAAAGGATAATTCACAGCTAATGTTAGTAGCAGATTCTGAATTAAAAGAGATAAAAATAACACCGATTGGAATCGAGGGTGGCGGTAGTTATTTTAAATACCGAATTATTATGAAAGATGAGGTCGGTTCTTTAGCTAAAATAGCTACAACTTTTGGAAAATACGAAATATCTTTAGTTCATGGTGAAAGTGTAATTCTAGAAAAAGGAAAAACGGGTATATGGACAGTTATAGGGCCCGCACCCGGTAAATTTTCATTTGACGAATTTATAGAAATATTAAAAAATGAAGGCAATGCATTGGATGTGAAAATCCTTCCTTTAGATTAGTCTTAAAAATAATAATTTAATAAAAATTAGTTTGGGTCATTTAAATACCTATTTAATTAAAAATATATTTATAAATCAATTCTAATATTAAATTTATAGATTATTAAAAAAGAGCTTGGTCTTTATGGCTAAAAAGAAAAAAAAGAAAAAGTCTTCAAAATCCTCTAAAAAAGAAAATCCTGAAATTTCTTTAGATACAGCATTAAAATCTGCAAAAGAAACTAGTGTAACTGAGACAGTTGCTCCTATTTTACCACCTTCAGGGGATACTCAAAATGATTTGCAAGGTTTATTAAAAGGAGTTTCAGAAGGAAAGGGTTTCTACCATCGTGAGGTAAAGGAGGAAGAACGAATTGATCCTCAATTAAAAGTTGATGATAAAAAAAAAATAGCTGAGACATATGTTATGGAAAGTGTACCTATCTCGGAAAGACAAACTTTAAAAAATCGCACTCCTTTGATAGATCCTCAAAAATCCGAGAATGAAACAAACAAAACCCCTATACCTGCTCCACCAGCAGAAGTAAAAACTCCCGACTCAGAAAATATTTATTCCCTATTAGAAGTCTTCTTTGAAGAGTATTTGAAAGGGTACAGCGAACGTTATAATCAATGGGAAAATAGCGTTAGTAATATTTTAGCCATTCTTAGAAAGATGAGAAAAGTTACTAAGCAAAATTCAGAAACTCTCGCTTTCAGAATAACTAACATGTTTAATAAAATTCAAACTAATCTAGAACAATTTAAGTTAAAAAGAGACGAGATTGAAAAGATTGCAGATATTAATCTCTTAACGATGTCGAGTGAATTTAAAAGAGTTTTGGGATTACTTGAATTACAGGTTAAGGATTATCAATTGAAAAGGCTAACCGATGAGTTCGTTCATGAACGAGAGCTTTTAAGTTAATTTAGAACACGGAGCATTCTAAACAAATATCATTTATTTAATTCACTATAAATTTTATATCAAAAACTCTTAAAATAATATTATGTCAAATCTAGACAACCAATTAAGACCCTTAATTTTAGACTTTGGTAGTGATACCTTTAGGATGGGGTGGGCGGGGGATGACTCTCCTACAATAATCGCTCCTGCAGTGTATGCCGATGTTAAAGATTACTTGTTTGAATCAGATATAATTGATGGCCTTGAAGATCTTCTCATCGAAGAGGATACTGAACAATATTTGTTCGGACATGAGGCATTAAAGTATCAAAATATTCTAAAAATTCATGAATTCAAGAAGGAGAATAACTACACAATTCTTTATAAATACTTTCACTATTATTATCAGCAATTAAATATCTCTCCTGAGTTTCTATATAAACAACCACTTATCTTACTAGAAACTTTTTTTTCAACTGAATTGGAAAAAAACAGACTGAGGCTAATTTTCTTTGGAGGTTTTAATTTTCCTGAACTTCTTTTTTTATCAGAAAGCCAAGCAATCCTTTCCACATTGCAGATAACCAGTGGAGTAATTGTTAATATGGGTGAGTCAAATACCTACATTTCCACAATTTTTCATGGGTTTACAAATATTATGGCTCGTGATTCATTTCCTATAGCTGGAAATGATATAACAAATTACTTCTTAAATTTAATTTTAAATAAACAAAAAGACATCTTTCTTGAAAAATGGCTTGTAAAAGAAATCAAAGAGAAAACCTCATTATGTGTCTTAAAATACAAGGATGAGCTAAAACAAATAAAGAAAGGTTTTACAAATTATGATCAGATTATCAATTTCCCTGATGGAAACAGCATAGAAATAAACTATGAAAGATTTATGCTTACTGAGCCTTTTTTTGATCCAAGATTGATTCATATGGATTATATTGGGATTGGAAAAGTAATTGCTAATGTTATTAAGTCCTGGGATCGGGAAAATTGGGAGGAGTTAATCGCAAATATTATTCTTTCAGGAGGAGGAAGTTTGATTCCGGGATTAAAAGAAAGGTTAGCTATTGAGATGGCAGAATATTTTTCAGATAAGATAAAATCACAGATAAAAGTTATTGCGGTACCAGGTAGAGAGAATATGGCATGGCTTGGTGGATCTGTTTTATATTCAAAAAACCAATTAAAAGGATGGGTTGAAAATCCTAAAAATAAAAGTTCAAATGAACAAACAAATCAAAATATAAATGATTAATAGTGGTGAATCTGTTAATGGCAATAAATGCAAAAGTTAAAAATCAATTTATAAAAAATTTTCAAAATAAAATCCTTCAAGGAAGACAATTACTTCAAAATAATAATCATAGATGGGGAGATAAAATATTTACCAATTTATATTATGATATTGAAAAAATAGATTGGATTGAAGATCAAAAAAAACGCCAATTTACTATGATTATTACTAATTCATGGTGGATTTATTTAAATTCACTTATTACCCAGAAAGAGGAAGGAGCAAAAATAGATTATGTAAGGTATATAGATGCTTATAATAGATTTTTTTCATTTTTATCTAAGTTAGAAGAATTTGATTTATTTTCTAATTTTTGGACAGTGTTATTAAAAAACTTCATAAAAAAGAAAGAATTATCTGTAGATGGAATTACGAAATTTGTTAACTCATTTTGTACCATTATCAAGGAGAGAGAAGATTTTCTTAAACTAGTTGAATTGCAGATTATCTTAACATTTTTAAGAAAATCTGTTTTCCCATCAGATTTATTCCGTTTGAGTTTGAAAATTCTGGGTGAAATTCTGTTTAAACTTGAGCCGAGTAAGAAAGCTCTATTTCTATTTGTCTTTCTGGAGAATGTAAATATTGAATATTTGGAAAATAATCCAGAATTTCTTCAACTTATTAATAAATCTTTAGCAAATCGTCTCCCTAATTATCTGAAGGAAGATTTTGCAAATATGAGAAAAATTTCAATTAATGAAAGAAATTTAAGTTCAATTTTAGCAGATTTAGAGGAAATTATATTTTATCTAAACGATATTGGAGAAAATCCATGGATTATCATAGTTTTGAAGTACCTTTTCTCAAAAATGAATGAATTTCAGTCATTTGATGAAGCTGTAATCTATATACGTAAATTTATAGATTATTCAATGGTTAGAAGTCAGTTTCAAATCGCATATGGCATTTATGATTTTTTAGAAGATAAGTTTATGTATAGAACTGATTTGGGGTACGATAATTTTCTGATTGAATTATGGGTGGAAGCATGTAAAAAATTTATTGATAAGAAAGACAATAAATACCTATTACTATCACTTGAAAAATTAAATAATCATTTAAAAAATCCTCAAACCCCGGCTCAAATTTTTCATTATTTTTATACCTGCAATTATCTCTGGAAATTTAAGAGTAAATTATTTTACCTAGATTCTGATGATTTTTGGAGAATGATGTTTTATCGCACGTTATATGAAGAAAAGGATTTTGCCCTTGCCCAAAAGATTATCCCCTACTTAGATGATAAATTAAAACCTCATTTATCAGACCTTAATTCATTATATAACGAATCAGAATCACTAAAATCTATTACATATTCATTCAGTGACGAATTTGATATCATTCCTGCCTCAAGACTTGAATTTGAGTTAAATCAGATGATACTGAGAATTAATGGAAAAGGACTAGTCTCTTATCATATAATTGTTGACAACAATAAGATAATAGAAGGAACAGTTACCAATGAATTCTGGAATGATTTGCAAATTATGGATATTTATAATGACTTATTTTCAGGGATTAAAGATAAAAGATACAAATTTAACTTACCTGAATTTGGAAGACTGTTATTCATTTTTTTACCAAAGTCAATTAGGAACTTTTTCAAAAAAGTAAGAAACTCTAATATTATCCCCCAAATTTATTTAATCTTAGATAACATGAGTATACCTTTAGGATTGATTTATGATGATAACTTTTTTATGTTAAAATACTCCAGTGGATATAAGATAGGGGAGCCAACCCTTGTACAAACCGTATTTGAACAGAATTTTAATAACACTCAATCTCAACCAGATCAGAAAAAATACAATGTGTTACTAATTGAAGCTATAAATGCTTCAGGTCCTTTAAAATGGAATGAAGTAAACAAAACTAATGAATTAATATATCCATTTCCTGTAGGTGCTGATGAGTATAATCATATGGCAAATTACTTCAATGAGCAAGCTGAAATTAACCAGATTAAAGTTTTAAATGGATTTAACACCACTCGTCAAAAAATTTTATCCAGTCTTTCTGATGATCCCTTAAACATTATTCACTTTGTATGTAATATTTTTTATTCAGAATGGAGCCCTAAAGATAGTTATCTATTGACAAATGATAATGATTTAATAACTTTTGATGAAATAAAATCCGCCTTAGATAAAAATAGCTCTAATCAACAGCCAATTTTGTTTTTTAATGCTCAGATTTTTAGTATTGGGGGAGAAAAACAAAAAAATGTATTACGAACATTTGGAGAAATTGTTAGTCAATTTAATTACGATTCAATTACAGGTATAATTACACGTAGCTATCCCCTTTTTAACCATGAGACAAGAGAAGTTACGACAAATTTTTATAACAATCTATTTAAAAATTATAGTCAAGGAGTGGCACTGCTCAACGCACGACGCCAGTCAAAAAGTGGATTAGCTATCAGTTCTTTTCTACTTTTTGGAAAGCCATGGAAAAAATTATAATTTCGAAGGTTTAAATCAAAGTATAGTAGGGATAAAAAAAAATAAATATCTTAAATAAATTAAAAGAATAATAAAAAGAATACTTTTAAAATAGGAAATTAAAAAAATTGAGACAATATGTCAGATCGAATAACTGAATTGCGAACTGAAAATGCTCGCTTAAAAGGACAAGTAGAAGATTTAGAAAATAAGGTACTTTCACTTGTAGGAATGATATCTTTAGAATCTTCTGGAGAAGGGAAAAATAAGGAACTACTGAATGATAAATTAATTGAATTTATCAATACTACTACAGATCAATTGAATATAGTGACACCGAGAGTAGATAGATTCTATAGTGTAGAATTAAAAAAAATAGTTGAAAAAGGAATACCGATATTATTGATTACGGGGAATAGGAATACCCTGGATAAAAGTTACAGACAATTTTATGATGATCTTAAAAAAACTCCAGGAATACAAATCCTGAACAATCCTAATGTCAAATATTTATTGATGTTCAATACAGAAAAAGCCATATATTCAGGAGGGTCATTAGATAAAGATGTATTATCATCCTCTATATTAATCGCTACAACGATAATAGAAAAAAGCAAAATTAGATTGATTGCTGAAATCTTTAGTGCAATGCTTCCCTCATTTATGAGACAATAATATTTGTCTATTTTTTTTTAACCTAAACTCTTTTTAGTTCTAAATATTATATAAATTTAAAAAGAAATACTCTTAACTTTAATTAACATTACTTAAAACTTATATCTGACCCTTAAATGGTTGATCCTAAAAAAAAGATGATATTTGAGCCTGAAGAAAAAGATGTTAATTCAAATTTAATAATCAATAACAAATCCATTAAAGTTTCTCAAGATAGTAGTAATAATCAAAAAAATGATTTTAACTTAGATTTTTTAGATTGGATTATTGATAAGGGTTGGTTAAGGACAAAAAAATAGGTTTTTTATAGGGAATGGTTGAAATTAAAGAATTACTAAAAAATGAAGATAAAATATGAAGAAGCAAAACTAAAATTTTCTTCATTCTATTTTAATAAATTAGTTAATATATTATTAGCAATGATTTCTCTTGTTACTTGAATATAAGCGTTCTTCCAATATCTAGAATCCATAATTAGCTCCCAATCAGACTCAGATATAAGTTCTAAATCTATGCAGTGAATCTCTTTTAATTCATCAAAGATCTCCAGATGTTGAATTTGACTATCTTTAGGATTATTAATGAATCGTGTTATTTCTTCAGAATTTATACTAATACCATATTTTTCCTTTAAAATATGAATTGATTCATATTCCTCTTCACCTGTCTCCCTTGCAATTTTCATTAACGCAAGATCTATGTCATATGTGACATTCATATTACAATAATTCAATAAACAGCTTAAAAAATATAAGACAATAACCATTTATTGGTTTTTAGAATAGATTTTATCAATTAAAAAATAGTAATTATTATGGCTATCAAAGACATTCAAATTGATGTAAGTCCAATAAAAAGAGCATCAAGTGAGTTTCAAATAGAACATTGGTTTGATAGTTTATTTGATAGATTGAATTTAACATACCTACCACAACAAAGAATCTTAAAGGGCAGACCTGATTGCTTAATTGGGAATATTATTATTGATTTTAAGTATAATATAACAGATCGTCAATTAAATCAATGGGTTACTTCTAAAGGAAGACAGTACATTCAGGAATATTTTGATACTTATGGAAATTACCCTTCTCTTCTAATTGTAATATCAGAAAAAAATATTTTTTATTACGATAAAGATTTAGCTCTAAAGAATAAACGAGATATTGATAAAAAGTCGATTTTATCATTAATTGAATGTCTACTTAAACCTGATTCTATTAATTCAGAAGAGTTCGCTACATTGTTCGGAGTTAATTCACCTCTATATATTCTTTCTTATGCTAGGTTAGAAACACATTTTAATGATCATAGCGGGGAAAAAACTGTCTGTTTCCAACAATGGAAAAAGAATTTTAGATTGGCATATCACGATGATGATGTCGGAAAAGAACTATTTTTAAGGCACACATATTTAAGTCTACTCTTAAAACTAATACTCTACAAGGAATTTATGAATCCAGAAGAATACACACGAGAATATTTTAAAGATCTCGAGAATCACTTTGAACTATTAGGGATATCATTATTTCATTATGATTTCTTTCGATGGGTTATTAATGTGCAGGGATTATGTGATGATTTCTTTGAAAAATTAAAATTAATGGAATTTGAAGCTACTGACATTTTTCGTACGATATATCAAGAAATGATAATAGCAGGTGTAAGACATCGCTTAGGAGAATATTATACACCTGAAATTTTATGTAGAAAAATGGTTAATAAGGAATATAAAGTTGGTGATCGTGTATTAGATTCATCTTGTGGCTCAGGAACTTTTTTAATTGAAATGTGTAAGAAAATTGATTCAAACTTTAATCTAAATACTAATGATATACCTCCTGAAGAATGGTTTGACGCGATAAATAATATTTTTGGATTTGATATTAATCCTATTGCCGTTTTAACAACAAAAGCAAATTTAATATTATATTTTAAATCAAAAAAGAAATGGATTGAAAAAATTAATATCAATGTATATTTATGTAATTCTATTGATCCAATTGAGTTTTCACCTACAGCTGATTTAGAATTGGGAAGTTTTTATACTTATTGCATTGATTTGCTTGATGAAGAATTAGAATTAAGAATTCCAAGCGAATTACTCTCAAAAACTAATATTGAACTATTCCAAAAGGTAATTAAATCCCTCTATAATGTTTGGGAGGAATTTCAAGAGTTTGAAGATACATGGGAGGCTGCACTTTCTAATTTAGAAAATGGTTTAAAATCTACAATCTCTGAAATGAAAGAAGAGAAAATTATAGCAATAAAGAAGTTTTTTAACATAATATATGAATTAAGGACAGAAGATAAAGATCATATATGGTTATATTTACTTAATAATTTGGTTGGGATACGTTTATTACTTTTAAAAAAGAAGATGGATTTGATTATAACCAATCCTCCTTGGTTAACTTATAAAGATGCTGATTCGAAATTACAGGGAAACATGAAAAAAATTACTCAACAATTTTTAATTAGACCAGATGCCCATAATATAACAAATATAGAAGAAGCAGTTGTATTTCTCTATAAAATTCCTGATTTATACTTAAGAAATGATGGAAAGGGCAAAATTGCTTTTGTCATGCCAAAATCTTTACTGGTCTCTTCCCAAAACCAAAAGGCTAGGAGATTTGACAATTTCAATAATATAGAGTTCTTTATTTTTAATGATATGATTTTTAATATAGAGTGTTGCTGTATATTTGCGAATTATAACACCCTGACTGTTGATAATAAAGAACTTTTTAGTAAATATCCGATAAAAACATACTTACTTGATTCTGAAACAATGAAAAACATTGAAACATTACACCTTGAACCATATGTCTATTTTCAACCTAAAAAAAAAGCAAAATATTTAGTCAAAAAGCTAATTGGTAAAGAAAAAAAAGAATCATTGTTACCTTGTCATTTATCTGATTATTACGAGAAGTTTATTCAAGGCGCAGACTTAATTCCTAAGTCTCTACTTTATTGCAACATTATTGATACCACTCAAAACGGAAAGATTTCTGTTATTGAACCATGGATATCCCCTCAAGCTAAAGGTGTTTGGAAAAAGTCACATTACAAGCGAACACGAGTAGAATCTAAAAATATTTATAAAGCTACGCTTTCGAGACAACTGTATCCCTTTTATATTAAACCATACGATATTTTTTTACCATTAGATCAAGAATTAAAATACAGGCCATCAAATATTGGTCCTTTCAGTAGAAAACATTGGAATTCTCTGCAAAATATTTATCAAAGGGAGATTAATAAGGACTTGTTTACAGTAGGAATAAATTATCGAAATAAGTTATGTACAAATAATAAAGTTAGAGATTCCCAATTGAAGCAATATAAAGTGGTCTTTCCAAATGCTAAAAAGTTAATGGCTGCAGTTATAAACGATCCTAAAGGGAGAATTTACGTAGATTCAACTTTATACTACTATGGAACTAAATCAGAAGATGAAGCATATTATCTGTGTGGAATGCTGAACATTCCAGATTTATATACAAGTGTAAAAGTAATTAGTGATACCCGACATCATCATAAAAGACCGTTATACTTTAATATCCCTATTTTCGAAAATAATGACATTCAACTTCAAATTTCTTCAATTTCTAAAAAATGCGCTAATGTGATGGAAAATTACATATCAAAAGCCGAGAAAATTAAAGAAAATGATATAAATGATCTTCTTTCTGACCAACTAAATAGAATTCGAGAGATAGGGCTAAGTATTTTGACGTCAGTTGATGGAAATCAAATAATAAAAGAATACTTAATAGAATAACATCTCATATGAAAACTTGTAATATGTGTAAGAATTTATTTTTTCTAATCACTCAAATTTATATTACATAAGTTTTTTAGAATTAATATAAAAATAAATTAATATTTTACATAATAAATTTAATTTTGAGGTTTAAAATAGATGCCAAGTAGACGGGGTGACGGCACTCTCGTATTCAAGATTTGCTTTTACGGTCCTTCTTTAGGAGGTAAAACTACTGCTCTTGAATGGGTTTATAACAAGGAAGGCTTAGCTAGTGGAGATATGCAACAAATTCAAGATCCAACCGGTCGTACTCTCTTTTTTGATCGAGTTGTGGCTCGAGTATCAAATGTCGTTTTTCAGGTGTACACTGTAGCCGGACAGCGAAGGCATAAATTTCAGCGTCAGACAGTACTTAAAGGAACAGATGCGTGCATTTTTACTTGGGATAGTCTAATAGATCAATGGGGCGAGAATATTTGGTCTCTTAAGGAACTTTTAAAGTTTTATGGAAAAAAATTAATACTCCCAAATGCTGCTGATACTCCTGAAGTACCTTTAGTAGTATTGGCAAATAAAAGAGACTTAGATGAAATTGTGGAGATTTCTAAAATCAGAACCGTGCTCGACACTGCAAATTTAAACCACACATTAATTTATGAGACGATAGCGATAACTGGTATTAATGTCAAGCGTGCATTCGTATATGCTGCTAGGCAAGCGGTTTTAAACCACTATAAGAAACTTTCCGGTAAATCAATGGAAAGTACTGCTTAAATATCTTTTTTACCCTATTTTTAGATTTTCTTCTAAAAGAAAATATCATTTTTGTATTTGACTTTATTTACGAAAAAAAATATAATTCAATTTAGAGGTCATCAAAAAATGATTGAAGAATTTACACTTAAGCCAACTATGAACAAATTCATAATTTTGATTCTTTTCATAATCCTCTATATATGTGTTAAATTAGAAAGAAATTAGAATTGATTAGTAAAAATTCACAAATAAATAATTTCAGGTTCAATTATCTCCTTCGAGATTTTCAAGTATCCATATGAATTTATGTCTGTGAATCTTTTATCTGTGGGTGTTCCGGGGTTAAGATATAATTTTCCATCTCTCCACACTTCATTATAGGGTCTATGAACATGCCCAAAGATTATAATATCGTAAGGAGATAAATCAAATCGTTTATTTAATCTTTTGATTACGATGTTAGGGCCTCCCATTCCATGGGTCATAAATATTTTTTTTCCAAATATTTCAAATTCTATTGTCTCTGGTAACATCTCTTTTAATTCATGACCCTCATCCATGTTTCCGATAACTCCGATGACTTTATCTTTTCCAAAAGTATCTATAAGGTCTTGATAAACTTTTAGAGTTTCGAAATCCCCTAAGTGAAAAAGGTAATCAATATTCCTCTGCTTAAAATCTTTCAATATATTCTCAGGTATATGAGGAGTCCTGGATGGGACATGAGTATCAGAAATTAAGCCGATTAACAATTCATCTTTATTTGTAGATATCATAGTTTAGAGCACATTAATTAAAATTAAAATGTTTCGTTCTTTAAATTCAAAATGAGATAATTATACATTTATTCAATTTCTTTCTCAGTTGCTGCTTTGCCAATTGAAACAACTGAATCGTTATCATAAAGATTTATTACTCTTACGCCTTTTGCTTTTCTATGTGTAATTCTTATAGAGTCTACGGGAAGCCGAATAACTTGTCCTTGTTCAGTCACGATAAGTATATCTTCTTCTTTAGCAATTTTTGTAGCAATTACTTTATCATTACCGTCTTCATTTAATGAGATATTAATCACACCTTTAGCACCACGCCCTGTTTTTCGATACTCTTTTAGGTAAGTTCTTTGTCCATGCCCATTTTGAGTTATAGTTAAGATAACGTTATCATCAGTTACCAGCAAGCTATCTATAACCTCATCATCTTCTCGCAAATTAGCACCTTTAACGCCCATTGTATTTCTCCCTAATTCTCTTAATTCCGATTCATCAAAGCGAATAGCGTAGCCTAATTTAGTAGCAATAAAAATATCTTGAAGTTCATTCGAGAATTTTTTAACACTTACCAGCTTATCACCTTTTTTGATTTTTTGCGCTCTTACTCCTGTCTTTTGAATCTTAGAAAATAAACTTAGAGTACATTTTTTTATAATCCCCTTCTTGGTAGTCATAATCAACATTTCATTGGTATTAAAATTGTTAATAGGAATCATAGCTGATATTTCTTCCTCTTCTTGTAATGCTAATAAGTTTATAATAGGTTTACCCTTAGTGGTTCTCTTTTGGAGAGGAGCCTCAAAAGCTTTCATTGAATATACTCTTCCTTTTGAGGTAAAAACTAAGATTGTGTCATGAGTAGAACATACAAATAATTCTGCGATAAAATCCTCATCCCGGACACTCATTCCCTTTTTACCACGTCCTCCACGTTTTTGAGATCTATATTCTTCTAATGACATTCGTTTGATATAGTGATTTTTTGTGAGTACGACAATAGTAGGTTCTTTTTTCACTAAATCCTTACTTTGTACTTCTTGTTCTTCTAGTTCAATAATTTCCGTGCGTCTTTCATCACCGTATTTTTTAATTAACTCGGTCAACTCATTTTTTATTATATCTAAGCGAAGCTCTTTTTTACCTAAGATTTCTTTGAGATCTTTTATGGTATCATTCAAGTCCTTTTTCTCGTCAACAAGTTTTTGTTGTTCTAGGTTAGTTAATCTTGATAAGGGCATACTCAATATTGCTTTTACTTGAATCTCACTTAATTCATAAGCTTTTATTAATTTATCTTTAGCTTCATTTGGATCTTTAGAACTTTTGATAATTTTTATAACATCATCAATATTATCAAGTGCGATTAATAGCCCTTCTATTCTATGGAGTCTTTCTTGAGCCTTTTTTAGTTTAAATTCAGTTCTTTTAACAATGATATTAAGGCGATGTACTATATATTCTTGAATTAATTCTTTAAGAGTGAGAATCTTAGGTTGTTTTCCGTTGTTAACTAATACTAAATTAGTTATATTAAAATTATTACGAAGTCTCGTGCGTTTGAATAAAATATTTTTAATTATAACCGGTTGAGCATTTTTCTTTAATTCTAAAACAATACGCATCCCTTTTCTATCAGACTCATCCCGTAAGTCTTTTATATCTTTTAGGACGCCATCTCTTATGAGTTTGGCAATCGTTTCAATTAAAACTGTTTTATTTACTAAGTAAGGAATTTCTGAAATAATTAAATTAGTTTTATTCTTTTTTTGTTCAACCTCAGTTTTTCCTTGTACTGTAACAGCTCCTTGTCCGGTAGAATATGCATTGTAAATTCCTGTGGTACTTGTAATAATACCACCTGTTGGAAAATCAGGGCCCTTAATAATTTCCATAAGTTCCACAACTGAGATGTCAGAATTATCGATAGTTGATATTATTCCTTGACAGATTTCAGTCAAATTGTGGGGTGCCATTGAGGTAGCCATACCGACAGCAATCCCTTTTGTACCATTTAATAACATATTAGGAAGCTTGGAAGGCATACATATTGGCTCTTCTGTAGTATCATCATAGTTGGGTCGAAAGTCTACTGTTTCTTTATCAAGATCTTCGATAATTTCGTTTGCTATTTGCGATAAGCGCGCTTCTGTATATCGATATGCCGCGGGAGGATCTCCGTCAATTGAACCAAAATTCCCCTGAGGATGAATTAAAGGATATCTTAGAGAAAAGTCTTGTGCCAATCTGACAAGAGCATTATATACTGAGAGATCTCCATGAGGATGGTAATTCCCCAGAGTCTCACCGACAATTTTTGCACATTTTACATGACTACTATTATAATTCCAATTATTAGTAGACATAGCATAGATGATCCTTCTATGAACATGCTTTAAACCATCACGAACATCAGGAATAGCTCTACTGATGATCACAGACATGGCATAGTCGATATAACTACTTTCCATTTCGTCCTTTAATAAAACTTCTTCAATCTTTTCAACACTCAACCTTATATAACCTTATAAAAGTTTTTTTTAATATGTTAGTGTTAGCACATTACAGATCAAGATAAGTAACGTCATTGTAGCGAGCCGAAATGAACTTTCGGCGAGATTTGACTTCCTTTCCCATTAGTTTTGAAAATATGAGATCATTTTCTAAATAGTCTTCGTAGATCACACGCTTAAGGAATCGAGTTTCCTTTCTCATTGTTGTTTCGTAAAGTTCATCTGGATTCATTTCACCTAATCCTTTATATCTCTGTACTTTGATAGAATCAGTTTTCTCCAGATTGTATTTGATTTTAAATTCTTCAAACTTTTCTTCTTTTTCTTTATCTGTGTATACATATACTTCGTTTTTTCGATATGATAATTTAAATAACGGAGGAACTGCGACGTATAAATACCCTTCATCAATTACCGCACGCATATACCTAAAAAAGAAAGTTAATAAGAGAGTTTTAATGTGTGCTCCGTCAATATCAGCATCGCAAAAGATGATAATTTTATGATAGCGTAAATTTTCAATCTTGAACTCCTCTTCATTAACATTTTGTACTCCTGCTCCCAACGCTTTAATGATTGCTTGAATCTCATTGTTTTGAAATATTTTATCTAATCGCGATTTTTCAACATTAATAATTTTACCTCTTAGAGGTAATATTGCTTGATAAGTTCTATCTCTTCCTTGCTTGGCAGAGCCTCCTGCTGAATCACCTTCAACAATGAAAATTTCGCATTTCTCTGGATCATTCGAAGAGCAATCAGCGAGTTTTCCGGGCATTCTCGCACTATCTAAAGCAGATTTTCTTCGAATTGACAATCTAGCTTTTTGAGCTGCTTCTCGTGCCTTTTTTGCATTTATATTTTTCAAAACGATTTTTTTAGCTACTTGAGGATTTTCTTCAAGAAATTGAGTCAGACGGTCAGTTACAATTTGACTTACTATTTGTCTTATCTCGGAATTTCCCAGTTTGATCTTGGTTTGACTTTCAAACTGAGGATCAGGAAGCATAACTGAAATAATTGCTGACAATCCCTCTCTAGTATCGCTTCCACTTAAAACGTGTTCCTTAAGGTTTTTATCCAGATTTTTTTCTATATATGAATTTAAAGTTCTAGTGAGAGATGCTTTAAAACCTGTTAAATGGGTTCCCCCTTCTACAGTATTTATGGTGTTAGCATATGTAAGAATATTAGAATGATAACTTTGATTATACTGTATTGCAATATCAACATAAACTTTTGAATCATTTTCAAAATCCTGAGAATCACTTATAAGAATTATTTTTTCGTGAAGAGGTTGCCTATCTTTATTCAGATAGTTGATAAATTCTCTCAACCCTCCCTTATAATAAAACTCTTCTTCCTCTTCCGTAAATTTATCATAAATAATGAATCTTGTGCTGGGTGTGAGAAAGGCAAGTTCTCTGACACGATTTATAATGGTATAGATATTAAAAATCCGTCCATCTGGATTAAATTCAAAAATTTCGCTGTCAGGATAAAAAATTATCTTTGTACTGGTTAGACTATTTCCAGTTTGAGTAATTTCAGGGTCGGATGCTCTTACTCCTCTAGAATATTTTTGTTTATAACAAACGCCATCTCTATTTATTTCTACTAACATCCACTCTGTTAAGGCATTTACAACAGATAGACCTACACCATGTAAACCCCCTGAAATTTTATAGCTTTTACTATCGAATTTACCTCCGCTATGTAAATGTTCCATAATTAGCTCTATAGCAGGCTTGTTATACTCTGGATGATTATCAATAGGAATTCCCCTTCCGTTATCAAAAACCTCAATAGAATTGTCTTTATTAAAGGTAATTCTTACTTCATTAGCGAAACCTGCAATTGCTTCGTCAACGGAATTATCTAATACTTCAAAAATTAAGTGATGCAGTCCTCTTTTTTCTGTATCCCCGATATACATTGCGGGCCTTTTTCTTACGCCTTCGAGACCCTTTAATACTTGGATGTCTTCTGCATCATAATTATTATTATCGGACATAAGAATTCGATTCTTAGCTGTAATAATTTTTATCTGTAAAGGTAAAATATTTCAATTCGAAATTTTTACGACTTGTACAATATAATATATATCGTTTTTCGTTTATTAAGATTTGTACAGTTTTGGGATTGTCAGAAGCTATATATCTCTAATCTCCCGTTCTTTATTGTTTAGTTATCTAATAAATTTTAAGAGTTCTCTTTTAAAAATACAAATCTTTATTTTCAATGCGCTATCATTCATATTTTTAAGAGTAAATCTTAAGAACTAATATGAAAATTTAGAGAGATGTGGAATAAATCTTTTATTTATTAAACTAATATCTTAAAGAAATACCGTCAAGCTAAGATAAATATATCTATTACCTATATATAAGATGTTTATTATATATTGAATAAGGAGACCTTATCATTTAATTGAAACTGAATTCCGTATAGCCTTTGCCATTTTTGTAATCTCAAGCAATTGGGGATTAACATCATGAGTTCTAACTATATGCGCGCTATTATAAACTGCTATGGCAGTGGCAGAAAGGGTCCCATTTAGACGGTCTTCTGGGTTCGGTCTATCTAGAGTCGCCCCAATAAATGATTTTCTTGAGACTGCCACTAGTACAGGTTTTTTTAATATCCTCAATTTAGATAAATCTTTTAGGATTCTCAAATCGTAATTGGGTGTTTTTTCTTCAACCCATCGACCAATTCCCGGATCGATTATTATTTTTTTCTCGTCATATCCCTTTGATTTAAGTCTCCTAATGGTATCCTCAAATTCTTTAATGATATCTTCAATTGTTAATAGATCTCCAGGTATTTTTTTTGACGCCATTAAAATTATGGGAATGTCTTCGTCAATTACAAATTCTTCCAATGTGGGATCTGTTTTCAAATTACTAATATCATTAATAATCACTTTCTTTTTATACTTCGAAGTAATTTCATATGTTTTTTCAGCAATTTCCCTATATTGGGTATCAACGGATATAATAATATGTTCTGGAATTATTTTACAGACTAATTCTAGGGATGGGATAATGCGCTTTAGTTCTTCTTCAAGTGAAATTTTTTCTGACCAAGGTGCAGTAGAGCGTGCTCCAATATCGAGCATTAAAGCACCATTACTTATCATTTCTGTTGTAGTTTGTTTAAGCTTATCTAGATTATTAACCACTGAAGATTGGTAGAAAGATTCAGGACTTAGATTTAATACGCCCATAATAATCGTTGGAAACTCATCTCCAACCTCAAGAATATTAAATAATTTAGAATAAATTTTATTCATTAAAATAAATTTATTCTTGAAATGAATTAAAATTTGACTTAATAAATTTAGCAGAAAAAAGGACAATAATATAAGTATAAATTTCTAATAATATATTGAATTTAATAAATTCATTATAACTCCGATTCAGTGAGGTAAAAAGAATGGATATTGTAATTTCAAAAGACGAGATAATAGAGTATAAAAAGTTAACAGCTATTAGTGAAATCACTTTGACAAAGGAAAAAACCACTCTTTTTGAAAAGAAATATGGATGTTCTATAGACGAGTTTAGAAAAAGAATGGAAGAGTCTAACGAGAAATTTGAGGAATGGGATGATTATATTGAATGGAAAGCTAATGTTGAATTATTAAAGGATTTGGAAAATAAATTAATTGAACTAGACAAGGCAAAAAACATTAGAATTGTTTAAAAAGAGTCGAATAATTAAAAAACACACGGTTCTTGATTATAAATCTAGTTCTAAAGCGCAATACTTAAAAGCTAAACTGGAACTAAAAAATGGAGATATATTGTTTCTAAAAGAATATATTTCTTCGAGCGAACATTTATATTCATATAATTGGCAAAAATCAGATGGAGATTTAATAATTAGATGGGATAATTCACCACATCATAAATCTCTAACAACTTTTCCTCATCATAAGCATAGTCCAGATTTGGAAGAATCTTATGAAACAACTTTTAAAGATGTAATTAATATTATTAAGAAGATAATGAAAAAGGGTAGATAAATAACAGAGATGTACCTTTAGTTTATCTGAATGAAATAGAATTTTATAATACAAATCCATACAGTAGTATAGCCAAAAATAGATTTATGATATGCTAAATTAGTCTTTGCTATATATTTGTAAATAAACTTAAAATATATGTAATACGAATATTGTTATCCTATTATAAAATGTTAGATTTAATAATCAAAAGGTAATAAAAATGATAGATTTTAGTTTAAGTGAGGAACAGAAGGCTCTACTCATGAAGGCAAGGGATTTTGCATCTAAAGAAATAAAGCCTGTAACTATTGAATATGATAAAGAAGGTACTTATCCTGAGGAAATTCTAAAAAAAGCGCACGAATTAGGGCTAATGTACACGAAGATCCCCAAGGAATATGGCGGGCAGGGCTTAAGTTTTGTAGAGCATTATATTATGACTGAAGCATTAAATTATGAGTGTCCGTCCATTGCTCAGATGATTGGAATTTCACTCTTGTCCATGGCACCCATCCTACTTGGCGGGACAGAGGAGCAAAAGAAAAAGTTTCTAGGGCCTATGACTAAGAGTTACAAGAGCGGGTGTTTTTGTCTCACCGAACCTGAAGCTGGATCTGATGCGGCTGTAATGGAGACTACAGCAGAAAAGAAAGGAGATCGCTACGTTATTAACGGTACAAAGCGTTATATTACTAATGGAAAATATGGCGATTTGCTTTGTTTGTTCGCTACAATTGATAGAAGTCTTGGAACAAAAGGAATTTGCTGTTTTGCGGTGCCCAGAAGCACTCCCGGAATAGAAGTGGTTAAGGTAGAGGATAAAATGGGCCATCGGGCATTAAATACTGCGGAATTGAAATTTGAAAATATCGAGTTAAGTGAGGAAAACCTCATCGGACAAGAAGGGCAAGGTTTTAAGCTAGCCATGATGGCTCTTGACAGAGGAAGATTGAATATTGCAGCATGTTGCACAGGTATTGCTCAAAAAGCGTTAGATGAAGCAGTTGATTGGGCGAACACACGAGTACAATTTGGTAAGCCTATTGGGACGTTCCAAGGTGTTCATTTTATGTTGGCCGATATGAATGCCCTTGTCATTGCATCAAGAGCTATGTACTTGCAAGGAGCATGGATGCTAGATCAAAACATACGATGCACTACTGAAGCAGCATTAACGAAATGTTTTGCATCTGATGCTGCCATGAAAGTTACCACAGATGCAGTCCAAATTTTAGGAGGTGCAGGATATATGAAGGGTGCAATTGTAGAAAAGCTTATGCGTGACGCCAAGTTGACTCAGATCTATGAAGGTACAAATCAAATTAATCGCTTAGTCGCAGGGCGTGGTGTCCTAACAAAGTCTAGTGTTTTATTTTAAAGTCTATAGATATTAGATTATTTAATAATAAATCATAGAAAAAAAAAAAGAAAAAAAAAAAAAATGAATCTTTTTTCTATAAAATTACCACTTATTCAAAATAACGACCCCTTATTAGAAATTATAATTAAAGAAATTAAAAAAATGGGGGAATCTTTAAAAGACAAAGATATCATAGTAATTTCCGAAAAAGTTGTAGCAACTTCTCAAGGTAGACTTGTAAGTTTATCTGATGTAAAAGAGATTTCAGAAGAAGCAAAGAAATGGGCTAGAAAATGCGATATGGATGAAAGACTAACAGAATTAATAGTTCGAGAGTCTACAATGATTTTGGGAGGTTTATCCGAATTTCATGTTGTATTAGCAAAAGTAAACGACTTTTTAATTGCTAATGCTGGAATCGATCAATCTAATGCGGGAGCCGATAACGTGGTCCTACTACCTAAAGACCCGGATAAAGTAGTTTGGGATTATTGGAAAAGATTAAAAGAAGAATTTAAAATTGAAAACCTTGGGGTAATATTTGCAGATTCGCGCGTTCAACCTCTTAGAAAAGGTACAATCGGTATTGCTGTAGCAACTGCTGGGTTTGAGCCCATTGAAGATTTGATTGGTAAACCAGACTTATTTAAACGCCCCTTACAAATTACAATGAGAGCAATCGCAGATGACCTAACAAGTGCAGCTCAATTTCTGTTAAATGAAGCAGATCAACAAACACCAGTAGTAATAATTAGAGGTGTAACTGTAGAATTCACTGATAATCCTCAAATAACCACCGAAATCTCCATGGAAGAGGATTTATACTTAAATATCTTTTCTAAGCAAGATGAGTAAAGAATAGTTTAGTGAAATTTTTTAGAAATGATAATCTTATAATTTTATACCACATCTCACTTTTCTGATTTCAAATGAAAATTAATGAATACATGGGCTTCGAACTAATAGAAAAGATTAAAAATAAAGAATTATCGATTCAAGAAATAATACAATCTTATTATGAAAGAATTGACGAAACCGAAGATAAATTGCATTCCTTTGTGCATTTAACTCAAGAAAAAGCTTTAAAAAAAGCGAAAACATATGATGACAATTTGAAAAGGGGGAAATCTGTAGGAAGATTATATGGATTACCAATCGCAATTAAAGACCTTATTTGTATTAAAGACAATCTTACGACCTGTTGCTCAAAGATATTAAAGGGCTATAAACCCCCTTATAATGCAACTGTGATTGAACGCTTAGTCGAAAAAGAAGGAGCTATTCATATTGGAAATACAAATATGGATGAATTTGCTATGGGAAGCTCAACTGAGAACAGTTGCTATGGTCCAACATACAATCCATGGGACTTAACAAGGGTTCCAGGTGGATCAAGTGGAGGATCTGGGGCGGTCATCGCATCTGGACAATCAATATTTGCTCTTGGAAGTGATACGGGAGGAAGTATACGATCTCCGGCTACTTACTGTGGAGTAGTTGGATTAAAACCTACGTATGGAAGAGTTTCTCGATATGGTCTGATTGCATTCGCAAACTCATTAGATCAGATTGGCCCCATTACGAGATGCGTCCATGACTCGGCATTATTACTCGAAATAATGGCGGGAAAAGACCCTTTAGATTCTACCTCAGTAGACATAAAAGTTGATAATTATACAGAAGAAATTTTTCAATCTATAGAAAAAAAAGTTCTTGGGATTCCTAAAGAATTTTTTGGTGAAGGCATAGCTAAAGACGTCAAAAATTCAGTAAACTCTGCAATTAAAAAGCTAGAAAGCTTAGGGGTGACTACAGTTAGTGTTTCTATACCGCATCTTGAATATACTGTTCCGACCTACTATTTACTTTGTATGAGTGAAGCGAGTTCAAACTTAGCAAGATTCGACGGATTAAGATATGGAAAGATGCATGAGGATCTTTCGGGAGATGTTTTTGATGTGTTTAGCAGAACTAGAGGCGAGGAGTTTGGTGTAGAGGTTAGAAGAAGAATAATTCTTGGGACATACACATTATCTGCGGGTTATTATGACATGTTTTATATTAAAGCGCTTAAAGTTAGAACTCTTATAAAAAATGATTTTCAAGAAGCATTTAAAAAATGTGATTCAATTGTATGCCCAACAATGCCTAACACAGCATTTAAAATTGGAGAATTTATTAATGATCCTTTACAGATGTATTTAATGGATGTCTTGACTTGTCCAGTTAATCTGGCAGGTTTACCCGCGTTGTCTATACCATGTGGATTTGATAGTAATGAACTTCCTATTGGATTTCAAATAATTGGAGATTATTTTGATGAAAAGGGGATCTTAAATATTGGCTATAAATTAGAACAAGAATTGAAACTATTTAGAAAATTAGCACCCATAAAAAAATAAAAGTTAGTTGAACTATCATGAGTGAAAAATTAATAGTAAAAAAAGATGGAGAGATTGCGTCAATAATATTCAACAATCCAAAAGCCTACAATTCTTTCGATCTTGAGTTAATTTCGTATATTCAAGAAAACGTAGAAAAACTCTCAAAAGATGATGAAATAAAGGGAATTATATTTTCTGGAGAAGGAAAGGCGTTTTGTACTGGAGGAGATTTAGGATGGGCCACCAGTTGGTCTAAAGGGCTACCTAATGCGTTTAATGAATTAGCAACTGTTTACCATCAAGTTATCTTAGAGATCAGAAGGATGGCTAAACCCGTTATTGCAGCCATAAATGGAATTGCTGCAGGTGGAGGTTTTTCTTTAGCATTAGCATGTGATTTTCGAGTAATGGCAAAGTCTGCTATTCTAAAGCAAGGATATACATCAAATGGATTATCCCTAGATGGAGGAGGGAGCTTTACTTTGCCAAGATTAGTAGGATTGGCACGTGCATTGGAGATTGCTGCTTTTGATAAGCCCATATCTGCAGATCAAGCTCTTAAATGGGGTTTAGTTACTAAAGTTGTAGAAGATCAACGGGTAATAGAAGAAGCACTCGATATGGGGCGTGAACTATCTAAGATTTCATTAAATTCATTTAAAGCATCTAAGAATTTACTTACAGACTCCTTTAATACAACACTTGAAACACATCTTGATAAAGAGAGAGATTTTCTTTCAGGTTGTGCTGGTCATCCTGATGGGAAGGAAGGAATATTAGCCTTCAAAGAAAAAAGAAAGCCCTTATTTAATCGTAAATGATTTTAAACCCATAAATAAAAAACGTATTATCTGTGAATATATTTGAGTGAAAAATACAAAGATGTAATTATTGGTCTTGAAGTTCATATCCAACTCACAAATTTAAAAACTAAATTATTTTGTGGTTGTAGTAATGATTATCGAGGTAAAGAGCCCAATACTTATGTGTGTCCGATTTGCATGGGCCTTCCTGGATCCCTTCCAGTTGTAAATAAAAGGGCTTTTGAATTTGCAACGAGATTAGCGATCGCTTTAAATAGTAACATAAATGAATCATTCTGGTTCTTTCGAAAGAATTATTTTTATCCTGACCTCCCAAAAGGCTTTCAAATCTCCCAATACAATAAAGCGGGAGGTAGAGCTTTTGGTGATGGTGGAAAAATAACAATAAAACTAAATGGTAAGAAAAAAAAGGTTTTACAACTCAATAGAATTCACCTTGAAGAGGATCCCGCTCGATTGGTACATAAAGGAAGTATTGCGAGTTCTCCTTATACATTAGTAGATTACAATCGCTCAGGAGTTACACTAATAGAGATTGTTTCAGAACCAGTTATGAACTCTCCAGAAGAAGCAAGAGAATATCTAAAGCAATTAAAATCAATTGTACAATATACTGGCATATCAAATTTAGATTTCGAAGGATCCTGTAGAGTGGATGCAAATATCTCAATAAAAGGACATCCTAGAAGCGAAGTAAAAAATATTAATAGCTTTAGAGAAGTTGAGAGAGCGTTAAAATGGGAAATTCAGAGGCAAAAGAATTTTTTAAAAAGAGGTAAAGATTTAATACAAGAAACTCGCCATTGGGATGATAAAAGAAGGATTACAATTGGTCTTAGAACAAAAGAGTTTGAAAAAGATTACCGATATTTTCCAGAACAGGATTTAGTACCAATTGACGTAGATAACGCATTTATTGAAAGGGTAAAGAAAGAATTACCTGAAATGCCGAACGAACGAATAAAGAGATTTCAAAAGGAATATAATCTTTCCGAATTTGATGCTGAAATATTGGTTTTAGATAAGGATTTTGCTGACTTTTTTGAAAAAGGGATAAAAACTGAAAAATCATTTGGAAAGGAGGAATATAAACTATACTGTAATTGGTTGATGGGCGATATATCACGATGGTTAAATGACAATAATAAATCCATAACAGAGACTAAACTTACACAAAAAATTTTAGTAGATTTAATTAATAATATTAAAACGGGAAAAATTACTGGAAAAATTGCTAAGACTCTCGTTGATGATATGATGAATGGGATTGAAATTCAAGATATTTTAAAGAAATCAGGAAAACAAAGAATTTCTGACGAAAATAAGATAACGAAGGTAGTCAAGGAAGTTATAGAAGAAAATCCCAAAATTGTTGAGGACACAAAAAAAAATTCTAAAGCGATACAGGCATTAATTGGTAAATGTATGGCAAAAACAAAAGGTCAATTGGATCCCGAAATAACAAAAGAGATCATTTTAAAGCTAATCAAATAATAATTCTTCCTGTACGTATTCTCCTAATTTACTTAAAGCTTCAGGCATATTTCTTTTACCAAATCCAATTCTAAAGTTTCTATCACCATAATTGAAGTTAGTACTCGGCAGTAACAATACTCCCTTTTTATTTAATACGTCTAAACAAAATTCATCACTGGTTTTATTAAACTTTATTTGAGGAAAGGCAATTGAACCCGCTTTAGGTTTAACCCAAGAAAAATAATTGCTATATTTATCAAAAAATTCATCTAGCAATATGAGATTCTTTTCAATTATTTCCAAATTACGCTTTATTAAGAAATCTTTATTTTTCAAACCAACGATTGAAAAAAATTCACTTAGAGCACTGTTACATATTGTCGTGTAGTTCTTAAAGGATTTAAGTTGCTTCAATAAGGTTTTATCCTTTGTTGCAATCCAACCTATTCGTAGTCCGGGAAGACCAAATGTTTTAGACATAACACCAAGAGATAATCCTTTTTCATAAATATCACACATAGCAGATAACCTATCAGATTTGTTGTATTCCATATATCTATATACTTCATCGGAAAAAACATAAATACTGTTATTTTTTGCAATATCCACGATCAAATTGAGTTTCTCGTTTGACATTAAATATCCTGTTGGATTATGTGGGCAGTTGAGAATTATTGCTTTAGTGTTTTCTCTGATATTATTTTTTAAGAAATCAAGATCTAGTTCCCAATTATTTTGATCGTCTACAGCCCAATTAGTAATCTCACATCCAATTGAGTTAGCTATCTCAAAAAGGGATTGATAAGCGGGAGATTGGACGATAATGTGGTCCCCCTCTTCTAGATGGACATTCATAAAAACAAATATTCCTTCCTCGGCACCAGAAAAGACTAGGATATCTTCTGAATTAGTATCTTTATATAACTTAGAGATCTCTTCTCTTAATAATAGATTTCCTTGCGTTTCTGTATAACTTAATCGAAGTTTTTTCAATCGCTCTTCTGAATCTTTATCCAGAGCTAATAATTCTCCAACACTAAATGACTCACAATCTGAGGTGCACAATAAATATGGTGCGGAAAATTCATAGTTATCTAAATATTCTTCCAATTTAAAATCTTTAATTTTCATAGCATTTAACGAATAGACTTTCTTTTAAGATAATTAGTAGTTATTTGTTTTTTAACATCTTCGTGAAATTCCGGTTTCACGATATTGAGGTTTAAATAAGAAAAAAAGAAAAAAGTTAGAGAAACTCTTGTAAGGCAGAATTTGCCGCATCTAATTTTAAATTAATGATCCCTAATCTAGCATCTACAGTAGAGATAATACAAAGAATATTACCTTTTACCTCAGTAAATAAGATTTTACCTTTCTCACTTTCAATGGTAGCATTTTTAAAGCCGCCTTGTTCTAATTCTTTAGTAGCACGTTGAGAAGTTTTTAATATAAGGGTCACCATTGCAGCTACTGCTTCTGGATCAATCCATCCCGGAAGAGCACTACCTTTAATTAAACCAAACTTCTCAATTAGAGCTGCTCCATGGACACCTTTGATAGCTTTGAGAGATTCAAGGATACCAGTTATTTTTTCACTCATTTACCTCAATTTTATTTGGAATTTTTAGAATATTTCCTATAGTAAATTGTAAGATTTAATTATATTTAAGTATAAAAATTTTAGATCTTAAACATTAGCAAATCAACTTAAAGTTAAGAAAGGAAAAAAAATTAAATTTTAATTTTTTAAATTACATTTCTATCAAAGAGCTAATTGCATCAATTAGAGTCTCTTTTTTTGGTGAGCCCTTCAATAGTTCTGATTTAACTCTTTCAGCTAAAATTTGAGGTGTAAAGCGCACTCCATTATTATCTATTACATTATATGTATGCCATCCTTGGAAAACAAAAATACGATCGGCTACGACTCTAAAAACTTCTCCAGTAATTTTTCCTGCTTTATCTGATGCTAAAAAGGCAAGCATAGGGGCAACATTAGCAGGTTCGAAGACATCATATCCTTTTGCATCTAACTTACTCATTACATCTGCAAATTTTGGAGTTGCATCGGTAGTTAGTCGTGTTCGAGCCAATGGAACAACACAATTAACTGTGGCATATTTCTTTAATTCCATTGCTGCGATTATTGTAAGGGAGGCAATTCCTGCCTTTGCAGCTCCATAATTACATTGACCCATATTTCCCAGCAGACCAGCGTCAGACGCCATATTTATAATCCTACCAAAGTTTTTCAACTCAGGTTTTTCTTTACCTACTTCTCTAAAATAGGCTGCCGCATGCCTAGTCATATTAAATGCACCCTTTAAGTGCACACCAATAACGTCATCCCACTCTTTTTCTGTCATATTAAAAAGCATACGATCACGGAGGATTCCTGCATTGTTTATAATAATATCTAATTTACCGAATTCAGATACAGCTTGGTCAATCATTGCTTTTGTTTTGTTAAAATCAGAAACCGAATCATAATTAGCAACTGCTTTAACACCTAATTTCTTAACTTCTTCAACAACCTGATCTGCAGCTTTAGTTTCCCCACCACTTCCATCAAATGCCCCGCCAAGATCATTGATAAGTAAATTGCAGCCTTCTTTTGCCATTAATAAGGCATCTTCACGACCTAATCCACGTCCAGCACCGGTGATTATAGCCACTTTTCCCTCTAACATTCCCATTCTAATTTCTCACTTCCTAATTATATTTTTTATTTTGTTTAGTATAATGGATAATAATTAATGTTCAATTTCTAAAATTTAAAAATTTAACCTTCTCTTTTTATGAAATTTTCATTTATTAAGGATGCTCTTTTAAAAGATTATTATCCCAATCTTTAAAATAAGTTAGATGACTTTGACAAACACAGTCTGATGAGCCAAATTTTTCGATAAAACCATCTGACATATTTAATAATTCTTGAGCGAGTGTACACTCAAGTTTTCGTCTATGAGGAATTAAGAATAATTTAATTAAGGAGACGTCTTTATTCTCAAGTAGATAATCAATGTGCCAATGCATCTTCTTTTGCTTTTGCTTAGGAAAGCCAATATGCCTTTTAATTCTATTTTCTAAAGTGGAAGATCCAAGTTTTCCCATAGCTGAGCCAATATAACAATAAATCCCTTTCTTAAAAATTAAATTACCTAATTTACCAATTGGAATGTCAATTTCATCATCTACGACTATAACAAGAATATAACTTCCTTTCATTTTTTTAATTCCAATTACTAATTATATCCAAGTTTTTTTAAAATATTTAAAATTAACTAAATGATTATCTAATAAATTTCGCGTATTTTTCCCATCATTAATTTTTAATATTTCATTAATTATTCATATTAAATAATAAATTTAGAGCCTATATTCATGAGAAGAGTTGATTTACGGTCTGATACCTTTACCAAACCTTCCCCTGAAATGTGGGAGATGCTAAAATCTTTAAATAATTCAAAAATAGGAGACGATGAATTTGGAGAAGATCCTACAGTAAATGAATTGGAAAAAAAAGCAGCTAAAATCATTGGTAAAGAAGCGGCAGTCTATGTTACTTCGGGAACGCAAGCCAATTTAGTTTCACTTTTATCTCATACAAAACCAGGTGATGATGTCTTGGTTGAAGAGAAGTGTCATATTTATCGCAATGAAACAAGAAGCGCAACTCGAATAGCAGGAGTAAATTTAAAAACATACCCTTCAGAAAAAGGAGTACCTTCTATAGAGCAACTGCAAAACCTTATCAGTAACAATGAAGATATAGACAATCCAACGACGGTAATATGTTCGGAAAATACACATAATTACCACGGTGGAGCAATTATTAAACCAGAGATATTAGAAAACATAAAACGATTTGCGGAAAAAAATGAATTAAAATTCCACTTAGATGGAGCACGGATATATAATGCAGCTATAGGTCTTAATATTGATGTAAAGGAATTAACTAAACATGTTGATAGTGTCATGTTTTGTATATCTAAGGGGCTTTCTTGTCCTGTTGGATCGTTAGTCGCAGGTTCTAAAAGTTTTGTTTCGGAAGCCAGAAAGTATAGAAAAATGGTAGGAGGGGGCATGCGACAAGCAGGTATCATTGCCTCTTTTGGATTGGTAGCCTTAGAGCCAATCTGGATCAATAGACTAAAGGAGGATCATAAGAATGCTAAACTCCTAGCTGAGGGAATTGAAAGATATGAATTACCACTAGAAATTTCAAAACCCGATACTAATATCGTAGTAATCACGGTACCTCAATATACGCGAATAGGTAAGGTAGTAAGATCTTTCTGTAATGAAGGGATATTAGCATTCAATATTGATAAGCAAAAAATCCGGTTTGTAACGCATTATGGGATAAATCAAGAAGACATTGAATATAGTATTGAAAAAATAGGGTTAGTTTTAAGTAAGTTACTTGTATCCAAATAAATTTTTATACAATTATTATTAGATTTTCTTAAAGTTTTCGAATCTGTTTTATTAACTTGGCAGCTTCTTTAGATTTCTCCGTTATAATTCGCAAGGTAGGCAAGATATCACTTCCCTGTTTATAATGCATCTCTGAGACGTCTGTTGCGCTAGTGATCATCTGCATTATATTACCTAAATTGTGTGAATATTTATCTCTTAAATCTTCTTTTTGACGATTAGATACAGTATATTCTAGGTGTACGTACAAAACAATTAAGAGAATTGTACCAAATATTGTGGGTAGATAATTAAGCATAATAATTGTGGGATCATTTGTATTATATACACCATATCCATAACCCATTGTAGAGATAAAAACTGAGATGGGAAAATAAGTAAGGAAAGTGAGAGCAGACAAGTAGTACCATCTAATGCTTTTCCCCATAAATTGCTTAAACTTTTTTTTCCTTAATGGGGGGACTATGAAAGCACTAAATAAAGATATGTTAAGAATTATAATACAAATAATCATTGCAGCAAATAGACTTATCATCAAGTAAAATAATATTGTTATTAGAATTGTTAGAACAATGAATAACTTCATAGATTTGTGTGGCACAGAACTAAAAAAATCATACATACCCCAAAGATTGAAAATAGCTCCCAAAGTGGCAAACAAGACGTTAAATAAAAGAAGAATTTCATTTAAATCGTTTTCTTTAAAAAGATTTACAAGAATGGCAAAGATTCCTGTAATTACCCAGAAACTCCATCCAAAAATGAGCATTTTAAACTTGTGTTTTCTTGTATCATAAAAAAAATCAATTGCTACAATTAATCCTACCAATCGTACAAACACAAAGAATATCAGACAAAAAATTAAGAATTCATTCATCTTAAATTTAGCAGAGTAATATCATTAAAAAGTAAGGATCTTATCATTTATAGAATGATAATTTAAATATTTGTATAAGAAAAAATAGATTAGAAAAAGTTAATACTATATCTTGATAATTAAGAAGACTGTAAATTTAATAAAATAATAATTGCGTACAATAAAAAAGAAGAAAAAATAATTTAATATTCATAAAAACCTTTTTTGGTCTTTCTTCCTAAATGATTTTTCTCAACCATTTCTTTTAATAAAGGAACAGGATTATATCTCTCTCCAAG
>SDBS01000838.1_pt1 | contig 30959 bp, 72 predicted proteins | sample 2277091 | NCBI WGS metagenome assembly SDBS01 (sample SAMN10404972, study PRJNA504765) | marine sediment metagenome | isolation source: marine sediment core GS10_PC15, 163 cmbsf | place: Arctic Ocean: Southern Knipovich Ridge | collected 2010 | reverse complement strand
AAATACAATTTTTATAATTTAAATCATCAGAAACATTTAACCATAAATCTGCAAATTTTTTCATAATTTTTTTAACAAATTCTATATCTTTACTTTCAAGAGCTTGAGTTCTAATTTTAGATAATTCACAAAATTCACAATTACATTTATTTTTTTTCGGCATAAAAAATATTCTTTATTTTCCCATTTTTTTATCTATAATATCTCTTTGTCTATTTTTAAAATAATTCCATTGAGATATTTTTTTAGGACCAATAGATTTTTTACTAGGACTGAGCCATGGAGAACCACATTCAATACAGCGAGGCTTAAATCTACTAGTTCTTTCTCTGGCAGTTAACCAATTTTCAACACTACATTCATCGCAGATATATTTAAAATTACCTCTATTTCCCATCTTTTTCCTCTCTCAAAAAACCTCTTTAAATGTTTTCCCTTTAGTAGGATGTCTTTTTACAATATCTCTAACTTTATTTTTAAAAAATGCTTCAAAATCATCTAATGAACTGGCAGAAATTTGGCGACAATCCCAGCCTGGTCTTAAAATTTTTGTCATTTCAAGAATATAAATTTTTAATTCAGATCTATTTATAATAGATTTTCTTTTAATTCTTTGTTTAATTTCCATTAATTTTCCTTTTTAGATTAATAATAAACTTTCTATTTTAGAAAATAAAAAATATAACTCTGGGAAAGCATTATAACAGAAATGAGTAGTTTTGTCAAGAAAAAAATATTAATATATAGAAAGTTTTAAGAAAACTCTGTTACTTTAGCATGAGGAGCTCACTTCACTATCTTTGTTCTATTTTTCCACTAACAGATATTCTTAACAATAATAATCCAGATAGATTATCTAATATTAATATTCTTAATTTATCTTTATTTTCTGCTTTTAATAAAAGGGGTTCAGAATAACCTAAATTAATAGTTATGAAAGTATTTGTTCCATCTGATATGGTAGATATTAATTCAGCATAAGGACGTTGTAACCAATCAGATAGTTGTTTAATAATAGTAGAAGATATAATTATTCCATCTTGCATTCTTTGGTAAAGTAAGCCATTAGTTAATTTAGTTTCTCCTAATATTTTATTATAAGATAAACTTGGCATAGTTCCGTTTGCTATTGTTCCTGCAATATTATCTGCTATAGATATAATTAATTGATCTATATGAAACCATGTTGCAGGATCCGGTTCAATTATAAATTCTCCTAATTCAGTAGTCTCACTTAATCCTTCAAATTGAATATCGTCTATATAAAATTTAGGTTGTTTTCCTTCATTAGCAACAATTTCTATTTTTATTGCATCTATTGTTTCTTCTGTTAATATCATATCTTTTAAAGGAATACTTATTTTATGCCAAGTATCATGTATATTCCAGGCAAAATAATCTTCTAATTTAACGCTACTGCCTACTATTGTTCCAATTCCAGTATCCCATCCTTTTATTTCTATACTGTCTCCTGTTTTCCAATCTTTATCTACATATATCCATAAAGTTAAAGAAGTATAACCAATTAAAGTTATGTCAGAGGCTCTAGTTAATTGTAAAACATCATTATTATTTCCATTATCATACTTTATACTTTTAGTCCCTGCATGTGCTTGATCTGTGCTATTAAATGTAAATTTTCCAGAACCAGTTTCAGAAGCAGTCCAATAAACATTATCTGTTCCATTATGAATATATTCATATTTTTCAACTGTTATTCCTATATTCATATCAATACCATAAGCATCACTAATAAAGAATTTTACTTCATTTTCATATATTTTAAGTGGATGAGAGGCAACAACTAGACTGTTACTTTTATCTTTATCATTAAGAGTAAAAATATAAGCCTTTTTATGATTTTTAGGGTCTGTTATATAATTATTTATTGCCATTAGTTCATTCTATTTCATGAAAATAAAAACTTATTGATGCTTCTATGGGAATTCCTCCATTTCCAGCATAAATTGTCAAAATCTTATTTTTAGGAACAATTATAGTTTCAGCCCATATAAAAGCATGATCACTATTATCTGCTGGAACTCTTAATCTATCAAACAATGCTCCTCCTGACATTTCGGTAATCCTATTTGCTCCTAAAAATATTCCATCGGCTGCTTTCCCAGAATTTAAGTTCATATTGGTAGGAGTTATTGTGCTTCCTCTTACAGGAATTCCAATTTGATTAAAATATATATCTAAATATTCTGGGAATTCAGCCCACATTCTAATATCTGTTATAATTAAATTTTTTTCATTTGTATTTTTGAGATAGAGTATGCATGGAGATGATAGATCTATACTTGGATTAAGATTGTCAGAAGTAATTGGAAAAAATAAAGTATATGCCTCTCCATCAGTAAAATTTATATGTTCTGCTTCTGATTCTGTAACAGATCTAGTCTCTAGTTTATTCTCCATATCAATTTTTGCGGATTTTCCTGACCCAGTACCATCATCCAGTATCAAAATACACCTGCCTTTCTTTTTTTATTAGTTTTATGTTGAACTTTCGTAAAAATAAATCATAGCTCTTACTTTTTCTCCAGAATTTTCAACTTCTCCGAGTATAAAAATGTTACTATCTCTAGATAAAATAATAGAACCATGAAAATCCATTAAAAAACTAGATTTATTTAATCTAATATCAAATAATTCGTTTGCATTAGTAACAGTCCCTGTTAATATGCTTCTTCCATTAAGACAAGTTGTTTCTGATGCTAATGCCGATCCTCTATTCATATTTAAAGGAATAATTTCTGTTCCTCCAGAAATAGAAGTTGCGTCAAAAAAAACTTCTATTTTAGCATTTGCAGAGTTAGTTGAAAATACTATATTTTTAATAAATAAACTATCATTTCCTATATATGTTAATGATAATATATTTTCATTAACTCCTCCTGCCGTAAAATTTCTCCTGCCATAAACAGAAAAAGATTTTTCTTTATCTCTAGAGTTATAAAATATTCTACTTTCTGTTTTTGCAGAAACATCTAATCTATGAGTTGAATTTACTCCTACTTTTCTCCCTGATCCTTTTCCATCAGTTATAATTGAAATAATACACCTTACCTTTTTTTAAAATAAATATGTAATTTACCTTTTAAATTCTTTGCTTGTAACTCTCAGCATCATTATATGTTAATTTAGTGTTTGTTATTGTTTCTAAATATATATTAAATTTTTTTAATTCTTTTAAAATTTTTTGATAAAGATCTATATTTTCTAAAGATATAACTTTTAATTCATCATTTCCTTCTCCTGATATTCCTATTGATTGAACAATTGAGTTATTGTCTTTACCAAAACCTAATACATTTTCAATTGTCATAATATTTTTTATTAATTTTTTTGTAAAGAATCAATATCTCTGTTTTTAATATGATTTCCAGTTATTATTGACATTTGTATATTTGCTTTTATTAATTCTAAATAAATATCCTCTAATATTGTTTCTGTCTCTAAATCTATAATTTCTATTTCGTTATTTTCTTCTCCCGAAATACCAACTGGTCGGGCTGTATTTTCTGAATCTTTTCCATGTAATAAAATTCCACCAGAACTACTATCTATATCATCTCCTGTTATTATTTTATCTATTAATTCATTTTCTTCTGCTGGAGTAATTGCTTCATCAATAGTATCAGCAGTAATTGACCCTGGTAAAGTATTAGAATAAATTTTACTTTTATTTAATAATAATACTCCATTTTTAACTAAACTAACTAAAACTGTAGAATGTCCTACTTTTTCTCTGGTATAATATTTTAATAAATCTTCGCTTTTTCCTGCTTTTAATGTAGGAATTAAAGGTAAATCTCCAATATTTATATTATTAGAAGAATTATTAGTTATAAACCAAGATTCTCTTAAATTTTCGTTATTTCGAATATCAACCATAATTTTACACTATAGATTTTTGAGTATTTAAATTTATATTTCCTGCTCCAGTATTTACAATATTAACAGTAGGTGGATTAAGAGGATGTCCATATTGAGAAGGTAATCTATTTCCATATAAAGAACTTCTCCAATCGGTTTCTCCATCTAAATATTTAGCTGCTTCTAATGATCTACTGGGAGTAACATTTTTTCTATCAATATCTACATATCTTAAAGATTCTCTGGCCATACCTTGCAATGTAGGCCCTGGCATCTCTTCATCTTCATATTCTGTTTTTAAATCTTCTATTAAATTAACACACCTATTAAATGTTTTAATCGCTCTTTTACTCTCTTCTTTTGGATATTTCCAAGCTTCTGAATATAAAGGAAAAGAATGTACATTATTCATGAAAACTGCTGTTAGTACTATCCTGCTTTTAGATTCTGTTAATTGAACTTTACAATTATAACCATCTTTGTCCATTGTATCATTAAATTCTGTATTATGATTTTTAGTCATATAAGCTAATTTTTTCATTTTCTTTTTTGGGATTAAAAGAAAATTAGTTGTTTTTAATATAGTTTCTTTTAAATAAAATTTTTTGTACCAATTAGTCATATTTGTTATATTCTTTATATTTTTTTAATATCCTTTTATTTTTTCGGCAAAAAAATAAAAAGCCCATATATTTTTATATATGAGCTTTAAATGAGAAAAGAATTGAAAGGAATTATTAATTATTAATCATTATTATTCGTATTATCAATAACAAGATTATTTGATGGAGCATTATATATTCTAAAATATGCTACTGAAATAGGACTAGCACTACCTCTATAAAATGTTCTTGTTTTAAGAGTTATTAAACTATCTCCTGTTTTGTTATTTTTTAATATAAATCCTAAAGAATTAAGGTTATCAGAAATAGAACCAGGAATACTAGGGTTTCCTCCTGTAGGAGGTATTGTTTCAGTTTTATCTTCTAAATCATCTCTATCAAGATAATTATATAAATAATTAGAATTTCTTACAGGATCTTTCCCATTTAACGTATAAAATGTTTCAGCATAAAAATTTACATTTATTGGACTATAATTTGTTTTTCCCTCAAATTCTGTAATAATAAAATGACCATCTCTTCTAAAATAACTTGGTTTAGGAGTAATTTGTCCTGTAATAATAATTCTCACTGATTCTTGAAAGGAAGGAACTTTTGCTTTATTTAAAGTTGTAGGGCTAGATATTGTTGTGGTTCCACTTTTTGAGTGATCTACTATACTAGAAAAAACTTCTCCTAAAATTCCTCTTCCTGGAACTTCATTACCAATCAAATATATTTCTGGTTTAGCTAAAGCTCTTATTTCTATTGCCATTTTAATTTTCCTAAATTATTAAATATTCTATAATTTATATTCAAAGAAATTATTCTTTATCCTTTTTTAATTTTTCTAATTCAAGTCTTTTGGCAAGAGCTTTTTTATACATTCCATTGTCTTTTCCTTTATTCTTACCCTTATGAGATAAAGACATTCTTCTTTTTGTTTCTTTTGACATTTTTTTGCCTGTGTTAATTATCCTTAAATGCTCTTTTTGTTCTTCTGTCTTAGCCATTTTTCTTTTTGTTTCTTCAGATGCTTTTTTACCTGTGTTAATTATCCTTAATTTTTTTCTTGTTTCTTCTGAAACAATTTTTCCTTTTCCAGATATACTCATTTTTTTTCTTGTTTCTTCTGATGGGAATTTACCTTTTCCAGATATACTCATTTTTTTTCTTGTTTCTTCTGATGGGAATTTACCTTTATGAGATAAAGACATTTTCCTTCTTGTTTCTTTTGATGGTTTCCATCCTTTTTTAGATTCTGATAATTTTTTTTGATGTTCTTTTGTTCTATTTCTAGCACGAAAACTTAATTTTTTTTTTGTTTCTTCTGAAACGATTTTATTATTAAATTTTGAACAAATATTATATCCAAATTTTCTATTTATAGAATTATATAGTTCTATAAATTTTTCTTCTTCTTCCCCTCTTTTTTCTTTATCGCATTCTATTATTATAGAAAAAATAAAATTTTTTTCTCCATACTTATTAAAAGAGTTTTGTAAATGATTATTTTCATGTTTATTTTTTCTTAGTTTATATAAATGAGTTCTTTTTCTATCAAGGATATTGATACTGCTTCCTATATAAACTTTGTTATTAATAATGTTTTTAATTTTATATATTCCAATTTTTTTCATTATTCTTTTAATTCTTTATCTTTTTCTAATTCTGTTAATAATTTCTCCATATGTTTTAATCCATAGTAATATGCTGGATGCTCATTTAAATGATCCAAAGAAATTTCTCTAGCAATATCAGGATCGTTAGTATGTTCAAATTCTACATTTTTTCCTTTTTCTACTTGTTTTTTATCAAAATTATCAGGATTTTTTTTATCTGCAAATCCTCCTGGTAAATGATCTTTCCATTTTTCTTTAGTTTCTATCTTATACCAATTCATATCTTTATATTATATAAGAAAAATAAATACCCTTTTTTTAAATTTTTAACATAAAAAAACTCACAGATTCGAAAATCTGTGAGGCTCAATAGCTCGGCTAAAGAGGATGTAATATCGTAATTCTATTTAATTTTTATATATCCTTTTTTTATTTTCCGGGAAAAATAAATATTATTAAATTTTTTATATATCCATTATATCAAATCTATTATATTTATTTCTTAAAATTTTATTATCTTTTTCTAATTTATCATTATCTTTTATTAAATCTTTATTTAGTATTTTTAATAAATCAAATTCTTTTTCTAATGTTTCAAATTTATCTTTATCATTTCTTGTTCTTAAATTATCATATTCTAACTCCTCATAATCAAATAAAGATAATTCTGTGTCTTTTAATTTTAATTTAATATGAATATCTTTAAATACTGAATGAACGAATATTTCAGGTAATTTATCATATTTTAAAAATGAAGGAGCGACCATAATTTCAACTGGAAAATTATAATTATATTTCGTTAAAATTATAGAACTATATCTAGAGCTTATTACTTCCATATTATCTTCTTCTGTTTTTTCTTTAAATAATTTATATAATTTTCTTTTATTTTCTTCTTTCAATTCAATTCTATATGAAATAACAGGGTTAGATAGAATTTGACTTCTTCCATCTTTAATAACAATTCTTGGAGAAAAATCTATATTAATACTATTATATTTTTCAATTGCTATTTTTTCTTTATCAGAAATTAAAATATAAAAATATTTTATTTGGGGAACAAGAATATTTAATAATTTTATTATTTTTATATCTCCATTAATTTAAATCTTTTATGTTTATTTTCAATGCTATTAAAATAAAGGTTTTTATAACCCATTTTTTCATGGCTATGAATTTTTAAAGTATTAGGTTCTATTAATGAAAAATATCCATTGTAATTATCTCCAAAAATAGTATAGATATTACAACCACAAGGAGAAAATGAAGGACTATTTATTCTTTTTAGAAATTCAAAATATTTTTCATTTGAAATATTATAATTATATTCTTTTAATTCTGATTTTTCTCCAATAGCAATAGGAAGAGCTATTATTTTCAAAGACCCTTTTCTTTTTGTCCGAAAAGAAATATATTTGATAATATCTAAATATTCATTATTGTTCATTTTATTTTTTCTCAAAAAATTCTTATATACTAATTATAACATTATTTTTTCACTTTTCAATTAAAATTAAAGAGGATTTTTTGATATTAGTAATAACATAAATATATCTTTATTAAAGGAGAATTAATATGGGCTGGACATGGACAGATAGAGTAGTTAAACCAGTAGTTAAAAGAAATGGAGAATGTTTTAAAAAATCTCAATGGAAAAATTGTCCTTATTGGACTGTAAGGCATAAAAAAAGTGATAAAGCAATTATAGAATATAGATGTATATTATTCGATAAAGTTAAAGATGCTTCTCTTTCTCTTCCAGAATGTAATACTCAATATGGTAGAACTTATGATGGAAAACCATAATATATTATTTCTTTCTTCCTGAAAAACAAACAAAACCATAAAATAAACCTAATAAACCAAATATAAAATGAGTACAAAAAGCAGCAAATAATAAACTTATTTTCTTGGGTCTAATTTTTTTATTAGAACAATAAAGAAAAAAACCAACTATTCCTAAAATAAACCATAAAATTAATAAAATCATTTTGTTGATTCCTTTTCATCTATAAAATCAACAAAAGGACAAATTCCTTCTTTAATAGATTTTAAGACATTCCACAAAAGACCAAAAACATTCATTACTTTATATCTTGTCTCTTTTATTTCTATAGTTTTATGAGTTATTTTTTTGCCGATAAACTTAAAAAAATTACTGATACTATTTAAACTTTTTTTAATAAATTTTTCAAAAGGACTTAATTCAGTTTTCTTTTTTTGTTCAATTATTTTTTCTCTACGTTTCTTATTTTTTTCTCTTGCTTTTTGAAATCCATTTAATTTAAATTCTAAGAATTCTCTAATACAATCAACAGTTGTAACAATTTTTATCATTATTAAAACTAATATGCTTAATATCAATAAAAAACTTATAAAGAAAATAATCCAATAAGAAAATGCTATTATAGTTTTTCCTAAGAACCCTAATCCTAACATAATTATAGAAGATAAACTACACAATATCCATCCTATAAAACAAGATATATAAAATATACCTAAAGATAACCATGTTGAAACACCTGCTATAATAACAGGTAAAAATGGAAGTATTTTTACTAAAAGATATCCTCCTCCAAATATTAGAAAAATTGCAAAAGAAATTATAAATGTAAAAAGAAAAAGACCTATACTTATACGAGTAAGAGCTATAACAGGAGCTTCTTTTATCCTGTTAGAAGATATATCTATTTTATCGCTAAAAAAGAAATTTTCATCTAAAAAATCAATAAATTTTTTCCCAAAAGGAATCCATGATAAAATTTTATAAAATAACCTTGCTATTTTTAAACTTAACCATCCATGAATAATAAATGGAGAAACAATAGCTGTGAATAAAGTAAACCAAAATAAAAATTGAGAATATTTACATAAACTTGTTCTTTTTTCAATTTCTTTAAAGCCCCATATTTTTCTTATTATTCGATAATATTTGTAATGAAAACTATTTTTACTGATTGCTAATATTTCCATAATTATTTTCTCCTATTTAGCGAAATGATCTATAACCTTCATAACAGTTAATTTTTCTTTTTCTTCATTATTTTTTATTATTTCTTTTTCTTCTTTTTCAATTTTTATTCCTAGAATTTTTATTATTTCTTCTTTTTCTTCTATTTCTGGAAATTTTTCTTTTATAGAATTAAAGAATACTTCATTTTTATTTTTTTCGGGAAAAATAGAAATAGCATATGATAGTATTTCAATATTTTCTTTTAATTCCCAAATCTTTTTATCCTGTTTATCTATATTATAATTAGTTCTAACCTTATAAGCATAAACAGAAAACCCTAAGAACAAAACAATAAGTAATAAAATAATCCAACCTTTCATAATTCTTCCTTTCTTTTAAAAATAAACAATGATATTAAAAATTTAATCTAATACTATTATAGCAAATCTTTTTAGAATGTCAAGAGAAATTTTTTATTATTTTTCGGAAAAAAGAATAATTAAAATTACTCCGAATTTTCTATTTTTAACCCTTATATATCCATTATTTCAAATCTAGTAAATTTATTATTAATCTCTTTTTCTAAATATTTTACTCTATTTTTTGCTTCTTTTAATTCCTCTTTTAATTCTTCTTTAGTTTTTTGAATTATTAACCTTTTAACCATAACCCAATATTCATTAGCTTTTAAAGAAAATCCACATAATGATTCCCATCCATCAGCTATAGCATAAAATGCTTTTCCACCTTCAGAAACAACATATCCATATTCATAATTATCTATTACTCTTTTATGAAGAATATTATATTCATTTTGATATTTATCAGTCATCTCATATACCCAGTTAAAAACTTATATTCCATATTATTTTTTTCCGAAAAAAGAAAATTAATTGTCTATTTATTTTTCTCTATCAATTGAGTTATATTATATTTTAATAATTCATCTATTGTTATTTCTATTCCTGTTTTTTCATCTTTTATTCTTAATAATTCTTTTATTATTTTCTTATGATCTTTAGTTGCTCTATATATTCTCTCTCCTTTTTTTGGCATTCCTTATATATCCATTATTTCAAATCTAGTAAATTTAGTATAAACTGGTTCTCGTTCTATTATTAAATATAGTTCTTTTACTAATCTAGTGAGGGCAGGATAATCATCCATTTTTGAAACAGGCCAACAACTATTTTTTAAAGAATGTCCTATATAATTATTATATCTATATGCTTTTCTTGCTAATTTGTTTTTATCAATTTTTAGAATATCAAAAATATAACTATAAGAAAGATTATCTCTATTAGATAGACAAGACAAACAAACAAAATATTTTATTACTTGTTTTTCAACAATAAATTCTACAATGTCTCTAGTTTTTAATTCTCCTCTTTCTTCCAATTCTTTTAAGCAAGTAATCAGCATAATAATGTCTCTTTAAATCTATTTTCTATTAATTCTGCAACATTTTTAGCAGAGATAATATCATTATAAAAATCAACAGGTTCATCATTCCCTTCTATAAATACTTCTTCAGGAATTCCTGGAGCAATATTAAAATCCAATAAAAATGGAATAGAACCACTATCTTTCTCCATTTTTACCCAAATTCTATCAATAGAATAAATAGGATAATTTAATAAATCTTTTTTATCTACTTCATTCTTACTAATATATTTTACTATTACTTTGCCACAATTGCTTCTCCAATTATCAGTTATAGAAATATAAGTTAATTTAAAAACTATATTACCAATGTATAATAATCTTTCACTAATAGAAAAATCACTACATTCATTCTCTAAATATACACTGGCATAATAATCAGGATATTTTTTTATAGCTTCTTCTATATCTACTAATATTTTCCCTTCTCCTCTATGACTTTTTTCATCTAAATATACAATGTAATTTAAATAAGAAGAACTAATCCCAAGTTTTTCCCATTCATTAGTTTCTTTAAATCTTTTATATAAATCTTTGACTATTCCATGAGGAACAACTCTATTCCATATTTGATCTTTAGAATGTTCATCTAAAAAAGATAATAATCTTCTTCTATTCATTCCTCCTCTTGATAATCTCTTCCACCTATATTTTCCCATAGGATCATGAAGATAATTATCATATTTCTCTATAAAATCACTCTGTAAATAAATACCTGTACCCATTTTATTTTTCCCGAAAAAAATAAATCTTGTTTTTATCCCCAATATGTATATATCATTGGTCTGAATTCTTGTATTGTTTCATTAAAATATTTAAATATTCCTATCCAATAAGCAAATAAAACTATAGCAGCAGGAATAACAGGTCTATAATATTTTTTAAAATACTTTAATTTTTTAGGATCTTTTATTGTTGGTAAAGTATTTTTATTCCATTCTCCTATTTTCATATTGTATTCAGAAGGCATTAAATAATTAGGATATCCTTCTTCTCCAAATTTAGGAGAACCAGGAATATGATTAACCCCTAAATAAGGATAAATACCACACTTATCAGTTAAATCTTTGATACAGGTATCACAATTTTTTGCTTCATAATAATCTATAATATCATCATGTCTTCTCCATTCTGGTTCCTCTATAGAAGAAAATAAAAGAATTTGTCCATCTCCAAATTCAGAATCATATGTTATAGGATAAGAATTAATTCTTTTTCTTTTTTTATCTTTTTCTTCTTCCCAAAATCTTAATATCCAATTAATATTTGCTCTATGGATATCATCGTTTCCTCTTTCTGGGAATTTTGGAGGTTCTATTTCATTTAATATTTTTTCACATTTTTCTTTATTTTCTTTAAGGTAATTAATAAATCCTTCAATATCATCATATTTTTCCCAATATTCTTCAGATTGAAAAAAATCAATATTAATTCTAGGATCAATCACTTTTCCTTTTTTATCAGTGACAATATTATTTAATCCGTATCCCATTGTTTTGTGAATTCTAATTCCCATCTTATATCTCCATTATTTCAAATCTAGTAAATTTAGTATATACTGGTTCTTTTTTCTATTATTCTATATAACTCTGCTACTAATCTGGTAAATAAAGGATGATTTTTCCATTTTACTTCTGGCCATTGGTTTGGAGCTACATGTGTTTTTTTATTAATAGGTTCATATTTATATGTTTTTTCTGCTATTTCCCATTTATTAATTTTTAAAATATTAAAAATTTCATCATTATATCCAGTAATCTCGCTTTTAAGATTATGTAAATGAGTATTTTGAACTTTATATCTTATTACTTGTTCTTTAATAATAAATTCTACAATATCTTTTTCTTGTAATATTCCTCTTTCTTCTAATTCTTTTAAACAAGTAATCTCAGCCATTATTTATTTTTCCGGAAAATAAAAATACTCTTTTATCAGCCTTTGTCATTTCTTTTGACAATATAATAATAATGAGCCATATATAATAAATCTGTATCATCAATAAAAATCATATATTATTATTTGTCTCTTCTTATATATGACTCATTATTATCATCGTTATGTAATTTTCATTATAATATATTATCTTTCACTTACAATTAAAAAATATAATATTATCATATTATTTTATATTTGCTTATTTAAAAGCTATTTATTTAAAATTTTATGATTGTATTATGGGCTATATTGTCATATTTTATGATTTTATAATTTGCTTATATTGTCACAAAAAAGTTCTTGTGATTATAGAATTTGCTTATATTATCACAAAAAGAAAATATTATGATTTTTATAATAAAGAAAAATTTTATTCTAAAATATTGAGAAAAAAATTCTGGAAAATTTTCAAGGGACTCAAAAAATGATTGTTATATAAAATTATTTTTTATTTTTGATATTTTGGTATTTTGGGGGTATAAATCGATAGGATTTTCAGGGGAGGTAATATTGAGAGAAAGGGCAAAAGTTCTTAGGAGGTATGGCGGGGCTACTCCATTTTATACTTTTTTTATCTCTATACTCTCCTTCTCTCTAACCTTTCCATATATTTTATATCCACAATAAATATAATAGAATAAGAGAAAATAGAGACGGTATATTCTCTATTCCCTCTTATCCTCTACCTCTCTTCTCTCCTTATCTTAATACTTTTAATCTAAACCAGATTCAGAATCTTGAAGTTTATTCCCTACTTTAATTACTTGATCAAAATTTACTGATTCTACCATTTCTGAACCAGGAAAATATATTTGTACTCTTTCTTTTTTGAACCATTTTATACCTATAATTAGACCATTTCTGATCCCTCTCCTCCTTTTTGCTTTGCACCAACACCCTAATTTAATATCTTTTTCTTTCATTTTCTTGTCCTTTTTCTTAAATTATTTTCTTTCAATTATCAAGAAAATAATTTCTCTACTCTGGGAATTTTAATATCCATTAATTCTATCTTCAAATTCTTAATCTAATAAAGAATCAAGATGATCTCCATCGTATTCTTTGAAAGATAGAGTACATATTCCATCTATAAATGCTGAACAATTATTACAATCAGAATTATGAGGACATCCACTATCTAATAATTCAGGATCATAATAACGACCTTCTTCAGAATCAATATCATTCTCTTCTTCTGCCATTTCCTTATCCTTTTTATTCTCTACTTTTTTGATATTCTTTGAATTTTTCACATTGTTCATCTGCTAATTCTGTCAAAAAAGATTTTGTTATTTTTAATACATATTTAATCCACAAATCCCATCCTGTTTCAAGATTTATTTTATCTTCTTTATATTGTTTTCTTAAACATTTACAATATTCTATACACTTATTGACATTATTTCTCACAGAATCAGGTAAAACATCTAATTCATTTCCAAAATCAATTTGCCCTCGTTCTATTTGCTCTATATAGATATGAAACATCTTATAATATAGATTTATAAGTTGTTTTGAAATTTCTGCGTGATAAAGAAGCTCTGAAATCTCTGCTTCTGCTTTTAATTTTGCGTCTATTTTATCCATTGTCTTTTTGTCCTGTTATAAATTATTTTCTTTCACAATTATCAAGAAAATAATTTCTCTATTCTGGGAAATTCTTAATAAGATAACATAGTTTATCTTATTAAGCTATAACTTTTCTTAATTCAGCCATTCCTGATAAACCAGATTCTGAATAAACTATATCCTGTAATTCATTCCCTATCTCGATAACCTGATCAAAATCTACTGATTCTACTTGGTTTGAATCAGGAAAATATACTTGTAACTCATCTAGAGGAACATTCTCTCCTTGTCCAACAATTAAACCATCTCTGGCTCCGTCATTCCATACTGTCCTGCACCAATGCCCGCATTTAATATCTCTTTTTCTCATTTTTTGCTCCTTTTTTGAATTATCATTTACATTTTATAAAAAATTAAAAATTCAACTCTGGGGATTTTTTAACAGGACAACATATCTTTTAATTGTCCTATTCTCTTATAAAATCCTGCACTATGAATAGATTTTCTTAATCCACAAATTCTGTAATCAAAATAATGACAAAGTTCATGAAGTAGAGTTGAAATAGATCCTTTTGCTGATCTTTGTTTTTGTCTCATTGCCGTATATTTATATATTTGTATTCTTGAATTGCCGAAATTAGTTCTCTGATGTACTCCTAATTGGTATCTTTTTAATCTTCTTCCATCATGTTTATGAGGTTGTCTACCTTTAAAAGCTATAGGAACCTGGACTACTCCAAATTCACTACAAACAGCATCGGCAATTATCTGTAATTGCTGTTCTGTCATATTCTCTAATTCTCTACCTCTTTCATATTCTTTTTTTGTTATAGTAGAAAAAGACAGAGTTGGTAGAGTTTGCTCTTGTGATTGCTGATAATTGTCTTTATATGTTTCACTCATAATATTATCCTCTTATTAAGTTTTATTACTTATACTTAATAGAGATTTATTTTTTTAATGCTGGGAGAAATCTTCTTATTCAAACTCTTATTTGTTCTAATACTTCAATCCCTTTTTGAGTCATACAAACTGTCATATCATCAGGCCTATTTTTCCCTTCATAATCTTCAATAGTAATTAAATCTTTTTTTACTAATGAAGACATAACTCCTTTTGCTTGTTGTGGAGTATATTCAGAGATTTCATCTGTTACTGAAAAACACCATACTGCTTGATCTTTATCAGATAATCCATCATCAAAATAATTAGACTTTGTTATTGCTAATAAATAAATTTTTTCTTTTTCTGTAGTTGTCATTTTCTTTTTTCCTTTTTCTTTTTCGGAAAAAATTAAATTGATTCTGGGGATTATTAAGGAGATATTATATCGAAATCATAACCATATAATTTTTGACATTTTTGACATAATTTATTATAAAACTTCACTACATCTTCATACTCAAAATTATTATATAGAAGATCTATTATCTCATCTGTCATATCTTCTCTTTCAAGGTCTATAAAACATTCTGAATTTAATTCTTTGAGAACATTCAATAAATCTTCATCTACAAAATGAGCTAAAACTTTATAGATTTTACCAAGAAAATCTGATTTAAGAAAAATTTTTCTCTGTTTATCCATTTTTTCCTTCCTTTTTTCTTTTTCGGGAAAAATTAAATCAATTCTGGGAATTTTAATACTCACTTGGAAGAAGTAAAATCCCATCTATTAAATACAATTTAATACTATCAAGAGGAAAATCAGTATATGGTATTTTTTGCTCTACAATATTCGGTAATCCTGAATCTTCTTTCATTGTAAGAAGAGCAGTATTATCATCAAACTTCTGTAATTCCCATACCTGAAATGGCTCTTTTCTATTATGACTGCTGATTGCGATTAAGAGCCAATATGAATCGCAGGAGTTCCAGAGATAATGTATACCTTCTGTATATTGAAATGTTAATACTCTGTTTTTATAATATCTTTCAGAGCAATAGCACTGAGCTAATCCATTTTGAATTTCTTGTTTTTCTAACATTTTCTTTTTTCCTTTTGAAAATTATAATATTCTCTTATTACTGATATTATAATTTATTATTTTTTAATGCTTGGAATTTTCACCATTTAATCTTTTTTTTTCTCAAAAGTTTTTGTATAAAAATAGGATCAATCTCTTTATTTACTTCTTTTCCTAGTGTTTCACTTTTTCCAAATACAGAAACTTCTATATTTTCAGAATCTTCTTTTGTAGGTTTTGCTCCTACTTCAAAAAATCCAGCAGAAGTAACATTCTTTTTACCTCCAAAACCTCTTGCTACATCAAAATGATTAAGATAGCAAGGAAAGAGAATTGGAGTATCACAAACTCCATAATCAACTATTATATATTTCCCATAATCCATTTTATATTCCTGCTATTATAATTTATTATTTTTTAATGCTGGAAATTTAATATATATCTTCAAGAGGACACCAATCAGGAATCTCATCTATCTCATCATCATTCAAAGATTTTCTTGATATTTTTTGAGTACAACTAAATTCCATATCATATTGACAATATGGACATTCTTTGCATTTTTCAATTACAAGGTTTATTCTTTTTTTCATTTTCTTTTTTCCTTCTGGAAATTATAATATTCTTTTTTTACTGATATTATAATAATTTATTTTTTAATGCTGGGATTCTCAATTTAATCTTTTTTGATTTCTTAAGTTCCATCCTCCACGTTTTTCAAATAAAACCTGTATTCCATCTTGATTTACTATTTTAACTTTTTTTACTTCATAGATAAAGTATTTATGGCTTTTTAACATAGAAATTTCTTGTTTTGAGAACCAATTATGTAGAGAATCAAGAGTTAAAAATCCAGAATATTGTCCTTCTTCTGAATCTATAATTGGTTTATTCTTACGTTGATCATTATGCCTTATAAGCATATCCTTAATATCTTTTATTTGGGATTTACTAGCATTAAAATATGGTCCTATTCCGAATCTACTTTGTATTCTATAAACAGTATCCATTTTTATATTCCTGCTATTAGAGCATCAAGATATTTTATACCTATTTTATGAATCTTTTTTCCATCAATAAAAACTGGGCCTTCAGGATTGTAAGATTCATACTCTTTTTTTCTATTTATTTGTTCTTGAGTTCTTTTTCTACCTATTCTTTTTCTCTTTTTATCTCTCATAATATTATATAAATTAAAATTTTAATGCTGGGGGTTATTTTTTTCGGGAAAAAGATAATAATTAACTATAAATACTCTCATCATTTTCCATTGGAGTTCCATTATCTTCTATATATTTAATAGCAACTCTGACTTGTTCTTTTATATTATCAGGTAATTTTCTAAAAGAGACCTCATATCTCTCATACCCATCTCCAATAGAAGTGGCTAATTTTCCTCCATATTTTAATGATATATTATACTCTTTTTTATATCCTTCAAAATCAGAAAGAAGATGAAGTTCATATACTTTTTCCCCTTTTATTTTATATGTTTGAAAATTCTGTTTTCTTTTTCTATCAACTGTCATTTTCTAATTCTCCGATATAATGTATAAGATAATCATTACCTTTTTTAATTTCTTCTGCTTGAGCAAGAATTCTTGCTTGGACTATTCCTGTTGCCCATATAATCTGTATATTTCCTGTCTTAAATTTTATTTTATACTTTTTATTTTTCATTTTCTTTTTCCCAAAAAAGATAATATTTATATTAAATATTAGATTTTTACAATTTCTATAGTTATTATATCTTTTACAAGAGCAACATTTTTGCTACCACAATTACTACATTTGAAGATATGATCCATCTCCAAAGAGAAAAAGTCACCACGAGTTCCACCAAAAGATTCTCCACAGTCTTGACATTGCATATATTCTCCCTGTCTCTGCTGATAATCATTATCACTTATATCTACTAAATCTTTTCTTTGTACCATTTTCTTTTTCCTTATATTAAATTTTAATCATTTACACTTATCAGAAAATTAAAATTTTAATGCTGGGAGAATAGAAAAGTAGAGAAGAAAGACCTTCTTTCCTCTCTACTTAACTCAAGCCGGAAAACCAAATATTAAATACCTCTTTGGTATCTTGTTTTATCCATCCTGATTTCACGGATATTTGAAATTTTTATAGTACGAATAATCACCTTATTCTCTGATGGCTGTCTTGAACCTTCTCTTTTTGCAGGGAAAAAGGTTTTCATTTCTTGAATCTCTTGTTCTGTCATTTCTTTAAGACTTTCAGCCCATCTATAAGAGACATGATCTGCCCTTAATGGTCTTAATTGAGCATAATAATTTCCTTTATGCTCAATAATTACTCTTGAATCTCTGTAATGCTGTCCCCATTGAAGAGGAGCAGGCTCAAAATTCCCTTCTATCTCTTCTTTTTCCATTTTTTTCTCAACAGCATTTTTATAAATCCCGCCAAAATTGACATTCATTTTTGAGATTTTTTCTACTAATCCAAAAAACGGATTATTAGTTTTTCTCATTTTTGGCTCTGTTATTGCTGTTACTTCTGCAAATGTTGACATATTGATATTAAGCAGAGTTTCAACAAGAGATTCATTATCGAAAACGATTGTTGGAACCGTCGTTTCCACTGTTTTTTGTTTTGTTATTTTCGCCGTTTCCATTTTTTCGTCCTTTTTTAATATCATTTACAATATAATGATATTTATTTTTTTAATACTGGGGAAATAATTATGATAATTTCTTATATTTTCTACCACAATTAACACATTTATAAGGCCCAAAAAACTCTGCTTCTGTTACTTGTATATCTCTTATCCAATTTTCTTTTTCATCTATTATACAATTCCCTTTGTATTCAAAAGTAGCATAAAATTCTTTATTTCCACAATCACAAATCATAATAATTTTTTCCTTAAAATATTTTCTTTTTTTCCGAAAAGATAAAAACTATTTTTTTAATGCTGGGAAAATTTAAGTATAATAAGCTCTTTTACAGGGTTTAGTACAACAAACTTGGTTTTCCTCTTTTGGCTTAAATTCTCTTCCACACCATTTACACTCTCTTTTATAATCTTTCCATGAGTCGGGACAACCAGTTTCATGACATAATACTCCATTTATTACCATTACTTCACAAGATTGACACATTTTCTTTTTCCTTAATTTTTTCTTTTTAATCTAAAGGTTGACATCATTATATCTGGGAAAGTGTAAAAAGGACAATCAGAATCATTATCAATTAGTTCTCTTAATTGTCCTGCGTTATTTTTTGTATTATGATAATGATCTGACCAAACTGTGATTAATTCTCCATTTTTTGTATCTTGTGGAAAACCAAATTCTATATTATATTTTTGAAGAGTTTTTTTAGCTTCTTTTTTTGTTATTTTTTTCATTTTCTTTTTTCCTGAAAATATTATTATTCTCTTTTCAGTGTAAAAGAATAAAATATTTTTAATGCTGGGGGAAATGTAAGAATTAAAAACCCGCCACTGGAGATCTTCTTTTTTGTTCATCCATTGCTATCATAAATGCGACATGAAGTATATACATTGTCTCTTCATGAGAAATACCTTGTTCTTCTATTTGTTCAATCAATAGAGCTGTTCGAGTTTGATTATTCTTATGTCTCCATTTACCCAATAAATTTGTTGTTGCTTCCATAAATTTATCCATTATATATCCTTTTTACAATATTCTTATACTATCTTTTATGTTTATTATTTTACCATCTTTTGTTATTTCAAGGCAATGAGGCCCATTTATAACTTTAATTCCTGAATCATTATAATATACCCAATTAGAAGAATCTGCTTTATAAATATATCCATTTTTCTCAAGATATTCTAATTCTACTTGAGAAGCATAACCGGGACAAAAAGTTCCATTATTTTCTAATCTTTTTTTATTATATTTTTTTGTAAAAGGATTATCTTTTGAGAATATTACAAAAGAAGATTTTGGATTTATTTTATCATATTTACAGGCTTTTATCCAAAGTGCTTTTGTTTGTTTTCTATGTTTTAATACTTGTTTTTCTGTTTTCATTTTTCTTTTTTCCTGAAAAATATTATTTTTTTCCGAAAAGATAAAATAAATATTTTTAATGCTGGGAAATTATTCTTTCGGTTCTGTAAAATAAGTGATTTTATTATTCAATTCAAGAAAATTCCATATTCCTAAATTAAACAAAGCAGACCAATAATCAAGTCTTAACGTAGAGATAAATTTATATTTATTATAAAAAGCCTGTTTTTGTTTAATATCTAATACAGGAGTTAATTTATCAGCATAATCTCTTGCTCTTTTAGCAATTTTATCATCAATAACTACTACTTTATTTCTTTGTCCTTCAGGTGTTATAAATACAAAGTAACTACCTGTAAAGAAAAATTCTTGATTTTTAATATCTTCATCTATATGTATTGCTTCCATAGATGAAAATTCTTTTATTTCTTTTTCTGTCATTTTCTTTTTTCCTGAAATATTTTATTTTTTTCCGAAAAGATAAAATAAATATTTTCAACTCTGGGACACTAATCCAGGTAATAGAGCATCAATATTATCTTCGCAATATCTTTTTGCCTCTTTTATACTCTCAAAAATACCATCTACTCTATCATTCTCATAATATGTTTTTCTGCCCTGTTTTGTAGGATATATATTTAATATACCTATTTTCTCTTCATTTTCTAATACTACTAGAATTTGAATAGAATTATCTCCAGGAAAGCTGTTATTCTGTCTTGTTTTAATTTTAATCATTGTTAAATTTGTCCTTTTTATTCTATATATTCTGGATTAGTTTCTCTTCCTTTAGTCCATTTTTGAGGATATTCACAATTCTCTCTATATGCTTTTTTATTATTTTTATATCCTTTATACGTTTCTTCAAAAATTTCATATTCCCAGCCTTGTCCATAATTTACATATAATTTCCATCCATAAAGGAATTTATTTATTTTCTTTGTTTTTACTATCATTTTCTTTTTCCTTTTTTATTATCAGTTCCATCATTTTATGTATATCTTTTCTATTATATCCTGAATCCCATAAAAAAGCCAAAACAAAATAAAGACTTTGTTCTTTATAGATAGTATTTAATAGGTCTATAGTTCTTAAATACTCTTGTTTTTTTGTGCCTCCGCAAACGCAAACATTATTCATTTTCTTTTTCCTAAAATATAATTATCATTTACAATATGATATTATTTATTTTTTTAATGCTGGGGAAAATGAAATTTTTACTCCCTCTTTTGCTGGGCAATCATCAGGAAAATCAAAATGATCATTACCTTCATTGTCTTCATGCCATTTAGGACATTTATTCTCTGTTATATTACATATGTTCCATTCTGTATTAAATAAAGGGCATGTAGGACATCCATAATCTTCCATTTTTGGAGTATATTCTTTCATTATACTATCATTTACCCCTACAATTCCTACCTCTTACATTATTTTTTATTGAGTTATAATACATTCCAAGTCTTATATCTCCCCAAAAAGAGATATAACCAAAAGATAAAATACCTATAAAACCACCTAACAACATAAATGAGTATATTTTAAGTTTTTGAAATCGTGTTATTTTTTGACGGTTTATTTTCCAATAACCTCTATCAAATAATGTCTTAAAGTATTCCATTTTTTCTTCCTTTTTTATTTTTCGGGAAAAATTAAAATCAATTCTGGGATTCTAACAAAAATCTACTGACATTAGGAATCTCTTTTTGAATAATAACTTCAATATCTGCTAAAGAAGGTGGATTTACTTTATCTAAAAAATCTTGTAAAGTATAGTATCCATTTGAAGATCCTTTTTCTCCAGGATAAATTTCCATATTCCTATCTATATCTGTTTTCTCACAAATCTCTTTAATAATAGAAGATATATAAAATGGGATACCTCCGCTCATACAATCGTAAAATTGTACTATAAAATGTTTCACAATTGTTTTAATACTAAAATCTGGGAAAACAGATTTTGCTGCATCACAATAATCTTTCATTTTATACAAAGAATCAAGAAAAGAAGTAATATCAGGAGTTTCTTCATCAAATAAAGATACTCCACCTTCTTTATGCACTTTAAGACCTCTTGTTATTTCAACATCATAAACAGGTCTCGAAATAACTATTGTTGCTCCATTTGGTAGAGTTTTTCCTATTTCTAAAGATTCTCCTTTATAATAAATTCTTTCATTATTATTTGACATTGGGCTTAATTCTACTATTACTCTATAAATCATTTTCTTTTTCCTTATAATATTATTTTTTTGCCGAAAGAAAAATAATAGATTTTTTAATTCTGGGATTCTATGAAAAATCTTTTCTTTTCATTTTGATAAGTTGAGTATATGGAATTACATATACTTCTTTATGATATTTCTCTAAATAACATTTCATAGATTCTTGACCACTTGGATTCATTGTATGTATAACTATTGTAGCTCTTAAATTGAGTTTTTGTTTCATCATTTCAAGAGCAACTTTTTCTCCATTATCTTCTGTATTTCCTAAATCTCTATCAAGAAATATCATATGATAATGATTATTTTTAAGACATTCAATAGTTCTTTTTACAGAAAAAGTGAAAGTGACTTCATCTGAAAAGAAGATTTTGTTGAACCAATTTATTCTTTCAATTTCATCTTCTAATATTAAAATATTTAATTTGTGTGCCATAATGTTTTTTTAATTATTCTGTTCTCATATAATCAAGACCATCTTCTAAAATATCAAATTTTTCATGGTTTTGATATTTATCATTTTTTAAATCAGCAACCACAAAAGTTCCATCCCCTTTTTGCCATAATCTTTTATTCCCAAAAGAAAAATTCCATCCATCTATTTCAGACCAATAACATTCAAATTTATATTTTATTTCCATTTTCTTATCCAATTTTTATTCTATAATATTATATTATTTGATTCTGGGACATTATTTTTTGAAATAGGCATAATTAGTCTAATTTTTCTTTTCTTTTGATTCTGGATTAAACCAGGGCTGTTACTAAGCAAAATAAAGGATGTTTTAATCTATTGTTGAGCCTATTTCTTACTACATTTCGGAAATAGGCTCAACATAAATATTTTATTAAAGTTTTTACTTTTTTATGCCGAATATATTATTAGTTGTGATCTTTCAAAAGTTCAGAGTTAAAATGGTTTTACAAATAAAACTGTTAAACAGTTTATCTCTTGTATGTAAAACTCTAAAGTTAATAAAATTATTTTAAGAGAAAGGGCATTTTCTCTCAGGTTAGATAATGTAAGACTTCTTATTTCTTAAAGAGCAATTATTGTTTGAACCTATGATTTCATAATTTTTAATTATGAGAGTATGTCAATACGTTTCAAAAATAGGCTCAATATAAATATTCTCATCACAGAATAACAGTGTTAAATTTATTTTTTGGCCTGAAAAAATTGATTCTAAAAGCTGCATTTCCTTCTTGTTGTGCTGCTAAATCAATCTCATCAAGACCATTTTGGTGTTTCATTGTATTTTTTGGTGCTGTTCCAAATATTTCTCTTATAAAATTCTCTACTTTATCAATTCTTTCATTCATCTTCTTTTTCTCCAAATTTTGTTTTTCGTCTTTTGTTCTTTACAGTGTATTAGAATTGATTTTTTTAATGCTGGGGAAATTTTCAGGTTTTTATTAAAGGTTTTCATTCTTTTTTGTCGACTATATAAATAGTTAGTTCTTTAACAAGTTCAGAGTATTATGGTTTTATAAATAAAACTGTAAAACAGTTTTTCTTTTATATGTAAAACTCTAAAGTTTAACAAAATATTTTTAAATACTGAGAACCAAAGTATTTATAAAAACAATATTTTACAACCGCAGGACTTGCGGGGCTAGCTCAATAAATATTAAAACACTAGTTTTAAGTTCTTGAGAATCTCCGTGGCTTTAGCATGGAGAGAAGTCAATGAAGATTGAAGTCAACGCCAAACTCCTTGCTCTTCAATAATATTTTATTTTTTAATGCTGGGAAATATTAAGAATTAACAAGTGTTTCTTTTTCAAGACCTTCTCTAACTAATTCCCAATTAACATAATTCCATTTTTTCTCTTCTTGTGCTAGAAAAAGAAGATTTTTTGCTCTTTCTTCTCCTAATTCAAGAATTCTCTGAGCATGTTGATCTGGAGAAAGTTTCTCTGGTTCAGTTTCAATATCATAAATAACAGTTTCCATAAGATTTTGAACAACAGGATTTATTATCTCTACTTTTTTTGCTTTTGCCCCATCAGGGAAAAAATTATGATCACAATGGGCACATATTTTTACTCTTGCTCCTACAATAAAAAGACATTCAGGACATCTCTTTTTCCCTCTTCCTTCTGCCAAATGATTTCTTTGTTGAGGTTTCTCTGTAAACATTTCTTTTTTCACTTCTTTTGCGAAAAAGTCATATCTACAATTACACTGAATTACTCTTGCTCCAACTTCAACATTACATTTTGGACAAGTTTTTTTCCCTTTTGGCATTTTCAATTTTCCTTTATTAAATATATTCAACTTCTTTACACAGTGTAATAGAATAAAAAATTTTAATGCTGGGGGTATTAAAATCCTATTTCTATATATTCTCTTTTATCTTCATCAATTTTTATCCTATCTTCTTCTACACCTTCAACATCATAATCTCTTACAATTATTTCAATATTATCTGGTATATTATGAATTTCTTGTATTAATCCACCTTCAACATCTATAATAATTGTTGTTTTATTGTTATCTACTCTTATAAAAAACTCAGCTATATATTTAGGATAAATATGAGGAGCAATTTCTCTTAATATCTCTCTACCTGTATAATCAGATAATTGCCATTCTTGACCGCTTTCAAATCTTTTTTCCCATTCTGTAATATAAATATCTTCTCTTCCGGGAAATCTTATTGACATATATCTTTCAAAAAGTCTTTTTATTCCAGGACTCATAATTTTACTCCTTATTTTATTTTTTTGCCGAAAAGATAAAAACATATTTTTTAATTCTGGGATTTACTTACTATCTTTAATCTCATAATCAAGAATTTCAGAATCTTCAATATCTGCTGTTGTGGTTGTATCAGTGAAATTATAATCCATTTCATCTATAATATCACCAATTACAGCATCATCATCTGCTTTAATTACTAATTTCACTTTTAATTCAACAAATACAGTTCTCATTTTTATTCTCCTGAAAAATATTCTCTTTTACAGTGTAATAGAATTTATTTTTTTAATGCTGGGGGAAATTACAAATTAAATTTCTTTTTATAATCTGCTGCTGCTTTTTTAGGATTTTTTCTATCTCTATCTTGAAGAGTATGAAAAGCAGCACTACAATATTCTAGAGATAATCCTGTTATTTTTCTTAATTCTTCTACAAAAATATCGTGATTATTATTCATTTCATCTTTTTTTGAATTTAATAAATTCACATCTTTCCCTATCTCTATAGGTACAAAACCTACATTATCAGTATAATATGCTATTGTAATAATTAATTTATTATAATTTCTACAAAAATTAGCATACATATATAAAATACCTTGTGGATTCTCTGCTGTCCATATTTTTCTACAAACTCTATCTAATTCTTTTTCTTTGTATTTAATATATCTTTTAATAGAATTATTTACACTATATCTTGTATGTTCTTTATATAATATATTTCCATTTATAGTTCTAACCATCTTTATTCTCCTTATTCTCTATTTTTTTAAGTTCTTTTCTATATTGTCTAATAAGCAAAATAACAAACACAGGAGCAATTATAAGAATTGTTATAAGTGTTAATATAATTACTCCTATTTTAGTAGATGGTAAATTAAAAATATATGCTATTGTAATAAGTCCTATACATAATATTGCCCATCCAATAAATAAACTAAAATTATTATCTTTTTTAATACTATCCATTTTTATTCTCTCCTATAATCCCGACATTTTCATAATAACAGATGTATAAACATCTCCCATCATTTGTAGATTTAATAGTGCCTCTTCATTATTACTTCTATGAGCAATTTGACATTGTTGATAATTTAAATCTTGATATTTTCTTATTTCTTTGAATGTTTTATTTTTTAGAAGATAAGATATTGCTTCTTCTATATCTTTTTCTGTATAATCTTTTGGCTTTTTTCCTATAATATCAGGGTATTCTTTCATTTTAATTTTTTCCGAAAAAAATAAAAACTATTCTCTTTTACAGTGTTATATATTTTATTTTTTCATCTCTGGGGAAATAAAAAAAGAGCAGATAGAATTTAATAAGATATTCTATCTACTCTTTTCGATCTTAATGTTTCTTACATTTCGGGACTCTGCCCTTATGATGATCTCCATCATTGTGATTTTTTCCCCTGATTTTCATTTTACAATCAGGGCAATATAAAAGGCTTGTTCTACCTAAACGCCCTTTTCCTCTTAATTCTGGGCGACAATAACAACCGCCTCTTGTTGATTCTGCCATTTTTAATTTCTCCTGTAATAAAATTTTAATTATTCTTTTTACAGTGTAATAGAATTTAATTTTTTAATGCTGGGGAAATAATTATTATGGTAATATAATATTATTTTCATTACAAAAATTTTCAATCACTGTATAAATAGTATTAGCAAATCCATCTCTATCGTCTTTTGACGATTCTTCTGAATAAAATCTATCAATTACATTACTAATAAAATCAAATAAATCAATATCATCTGAATTTTTATTTACAAAATATTTTCTATCTTCAATTTCTACTTTAGTAATATAACTATCACCACCAATAATTACATTATAATAAATAGCTACTTCTGTATCTGTTTTTCCTTCTAAATAAAAAGTATCAAAATTCCATGTTGTTTCTGTTTCTACAATAGTACAAAGGTCTTGTGTATCAGGTTCATTTTTATGCCATTTAAGACTCATTTTTAATCTCTCCTGTAATAAAATTTTAATTATTCTTTTTACAGTGTTAAGTATTTTAATTTTCTAATGCTGGGGAAAACTATGTTTCTAGATTTTTATATTTTCCCAACCATTCTACATAATTTTCATTATCAATATCTATTTTTATAATATTCCCAAATTCTTCAAAATAACAATCATCGCAAAAAGGTATTAGACCTATTGTAATCATGTCTTCTTGACAAGTATGACATTTTATACATCTTGTATTATAAAAAACAAGTGCTCTAACTTTTCTGAATTTATCTTTTATTTTTGCCATTTTACTAATTCTCCTATTCTTAATTATTTTTGCCGAAAAAGGAAATAAATTATTTTTTAATACTGGGAAACAACATTTTCTTCTAAATAATCTATATGATTTTTAGCATCTTTCATCGCATTTTCAGTGTCATAAAATCCACCACAGCTATTTTCCTCTTCTTCTCCCTCAATAATATACTCATAAACAAATCCATTTATGTAAGAAGTAAAAATATCAATCTCACTTTTTGCTACATTATATGCTTTTTCTTTAAGATTCTCTGTTAATCTCTTTTTATTATATTCTTCAAGAATTTTTTCTCTTCTTATAATAACAGTGCCACACTGTCCAGAATCAAACTCAGCATGTCCTTGTGTTAATTTTCCATGAAAAGAGTGTAAAGATAGAGCAATTCCTGAATGGATATAAGCATAAAGAGGAATAACTATATCTCTATTTTTTTCTGCTTCTTTTAATATTTCCTCATATTCTTCCATATCATTTATGTGATTAATATCTCCTAAATTATAATTACTGGAATGATAATGAATTTCTGTTAAATTATCCCAATTTCTAGGATTTTCAGCATTTTCATCATAACGAATTTCTATATTATGATCTTTATACTCTTCTGATTCTAATATTGGCATATCCATTTTACTAATTTCTCCTATTCTTAATTATTTTTTGCCGAAAAAAAAATAAAACTGCTACTTTATTCTCTTTAATTCTTTTTCTACCTGTTTAAGATTCTTACACAAAATTTCTATTAAGTATTTTTCAGTGCCATTATTTGTTATTAAGAATTGACTAATATCGTGCTCTAATATCACTAATCCTTTTTCATGGGCTAATTCTCTTAACTCCAATAAACACTTTTTTCTTTTTAATAATCTCATAATCTTATTAAAATTTATTTTTTAATGCTGGGAAAATTAACAAAAATCAGAAATAAGTTTAGAATCTACTTTCTCTATATTATCAAAATCTATTTTAATTGTCTTTTTTACTCGTAATCTATATTTCTTATTACAAAATGGACATTTTAATATAAAAGAACTATTATCATAAAATTCACAATTTTTATAGGCTTTTTCAAATTGCCAATTATTTTTTTTTCCATCTGTAATTCTTTTATCACAATGAGGACATTTCATAATTTATATTACTCCTATATTTTTTAATCTTAATGATTTTTCAACTTTTTCAACATATTCTTTCGCTGCTCTTAAAGTACAATCTCCCAACTCTAATTCTTTTTTTAATTGCCATAATCTACGAATAGCACTTATTTTATTTGAATGTCGTAAAGAAATTTCTACAATAGAATAAGTGATTATAGGCTCATAAACACCTTCATCAATTTTAAGATAACATGTTTTAAGAATTTCAACTAATAAATCAATATATCTATCTTTTTCTTTTTGATCAAAAGAAGAATCATCAATATACTCTTTTGTCTTTTTTATAATTATTTTTACAAATTCATCCATTTTTCTTATTCTCCTAATATTTTAATTTTTTGCCGGAAAGAAAATAATATATTTTTTAATTCTGGGAAATTAATCTATCTCTGTTATATCTGTAATATCATCAAGTGATTCTATTATTTCTGTCTCTATTTCCCAATCCTCTGGTATATTATCTTTATTAAATTTTTCTGCTATTATAACATCATCTATATCACAATCTGGTTGTCTTATCATCCGCTCCATTATTACAAAATTTTGATATGATAATTTTCTTATATTATAATATTTAGTGCCAGTATAAGTATCATTTAGTCCTCTTGCCTCTACTTTTCCCAATATCTCTAAAGTATAAGGAATATCATTTTCTCTTAATATTTCTATAGTATCATCTATTTTAGTGCTTGTTGTCGTATTTTTGTTCCAACTCATAATCTTTTTCTCCTAAAATTCTGTTTCTGTTTCTTCTTTACAGTGTTTTATTTATTATTTTTTAATTCTGGGAAAGAAATAATAAAAAAGATATTTATTATCTCTAAACTCTGTTAAACAGAGTTTTTGTTAAAATTTTAAAAGTCATAAGTTAGACTTTGCCTAAATTAGGTCTTTTAAAATTTTAACAAACTTTTTATCACTTGTCAAGAAAAAAATTCTCAAAAATAAATAAAGGGTTTTTCAAAGTTTCTCAAAAACAATATTCTATATTGAATATTGTTTTTTGAAAACTACAAAATTCTCTTTTCAGAGTGCTATTCTTCTCCCTCTTCATAAGGACATTCTACATCGTTCTCAATGCTCTCTATATTATCTCCTAAAGAAGTACTAATAACATCAATAAATTTATCCCTAGAAGCCCTAATAATCTCATCCTCAGTAGCATTTTCTTCTACTATAACTCTTGTCATTAAACTACATAATACTAATTTCGCTACTTTCATAATAATTCTCCTTTCACAGTGCTATTATTTAATAGCTGTATTTCGTGCTATATAATCAAGTGCTTTAGATATTTTATGAGCAGCATTTTCTATAGCTCTTTCCTTTATCAATGCTACTAAAATCATAGTAACTTCAATATTAGTACCGTGTTTTCCTGCAAAATCTACTGCTTCATCTAATAATGCTTTATCTTCATTATCTAACATTTTTTAATTCTCCTAATTAATAAATTTTAATTTCTTTTCTTCAATACAGTGCTATTATTTTATATTTTTCATCTCTGGGAAATATTATTTTTTGCCGAAAAAAGAAAAAATAATATTACACTTCTACTATTTTACATATAAGACCTAATTCCCATTCTTCATCCATTACCCATATTAAATTTTCATTTTGCTCAGTAAAACTTATATTATCAATTTCTATATCTTTATAAAACTTGATAATAATATCTTTTAATCTAATTATACTCTTACATATTCTATAATGAATTATTTCACTATCATTAGGACGCCATAAGTACATTTTAATATTCTCCTAAAAAGTGCTATTATATACTTGCTATTTGTATAAAGTGTTATAGTTTTATTTTACAACTCTGGGAAAATACAAAGTGCTACTGTTTCCCAGAATTATATATCCTCTTTATCTCTTTCAATTCTGGGATAAAAAAATAAAAATAAATCTTATTTTTATTTTTTTTAAGTCCCATTATTGACTTATAATGAAGATATTCTGTATTTTCTATCTCTGGGAAATCAGATTATGAGATTATTCCCAGAGTTAAAAGAGCTTTATTATTGACTAAAATCAATATTAAATAGGGCTTTATTATTAAATACTTTTTTATTATTTGATTCTCTTCAATGTTAAATAGAGCTTTATTATTTGATATTTAATAGAGCTTCTATTATATTTTTGATTCTGGAGATTTTCTCTCAATTATAAAATTTATTTTTATTTTTTGATTCTGGAGAAAAAATATCTGAAATTAAGAGGATTTCCGACACGAGAAAAAATTTGAAAAATTTCAAAACTCAAAAAACCTCAATATTTGACTAACAATGAAGAATATAATAATAAAATACAATTCTAATGTATAATATTATATATTCCTTTTATTCTTTAATCTTTTGTAAGGTCATAGCCTATAATAAAATATTTAGCATTAGGTTTATCAATTACTTTTTCTACAACTCTTATTTCTTCATTTTCTATATATACAGTAATAACTATCATACTATCTTTATTTTGCATAATAAGTGCTATTTTATAATCTGGCACAGGTTCTAACACTTTTGCTTTTTCAAATATTTTATCATTCTCTTTTTGACTCATAATTATTACTTCCTTTTTCTATTCATCTTAATAAATATTTATTTTATTTTT
>SDBS01000837.1_pt1 | contig 30974 bp, 25 predicted proteins | sample 2277091 | NCBI WGS metagenome assembly SDBS01 (sample SAMN10404972, study PRJNA504765) | marine sediment metagenome | isolation source: marine sediment core GS10_PC15, 163 cmbsf | place: Arctic Ocean: Southern Knipovich Ridge | collected 2010 | reverse complement strand
AGGGGCAAAATACATTAGAATAGGGCAACGCCCTATTTCATAGAAACCATCTTTTTAAGAGCCCCGTAGTGGGCGAAATATCATCTCTTAGTTTATTGAACAGGGTTGACTTATACAATTCCGGTAAATCCCATAAAGGCCATAGCCAGAAGACCTGCCACAATAAAAGCGATAGGAACGCCTTTCATAGCTTCTGGAATATCGGCAAGATCCAGATGCTCCCTGATACTGGAGAAAATGACAAGGGACAGTCCAAATCCAAGTGCACTGGCGGCGGCAAAAACAACCCCCTCTACAAGATTATAATCATTTTGCATTGCTAAAATGGCAACTCCCAGTACTGCACAATTTGTGGTAATAAGTGGCAGGAAAATCCCCAAAGCCTGGAATAAGGTAGGACTCACTTTCTTGAGTACAATCTCTACTAACTGAACAAGAAAGGCAATTACCAGAATAAAGCTGATAGTTTGCATGAATATGATACCAAGTGGCACCAGGATATAGGTTTGTATCAGGTAGGTAACAAGGGTGGCAAGAACCATAACAAACATAACAGCCCCAGACATTCCAATGGCTGTTTCTACCTTATTGGATACTCCTATGAAGGGGCAAATACCCAGGAATTTTGTAAGAACAATGTTGTTTACAAAAATCGCCGAAATTATAATGATGATAAATTCCATGATCTATTGAATTAGGCAGATTTTGATTTAAGTTTTTGCATTAACATGATCAAGTATCCTAAGGCAAGGAAGGCTCCCGGAGCCAGGATAAAGATCAGCATTCCATCCCCCTGTATGAATTTATATCCAAAAATGGACCCGGAACCTAAAATTTCACGAACCCCTCCAAGCATTACCAGGGCCAGTGTAAATCCAAGTCCCATTCCAAATCCATCAATAGCAGAGGTCAGTAAAGTATTCTTCGAGGCAAAAGCTTCTGCCCGTCCAAGAACAATACAATTCACAACAATCAGTGGGATAAATAGACCCAGCGCCTCAAACAGGGCTGGGACATATGCTTGCATGATAAGCTCAACAATAGTTACAAAGGATGCAATAATCACAATAAATGCCGGAATCCTGACTTTGTCGGGGATGAAATTTTTTACGCTTGATACAACAATATTGCTTGAAAGTAATACAAAGGTAGTTGCGAGTCCCATTCCCATTCCATTTATAGCACTGGTTGTGGTACCAAGAACCGGACACAGCCCCAGGAATAAAACAAAGACAGGATTTTCTTGTATAAAGCCTTTGGTGAAATTTTTTAATTTATTCATTTTTTACCTCCTTCCATATAGGTATTATAAGCCCTGTTCACTGCATCACAAAATGCTCTGGAGCTAATGGTTGAAGCGGTTATAGCATCAACATCCCCTCCATCCTTTTTCACAGACAGGTTGAAAATTTTCGGATCTTTTCCTTTGAATTGAATGCCCCAATCAGACTTTTTCCTTTCCATTTTATCTCCCAAGCCAGGAGTCTCTTTATGCTCTAAAACGGCAACATCATGGATAGATCCATCAGGAAGCAAACCAACCATAATCTTAATTTTTCCCGTAAATCCTTGATTTGTAAATGATTCAATAGCTGTACCCACAAGGTCTCCGTCTATTTTTGCGGGATATAAATAAAGAGTATCTCCATCTGTTGGAATCTTATATACTTCCATGTTTGGTTCATTATTGAACTCAGGAAGTACATTTTGGATGGCATCCATTTTTTTTGCAAGCCTGGCCGCTGCAATGGGTTCTTTTGTTAGCTGATAGATAAATCCTAGTGAAGTGGAAGCAGCGAGTGTAACTGCAACCAGGGCAATGATCATGTTTCCCAGGGTGGATTCTTTTTTAGCCATACTGTTGAATGTCTAATGTTTAATGTCTAATGTTTAATGTCTAATGATTAATGAGTTATTCGTTTGTATTTGATTGAGCAATACAAGTTGCCCGATAATTTGCCGCTACAGATGTTGAACTTCTAATTAATTGACCCTGCAAATGTTTCCCTAAACTACTTTTAGGAAAAAGTAAAGCAATTTTCACACAATCATGCGCAAACTTCTTTGTCCTTAATTTTAAATCTCTTTCTTTCATTAGTCATTAATCAATAATCAATAATCATTATTCATTTCCCCAAATCGTTTTGGTTTTAAATATGTATTGATTAAAGGAACAAAAGCATTCATAATAAGAATAGCAAACTGCACCCCTTCAGGGTAGGCTCCAAACCTTCTTATAATAACTGTTAGTAATCCAATTCCGATGGCAAAAATAATCATCCCTTTGCGAGTCATCGGAGAGGTTACATAATCGGTTGCCATAAAAATAGAACCGAGAAGCAAACCTCCGGTAAGAAGATGAAAAACAGGATTTGCATTTGCAGTTGGATCAACCAGCCACATTATGCCTGTAAAAATAACAACCGTAGAAATTATAGTTAGCGGAATGTGCCAGCTGATGACCTTGGTGACAAGCATATACAGAAAGCCAATAATCAGGGCCAGGGCAGCTACCTCACCAAACGATCCACCCATTTTACCATAAAGCATTTCCATATTGGATGGCAGATTTGAAATCACCGAATTCATGTTTTCTGAGATCCTCATACCTTCTTTCACTATCCCAAGAGGAGTAGAGCCCGTTATGGCATCTGTAAAAGAAGTCTCAAATCCTTTGGGTACAGGCCAGCTTGTCATTTGCACCGGGAAAGAAATAAACAAAAATACCCTTCCTATCAATGCCGGATTAAATGGATTGTTCCCTAATCCACCAAAGGTCATCTTTCCAATGCCGATGGCCACCAGGCTTCCGATCACTACCAACCATAAAGGAATATTCACCGGGAGACAAAATGCAAGAAGAACTCCTGTAACTATAGCTGAACCATCAGATATACTTACTTCTTTTTTCAATATAAACTTTTGAATTAAAAACTCAAAAATGAGACTGGAAATTACCGCTACACCGGTAACAACCAGTACTCCCCAACCAAACATCCAGACTGAAACCGCAAATGCCGGAATCAGAGCTATAAGCACATTGGTCATTAACTTTGAAGTTGATTGACCTCCATGTATATGAGGAGATAGTGAGACTGTAATCAGCTTATTCATTGCACTCTTAATTTTTATTTCCTGTTTCTGATGATTTGACCAAGTTTAAACTTCCCAAGCCTGATATAGTCCAGCAAAGGACGATTTGCCGGGCAAATATAACTGCAGGATCCACATTCTATACAATCCATTACTTTATCATTTTCCAGCCTGTCAATTTTTTCTTTTTCTGTAAGGGTCATTAATAGATATGGCTCAAGACCCATTGGACATACAGTAATACATTTTGAACATCGAATGCAAGGATCGGTTTTTCCTCTGCTACTTTCTTGTTCAGGTATAAGGAGAATCCCTGATGTTCCTTTCATAACCGGTACATCAACTGAATTCAGTGCTTTGCCCATCATGGGGCCACCATTTATAATCTTCCCTGTATTCTCAGGTATCCCTCCGGATGCTTCTATAAGAAGCTTAATGGGTGTTCCAATCCTGACAAGAAGATTGGAGGGAGCATTCACATTCTTTCCGCTTACTGTTACTACACGTTCAATGAGGGGCTTGTTCTTTTGAATTGCTTCATACACAGCAAAGGCAGTACCTACATTATGAACTACTACACCAATATCAATTGGTAAACCACCCGAAGGAACCTCCCTTCCTGTAAGTGCTTTAATCAATTGTTTTTCTCCACCCTGCGGATACTTAACCTGTAATGCAAATACCTCTATCTCAGGATATTGTTTTGATAGCTGTATAAAATGGTCAATTGTATCCTTCTTATTATTCTCAATTCCTACCATCCCTTTATTTACGCCCAGGGCTTTCATAATCAACCTCAAACCTACCAGTATCTCTTCGCCCTTCTCAAGCATAAGTCTGTGGTCAGAGGTCAAAAAGGGTTCACATTCTACACCATTTAAAATTACAAGCTCAGCTTTTTTTCCCCTTGGAACAGACATCTTTACATGGGAAGGAAAGCTTGCTCCACCCATCCCAACAATCCCTGATTCCAGAGTTTTCCTGATGATCTCCTCACCACTTAGGGTAATTTCTTTTTTAAGGTCACTGCTTCTGTCAATTTCTTTGAGCCATTCGTCTTCTGTGACTTCAATGCTTACAGCAGTTTTTTTATAACCTGAGCTGTCAAGAGATTTGTCAACTTTTAGCACCTTACCTGTAACTGAGGAATGAATGTTGCTGGAAATAAAGCCTTTGCTTGTGCCAATGAGTTGCCCTGTTTTTACCAGATCTCCCCTTTCTACGATAACTTCTGCAGGGGCTCCAAGATGCTGTGACAGGGGAATAGTGACAGTTCTGGGCAAGGCTATTTTACTAATCTTATTTCCAGCTGAAAACTTATTTTCTGCCGGATGAACACCACCCCTGGGAAATGTTTTTAACACTGCTTTATTATTTTCTGGTTTCTAAAATTAATTCGTTTCCTCCTTGCCGGATATTTCTTCTACACCTTCTGCTTCTTCTGCTTTCTCCTCTTCCTTTACGCGCCTCGGCGGGAAATTTATTTCATGGATGGCATCGGTTGGACACTCTGTTACACATTTTCTACATAATTTACATTTCTCTGAATCTATAAATGCAAGATTGTTTCCCATGGTTATTGCATCATAGGGACAAACCTTAAAACACTTGGTACAACCGGTGCAGGCAACCGAGCAATACTTTTTAGCAATTCCACCTTTGTCTTCATTTATACAGGAAACAAATATTTTCCTGTCCTTTTTGTTTCGTTTTCTCAGTTCGAGAATATCTCTTGGGCAGGCTTCAACACAAGCCCCACAGGCAACACAATTTTCATCAATGATCACAGGAAGACCTGTTTTTTCATCCATATATATGGCATCAAAATTGCACGCATCAACACATTCTCCATATCCTAAACATCCATAGGGGCAATCCGTATCACCGGTATATAGATTATGCACAATTGTACAATTTTGGACACCGTCATAAACATTTGTCCTGGGACGGTGTTCAAATGAACCATTGCATCTTAAAACGGCTACAAGAGGATCCACTTCACTAGCTTCTTTTCCAAGAATCCCGGCTACAGTTGCCATTACTTCATTTCCTCCCACAGGGCAATTTAAGTCATCAAAGCTTTCAGCTTTTACACAGGCTTCAGCAAAATTACGGCAACCAGGGAAACCACATCCCCCACAATTTGCACTTGGCAATGCATCCTCTACCTCATCAATTCGTGGATCTTCATAGACTTTAAACTTCTGTGCAAAAAAATAGAGGATCAGGGCTGATGCAAGTCCCAAAATGCTTAAAGAAAGGATTGTGAATAAAAGAACTGAGTTCATAAATAATACGATTAATCGATTTTCCTTAAAATAAAACTAAACTGCTTATCAATCTTTTCCCTGTTTATAAATAAGGCTGCGTAATAGGCAGCAATTCCACAAAGACTTAAAATTCCGGCAAGGCCCTCATTCTTTAAAACAGCAGATAGAACAAAAAGGGAAATAAGAACAAGAATAAGTGGAAAAATATAGGCCAGGAATAGTGCTTTGAATCCCATGGATTGTTGAAGGATAATTTTTACCTGATCCCCTATTTGGAATTCAAACCCGGGTTTATCTGTCTCAATCGATTTTTCCTGGACCTCTGAAACAGAGCAAACTCCTTTTGCCTGACAGGAAGTGCAGGCCGACTGGGAAATAAAATTTACCAATACCTTGTTCCCATTCATGCCTTCTATTCTACCCAGGTGTTCTATATCGTTTGCCATTCTGAAAATTTGAAGCAAATTTAAGATTGTTTGACTATAGTAAAGCTAATTTTTATCAGGAATAGATCTCAGAAAACTAATTTATCCTGAGTTTAAATAAGATATGCAATGTTCTAGATAAGCGCATAGTTAATGCGATATTTGGAGCTTATGAAATATTTCTCCAATTCATTCTTTTCTGAAAATTTGTTTTTAGCTGCTGAAGAAGCACCTGATTCTCATTTTTTGTCAATCCGGGATCAGAATCCAGAATAAGTTCAGCCTGATTCCTTGCCAAATAAAGAATCTGACTATCCTGTCCAAGGTTCGCGATTTTCAGGTTTAGAGCCAGTCCGCTTTGTTGGGTGCCCTCCATATCTCCAGGTCCGCGGAGCTTCAGATCTACTTCGGAAATCTCGAAGCCGTCATTGGTATGTAACATGGTCTGCAATCTTTTTTGAGCATCCCCTGATAGTTTTTCCTTACTCATCAGAATGCAATATGACTGATCACTGCCTCTGCCAACCCTACCTCTTAACTGATGTAGCTGAGAGAGGCCAAACCGCTCAGCACTTTCAATTACCATTACAGATGCACGGGGGATATCAACTCCTACCTCAATTACAGTTGTGGCAACCATAATGTGCGTTCTACCTTCAATAAAATGCTTCATGGAGATTTCTTTTTCATTCGTTTTCATTTTACCATGAACCACACTGACTGCATATTTTGGAGGAGGGAAAGCCCTGGAGATACTTTCATAGCCATCTTCAAGATCTTTGTAATCCATTTTCTCCGACTCATGGATAAGAGGGTAAACGATGAATATTTGTTGCCCCAGCTCAATTTGTTTTCGCAGAAAGCCAAAAACTTTGTTTCTTTGGCTATCTGTAAAATACAAAGTTTTTACCGGTTTTCGGCCAGGAGGCATTTCGTCAATCACAGACACATCCAGATCCCCATAAAGAGTCATGGCAAGAGTCCGGGGTATCGGAGTTGCAGTCATGACAAGTACATGTGGTGCCTGAACATTCTTTTTCCATAACCTGGCTCTCTGAGCTACCCCAAAACGATGCTGCTCGTCAATGATTACCAGACCAAGGTTCTTAAAAAGCACTGTATCTTCAATCAAAGCATGAGTTCCAATCAGGATATCAAGTTTCCCCTCTTGAAGCTCATTATGGATAAGTTCCCTTTCAGATTTTTTAGTAGAACCCTTCAATAACATGGTTGAAATGCCAAGCTTATTTGTAAGTTTGGAAATGGTCTCAAAATGCTGGTTGGCAAGAATTTCAGTAGGTGCCATCAGGCATGTCTGGTAATTATTATCAAGGGCGATCAGTATACTCATGAGGGCTACCAGAGTTTTTCCACTTCCAACATCTCCTTGTAATAAACGATTCATTTGTGTTCCCGAACCCAGGTCTTGCCGAATTTCTTTAATTACACGTTTCTGGGCATCCGTCAGATTAAAGTCGAGATAATTATGATAGAAACTATTTACAAGATTTCCCACTTCTGAGAATACAAATCCCTTGAACTTTTCCTTGCGTAAAATTTTTTGTTTGAGCAGATAAAGCTGAATAAAAAATAATTCCTCAAATTTAAGTCTGAAACTTGCTTTATCCAATAAATCCTGGCTTCCCGGGAAATGGATATTTACTAATGCATCTTCCCTTGATATCAGATCCATTTTCTTGCATAAATAGGCTGGGAGACTTTCGTGTATCTTTCCCATGACCTTTTTGATCAAGGTATTCTGAAGTTTTTGTAATACCCTTGAGTTGATGTAATTGGTTTTTAATTTTTCCGTTGTATTGTACAGGCCTTGAATTGAGGTGGATACTTTTGTTTCAAATTGATCTGCATCTTCAATTTCGGGGTGAATGATATTGTAAATCCCCTGAAAGATGCTGGGTTTACCATAAACCACATATGTTTTTTCGGATCGAATGCTGCTTTTTATCCATTTGGCTGCATGAAACCAGACTAATTGAATACTTCCGGTCTCATCTATTAAATCTGCAACCAATCTTTTTCTCCCTCTAGCCCCTTCTTGCCTGAAATTGGATATTCTGCCTTTGAGCTGTATGTAAGCAAGTTTGCTGTCTATTTCATTGCTGTGATAAAATTTGCTTCTATCCACATACTTGTAAGGGTAATAGGTGATCAAATCACCAAAGCTAAGAATTTGCAACTCCTTATTTAGTAATTCAGCCCTTTTCGGCCCAACGCCATTTAAGAATTTAATGTCCTGTTGAAAAAGGTCTGTCATGTGCGTTTTTTTGAGGGAATGAACAAATTTAGGCTATCTTTCTAAAGATTAAAACCCTTTTGCATGGATTTTTTAACAATTGGGAATATAATAAATTTCACAGGGTCTAATTTGAACAAAACAGTATGATTCCTTCAGTTCTTAAATTTATAAAATTGACTGATTTTTCAAGAGTTTTTCGATTTCTTATTTATACTTTTTTTGCCCGACATAAAAGAGGTGCAGGAATTCATTCTCCCTTCGTTTATGAATTGATTGTTGATGTTTTGAATATGCCTGTTGATCATGCTGATTTGTTGGAGATAGAAAGCCTCAGAAAAGATTTAAGCAGGAGGAAAGAAAAAATTCATTACAAGGATCCCGGAGCCGGACCTGGAATTAAAAGCCCTGCCTCAAGAAGCATTGGTGAAATTGCAAAAAATTCTTCAACCCAAGCTAAGTATGGTAGCTTATTGTATAACCTGGTTCGGAAGTTCAAGCCGGAGAATATTTTGGAACTAGGCACATCATTAGGCCTGGGGTCAATGTATCTCGCAAAGGGAAATAGCAATGCGCATGTTCATACCATTGAAGGAGCAGAGCCTCTTTATCAATTGGCGAAGCAGAACTTTAAAACGGCCGGTTTTAAGAACATCTGTGTTTACAATGAGCTTTTCTCTAATGGCTTGCCGAAATTATTAGAGCATGTAGGGGAAATTGATATGGTATATTTTGATGGGAATCATACCTGTGATCATACATGGGAATATTTTGAAATGTGTATTCCTAAAGCCATGAATGAATCTATATTTATATTTGATGATATTCACTGGTCAGCAGAAATGGAAAGACTTTGGAGCAGGATAGTTAAAGATGAAAGAGTAGCTGTAAGTATTGATCTTTTTCAACTTGGTTTAGTGTTTTTCAGAAAGGAGCTTTCGAAACAGCATTATGTTATTAAATATTAAGGGCTAAAGCCCTATATTTTTGGTATTTTTATCACCGGCATAAATGCCGGAGTTAGTGAAGCTTAACTCGCAGGAAAATGAGCAGTTTTACTAATAACTAACTCCGTCCTTTAGGGCGGTGAAAATATGTGAAAAATGACCGGGCTTTAGCCCAAGATTTTCAAATTATTTTTTGAAAATTTAACTATTTATCTTTTTGTTTTATTATAGAAAGATATAATTTCGTAAACTTGATTTAAACATGGAAATATTATGGAGAACATAATTCGCTTAGAAAGTATAGTTAAAAATTATTATATCGGTACCGTTGTGGTAGAGGCTCTGAGAACCATAAGCCTGGATATTGAAAGAAATGAATATACCTCAATAATGGGTCCTTCCGGTTCTGGAAAATCAACCTTAATGAACATTCTGGGTTGTCTTGATTCCTTAACAGACGGGAAATACATACTGAATGGGAAAGACGTTAGCCAATTGGATGATAATCGTCTGGCAGAAATTCGTAACGGGGAGATAGGTTTTATTTTCCAGACTTTTAATCTTTTGGCAAGGTACACCGCTCTTGACAATGTGATATTGCCATTGATTTATGCCGGATACTCAAAAAGTGAACGAATTGAGAGGGCAAAAGAAGTTTTGGCAAGTGTGGGTTTGGAAGACAGAATGACCCATAAGCCAAATGAGTTATCGGGTGGACAGAGACAAAGAGTTGCTGTTGCCAGGGCACTAGTAAATGATCCTTCCATTATTCTGGCGGATGAACCCACAGGAAATCTCGATTCAAAAACCTCAATCGATATCATGAATCTCCTGAGTGAGATACATCAGCGTGGAAACACCGTAATTGTCGTTACTCATGAAGAAAGTATTGCCCAGGAAACAAACAGGATTATCCGCCTGATAGATGGAGAGGTGGAATCAGATGTTTTTAAAAAAGAAAGTCTCAAAGTCTGATAAAACTAATCTTTAAACAGATGAAAATTTATACCAGGACAGGAGACAAAGGAATCACTTCTCTTGTAGGAGGAACCAGGGTTTCTAAAGATGATCCGCAAATTGAGGCATACGGAACGATAGATGAATTATTGAGTTGGATTGGCCTTGTCCGGGATCAGGAGGCCTCACGCGAACAACAGTTGTTTCTCCTGGAAATTATGGACAGGCTAATGACCTGTGCTACAATTCTTGCACTCGATAAAAATTTTTCCGGAGAGAAGCTGCCATTTATTACAGGACAGGATATCCTTGACCTGGAGAAAGAAATTGACAGCATGGAAAGTGTGCTGGCTCCTCTTCAGTCTTTCATACTTCCCGGCGGGCACAGCAGCGTTTCTTATTGTCATATTTCCCGTACCATTTGCAGGAGAGCTGAAAGATCTGTACTAAAAGTTAAAGTCACTATTCAGAATAAGGATATGGTAGAAAAGTATTTAAATCGTTTGTCTGATTATTTATTTGTTTTTTCCAGGTTCCTTACACATCAACTGAAAATACAAGAAATATCCTGGAAACCAAGGAAGTAAGTATTTTTTGTAAGCCTGTATTTAAACCCTTTTTTTACGAATTATTCAGCCAGAAAAATCAGTATTAAAACCTGTTGCATTTAGTACAGTATTATTTGATTTTGTATTGATATATTATTTTATATATTTGCAAAAATTTTGAGTTTATGTATTGGACATTAGAATTAGCATCAAAGCTTGAAGATGCACCCTGGCCGGCCTCAAAAGAAGAGCTGATTGATTATGGAATCAGGTCTGGAGCTCCACTTGAAGTGATAGAGAATCTTCAGGCCATTGAGGACGAGGGTGATATTTATGAAAGCATTGAAGATATATGGCCGGATTATCCTAGTAAAGACGATTTTTTCTTTAATGAAGATGAATACTAAAACGAAAGAGACTCAGTCGGGTCCCTTTTTTTGCCACTCCTTCCATTACTGAGGATTATTATTTGCCTTTTTATGTGCTGCCAGATCGACTACTTAAAAATATCTTCCATTTTTTTGGGTCGCAAAGACTCCTTCCAGACAAAACCTTCCAGCTTCAATTCATCTGGTGTAGCTTCTCCTTCAGGGTTTAAAACCCCATCAATTTGATTGATAAGTATAATTTTATCGATTTCTTTATCTTTTATATAAAGGGTAATGTAGCTGCTTTCTGATTTGTTCACCCCCATTATCTTTCCATCCTCTTCATCTTTAATATAATATATGGCCTGACCGTTCCCTGATACCATGATCTTATAGAGTGCTTCATCTTTAAAAAAACCTGTCATATTTTTCCCCTTTATCTGGTTAAATTTTAAAGAATCTTCCTGAGAAATAATAAAGGCAGAACCTATCAATTCAAGTCTGTGAGGTTTGTTGTTTTTGTTGTAAAGTTCCATGTAATCTGAACTTAGCTGGTTGCCTTCAGCCCAAAGGAAAGGGGATTCAAAAAAACGTATGACTGAATCTGCAAATGTATAAGATAAAGAATCACAAATCCCTTGTAAATCGGTTTGAAAAATTTTAACACCATAATAGGCGTTTATGATTTTATTGGTCCCAATGCTATCCGGAACAGACATTAAGGTATCTGCATGTATAAATAAACTATCTCCCTCTTCCATGATCTGTATAAAAACAGCCTCTCCTGTAAGCATGGATTCATCAGTTTTTTCATGGAAATAACCAATCTGCCCTTTCAATAAAATTTTTTGAGTAGAATCTTTAATGATCACATTTCCATAGGCCTCACTTATACCATTGTTACGATCATAGTATAGTGAGTCTCCTCTGATGAGCTCGTTCTGTGTTTGAAAAAGAGCATTTCTTGAGAATCTGGAAATGTCTCTTTTTGTGTCATACCACCCTTTTTCACAATATATATAATTGCTGTCAGAAATAATTTCGGTGGGTCCGTAGAATGTGGTGACTTCAGTAATTGTATTGTATTGCATTGTATCGCAATAAATCCGGTAATCAGGGTTAATTACCACTACACTATCCTGAAAATGAAAAACCTCTTCTTTTGAATAATAGATACCATTGATACTGGAAATAAAATTATCACCTGAATTTATTTCCCCTAAATCATAGTAAAACCCTTGGTCCTGCTCAAGATCATAATCCAAAAAATCTGTTTCGAGTTTTGTTTCTTTATTGATAAGCCTGACATTTTCCCTAAGCTTGGCTATTCTGGTGTCTCCTGTATAGTGGAGATAATCCCCATACAGGTGCAGGGTATCCCCCTGTCTGATATATATATGTCCAAAGGCTTCCACTTCATTGCTTACTTGATACAGGTAGGCACTATCACAATTCATATAAGTTCCGGCATGTTCCATGCGGACATCTCCGATAAGTTTCCGGATATCACCCTGAGCCCTGTTGTAGGTGAAATTATTTGCGTTTAATATATTTATTTTTTTGCCGGATTGTGCTGAAAGAAAAACTAATGGAGAAAAGGAGAAAATCAAAGAAAGGAGAATTTTCAGGAACCATTCTGCACGATCGGGAATTATAGGAATATTATAACAGAATATTTTCATTCTCATAATATTAATAGCAAGAATGAACCCTCTAGCTGCTTATTTTATCCAGTACTTGCTATTGAATTGGCATCTCCTATAAGATTTATCAATCCTGATATAGGTGATTTTTTGTTTTTCCTCTATCCAGGCCATAAATGTTTCCTGTTGCTTGGAGTTTTTAGTCATGCTTTGCAAAATAGTATAGTCAAGCTTTAAGCTCGCTTTATGGGGTTCAATCCTTTCGGATAATTTAATGACCTTAAAAACCCTGTTTCCTGTCATATCCTGGGTTTCAAAAGACTCAGAAAGAGAACCCTGATCGAGGTCCTGAATGGCTCTGGCAGTGGCCTGGTCTAATTGGTCAAGTTGAAACTTCGTATCTCCAGTATTGGGATTGACCATGATCCCTCCGTTAAGCCTTGAATCCTCATCTTCGGAATACAATCGAACAGCAAGTTCAAAGCTTATTGAATCTTGATTGATTTTAACAATAAGTGAGTCAAGGAAATCAAAAACTTGTTTTATTTCATCCATGGTAACTTTAGGTTTTACCAGGATATGTCTCACATTTATTTTTTCTCCTTGTCTGTCAATAAGCTGAATTATGTGAAAACCAAATTTTGTTTCAACAATTGGCGATACAGAACCCTTCCTTAAAGAAAATGCTATATCTGCAAATTCCTTAACCAGTTCGCTTTTCCCCTGGAAACCCAGTTCCCCACCTTTTTGAGCCGAACCAGGATCCTCAGAATAAAGTATAGCAAGGGTGGAAAAATCTTCTCCCTCAATAATTCTTTTTCTTAGATCCAATAATTTCTGTCGTACTATAATTTTTGATTCTTTGTTAAAAGGCGGATTTCTCAGCAATTGTTTATACTTTACCTGGGCAGGAATCAATGGAAGACTGTCCTTGGGGATACTTTTATAGAAATCTTTTATTTCCGAGGGTGTTGCACTTATGTCTTGTGCTATAATTCCCTGCATTTCCTGGGTTAGAAGTTGGTTTCTGATCATATCTCTGAAATCAGCTTTAATTTCAAGAAGTGATTTATTGTAATATGCTTCAAGCTTTTCCTGGGAACCAATCCTGTCTATGAAGTTTTGTAATTGATTGTTTAGAGTTTGTTCTACCTGGGCATCTGTTATTTCAATACTATCCACTTTAGCCTGGTTGAGCATCAGTTTTTGAATTAACAAATCTTCCAGTATTTCACATTTCATATCTCCTCTGGAGCTGTACCCCTGGGATCTCATTTGAAGAAACTGGTTTTCAATGTCTGATTGTATAATAATATTGTTTCCAACAACAGCCACTATCTGGTCAACAATTTTCACCTGGGCTTTTCCGGACAGATACCCGGAAAAAACAAACATCAGCATCAAAATTCTAACTAATCTATTCATATTGCAGTAAGGCTTAATAAATCACAAATCCATTTTTACTTAGGGCATCATTGTAAATGTTGTTTTCAAGCTCCTCTATGAACTTGATCTTTCTTTCATTTATGAGGATGCTTTTTATTTGAGCAACTATGAAATCAAGTGGTGAAATCTCAGAACGGGTTTTATATGCCCTGATGTGTGCAAAATACAAATAAGATGAATCGCTGGCTTCTATCTGCTTGTTGTACCTGAGATAACGCTCCTGATTACTCATTTTAACCGGAATCTCTTCCAAAAGATCATCAAAATATATCCAGCTTTCATTGAAATCATCAAATTTATTCGCATACTGATAGCAATAACTTTCTAATTCAGTAAGGTACTCATCTTTGTCTGATTTATACCATGTTTTTACACGATCAATATTTGGTGCTGAAGCTGGAAGTTTAATATAAAGAACTTTCACTATATTTTTTTTCAGAATAAATTTCCCGGAATTTAATCTGTAATATGCCTCAATTTCTTCATCTGAAATAGATTTATCCATCCTTTGATCCATCATTTTGTGTTCATATTCAAAAATAAGAAGTGAAGCCCGTGTTCTGTTTAACTTCTCTTCAATTTTTTTTTGTTGATCTTCTGTAAGATTGGCTCTAGCCTTTTCCTGGAGTAGTTCTGTCTTTACCCATTTTTTTAAGTAGTTTTGGGCAATTTGGAGACTGTCATCAGTACTAATTCCTTCCGGGAAAATATCAGGTATCTCATTCTTTAAAAAAACCTGGTTTCCAACTCTGGCAAGCACCTCTTCCTCTTTATTGGATACACTTGTATCACAAGAAATAATGAAAAATAACAGGGAGATGGGAATTATATATTTCATCTATGTCAATTTATTGAATTTTTAATCTGATACCATCAAGAACTTCCTGGTTTATGATTACTTTATAGTCTTCTTTCAGGCTTTCTTCCCAGCCCTTTTCAAGAAAATTCTGATAATCAGAGGTCGCTAATCCTTTGATTTCATTCAGTTGTTTAGGCTGAGGTTCAAGAATTTTTGTAATCAGGATGATTTTTGCACCAGCCTGGTCTGTATACTTTTTCGAAATATTTTTTTGAAGGACAGGAAAATTAAAATGTTCGAAATCTGTCAGGTAAATTTCTTTTGACTCCACCTGAACAGAATTTCCAGTACTGTCTGAAGGAAAGTAGTTCCGGTAATATGCTGGTTTATGATTTTTTTTCTTCCCTTTTTTTATGGCCTTGCTCACAAATTTCTCTTGTTCAGGTGACTTTATTGTGAATTCAAGAAATCTTACTTTTTCTTCAGCCATATAATTAGTTCTGTTTTTATTGTAGAATTCTTTTAATCCTACACTGTCTTCAACAGCCTTGCTCCAAACTTTTTTATCAGAAATTTCAAACAACAGCATTCCGTCGTGGTATTCTTTTATCAGATACCTGAATTCCGGATACTTATCTTCCAACCTGGTTTTTTCATAAGCTTTTAATTCCTTAGCTGAATACATCGATAATAAATAATCCACAATCTTTTTTGAGGATCCCGACAGCTTCATTCCCCTTTGTGCTATAATAAAAGATTTGAATTTGGCTGTTGGATATTTATTTCCGTTGAATTTGAATAAAATTCCGGAGTCATTAAAATTTCCATTTTTTATCCAGGAGCCATCTGTAAGGGAGGAGTCATTAATACTGAGATAGAATGGAATAAGCAAGTTTGAATCTATTTCAAAAGAATATTCTTCTTTAAGACTTTTAAGAAATTCCTGTGTTGCAATTTCGGTACGGTTCCCGTTAAATATTTTCCTTTCCAGTTCATTTTTATTAGACTCAAATGATCCTAATGGTTTTTTATCAATTCTTTTTATTATATGCCAGCCATAGGGTGTTCTTACCGGTTCAGAAATATCTTCGTTGGCTTTTAAAGCAAAGGCTGCCTGGTCAAATTCAGAAATCATTTTGCCGGTTCCAAACCAGGGGAGTTCCCCTCCATTTTTTGCTGAGTTATAATCATCAGAGAATTCCTTTGCAAGTTTATGGAAATCTTCCCCGTTCAAAATATTTTCATGTATCCTCATAATCTTTCCCTTAGCCTGGTCTTCAGTAGCTTTTGAAGATCCTCTTGGCACAGCAATCATAATGTGAGCCACTTTAATGCTGCCTCTGGATTTGCGTTTATCATGAACCCGGATTAAATGATATCCGAAACGGCTAAGCACAGGCATGCTAATTTCTCCTACTTGAGCATTGTAAGCAGCAGTTTCGAAAGGATATACCATTTGAAAAACTGTAAAATATCCCAGGTCTCCAACATTGAATTTCACATTGGGATCATCAGAGGTTCCCCGGGCCACAGTACTGAATGATTCCCCTGCAACAATACGTTCCCTTATTTTGTAGGCTTTTTTATATAACTCTTGCTTTTCCTCAGGACTCATGTCAATCCCGGTTTTTATCAGAATATGGCTTACATGAATATCGGTTTTTGATCTTTCATAGGCCTCTTTAACAAGTTTTGAGATTGTGGCCTGGTCAGTTAAATAAGGCTTTGCAAGTTGATCACGGTAGCCATTTAATTCAGAAATAAAGGATACCAATGTGTCATATCCAAGTTCTTCTGCCTGAACGACTTTTAACTTAAAATTTACAAATAGATCCAGATATTCATCTATAGAAATATTGGTATCCGTAATTCCTGTGTGCCTGTTTTTCAGGTAAATCCGTTCAAATTCCTGTACACTGACTTCATGATTTCCTATACTTAACAATATAGCTTTGTCACTTGTTTGAGCAAAAAGGCGGGAAAGACTTAGAAATAATATAAAAGCAAGTTTGATAGTTCCTGTTTTGGCCATAATTCTGCGTTTCATTGTATTTATTCCCATTTCAACGCTTTAATAAGGGTCTCTGTTAAAACGGGTGTTATATTTCTTTGTTATATTTTACCTGCTGTAATTTGGTGCTTCACGGGTAATCGTAATATCATGAGGGTGGCTTTCAATAATTCCAGCCTGAGTTATTTTGAAGAAAAGGACTTTTTTTAACTCACTAATATTAGACACACCACAGTAACCCATTCCTGCCCGAAGACCTCCGATTAATTGATAAATTACTTCAGACAAAGTCCCTTTATACGGAACCCTTGCCGCTATACCTTCGGGGACCAGTTTGTTTAAATCGTCTTCAACATCCTGGAAGTACCTGTCTTTCGATCCTTTCTTCATGGCCTCGATTGACCCCATTCCCCTGTAGGATTTGAATTTTCTGCCGTTATAGATAATGGTTTCTCCGGGAGATTCTTCTACTCCGGCAAACAGGGAACCTGTCATTATTGAATCGGCTCCGGCAGCAAATGCCTTTACAATATCTCCTGAATACCTGATTCCCCCATCTGCTATAAGTGGCACATCTGAGCCTTGAATTGCCTTTGCAACTTCAAAGATTGCAGTGAGTTGAGGAACCCCAACTCCGGCAATGATCCGTGTGGTACAAATAGATCCTGGCCCAATTCCCACCTTCACAGCGTCAGCCCCTGCTTCCACCAGCGCCCTGGCAGCTTCTCCTGTTCCAATATTGCCTACAACCAGATCAATGTCAGGAAATTTCTTCTTGATTTTTCTGGTCATATCCAGAACTCCTTTTGAATGTCCATGCGCAGTATCAATGACCAAGGCATCTACATTTGCATCAACAAGGGCCTTTGCTCTTTCAATTGTATCACTGGCAATTCCCAATCCGGCAGCAACCCTTAGACGTCCCTTTTTGTCTTTGCATGAATTTGGCCTGTCTTTTGATTTGGTAATGTCTTTATAGGTGATCAATCCAATTAAACGCCCCTTGTCATCAACAATTGGGAGTTTTTCAATTTTATGCTTCTTAAGTATACCCGAAGCCATGGCCAGATCGGCTTCTTCAGTTGTGGTTATAAGACCTTTATGAGTCATTACCTGTTTAATGGGTTGATTTAAATCCAGATCAAACCTTAAATCCCTGTTGGTGACAATCCCTATTAGCACGCCCTTGTCATCCAGCACAGGTATCCCCCCAATCTTATATTCATCCATCAAACTTAATGCATCCTTAACTGTCGCATCTTTCTTAATGGTTATGGGATCAATAATCATAATGTTTTCAGCCCTCTTGACAATCTTAACCTGCTTTGCCTGTTTTCCAACAGACATATTTTTATGAATGACGCCAATTCCACCTTCCCTGGCAATAGCAATGGCAAGACTTGCCTCAGTTACAGTATCCATGGCAGCCGATACAATTGGTGAATGAATCATGATATTCCTGCTAAACCGGCTATGAATATTTACTTCACGAGGCATAAGCTCAGAGTAAGAAGGAACTAATAAAACATCATCAAAGGTAATTCCTTCGGAAAGTATTTTCTCAGACTGGAATGACATTAGAATAAATTTAGTTAAATTTAAGTGGCGCAAAAATACAAAAAAAAGGCGTAAGGGACATGTCCTTAGGAGAATTTTTAGAAGCTTTTGAGTGGAAATATTGTATTAAACAAGATAAATTGGATTATAGAAACAATCCTGTAAATTGAGTTACAAAAGATCAGTTTTTATTAAATTATTTGGACTATCATCTGCAAATACTAACCCGATACTGGGGATTTTCAAAATTCCGGCCATTACAAGAGGATATTATTACTTCTGTTTTGGCAGGAAAGGATACTCTTGGCTTGATGCCAACCGGTGGAGGGAAGTCTATAACATTTCAGGTACCCGCTCTTGAAAAAGATGGAATTTGCCTGGTTGTCACTCCTTTGATCTCTTTGATGAAAGATCAGGTTGCAAAACTAAAGAAGAAGGGGATTAAGGCATCAGCCTTGTTTTCAGGAATGACCAGGTCAGAAATTCTTATTACGCTTGATAATTGCCTTTATGGAGATTATAAGTTTTTGTATGTCTCACCGGAAAGAACAAAAACTGAATTGTTCAGGGCAAAATTTGAGAAAATGAAGGTGAGCCTGATCGCCGTGGATGAGGCCCATTGTATTTCTCAATGGGGTTATGATTTTCGTCCTTCCTATCTTAGTATCTCAGAAATACGTGATATACATCCCGATGTACCCGTCCTTGCTCTAACCGCCACAGCTACACTGGATATTCTGGATGATATCCAGGAAAAATTAAGGTTTCGGGAGAAAAATGTTTTGCGAACCAGCTTCGAGAGGAAAAACTTAATTTTTCAGGCAATTAATAGCGATGATAAACTCAATAAACTGATCAGGATTGTACAGGATTTTCATGGTTCCGGGATTATTTATGTCAGGAGTAGGAAAAATGCGAGGGAGATTGCCGAAGAGCTTCAGAGAAATAGAATTTCTTCTACATACTATCATGCAGGTCTGGATCATACCCGGAGAGATAAACGCCAAAATGACTGGACAAATGGAACGATACGTATCATCGTTGCTACCAATGCATTTGGCATGGGAATCGACAAGGCAGATGTAAGGTTTGTATTGCATTATGACATACCAGATTCCATTGAATCCTATTTCCAGGAAGCCGGCAGGGCAGGTAGGGACGATAAAGATGCCAGTACCATTCTTTTATTCAATAAGAACGATAAGTCAAGGATGGAGAAACGGGTAAAGTCAAATTTTCCTGAGATAAAGGAGATTAAAAGAATCTATGAGGCTCTTGGGAATTTTTTTCAGATTCCTGTGGGAGGAGGTAAAAACCTTGTTCTGGATTTCAATATTGCAGAATTTTCAAGCCGGTTTAAAATAAATATGTTTGTTGTATACAATAGCCTTAAGACATTAGAAAGGGAGGGCTACCTTGAATTGACTGAAGAAGTCAGGAATCCTTCAAGAGTTCATTTTGTTACAGGAAGAGATGAACTCTATCGTTTTCAGGTTGAAAATAGATCTTTTGATGGTTTTATAAAATTGATTCTCCGGTCCTATACCGGATTGTTTAATGAATTTGTTTCGATCAATGAATCTTTCCTTGCCCGGAAGGGTGATATTTCCCCCGCATTAGTGGATGAGTATTTAAAGCGTTTAAATTCCTTGAAAATTGTTTCATATATCCCGGGTAAGCGAACCTCTTTCATTATTTATAGCGAAGAGCGACTGGATACAAAAAATCTTGCAATATCACGTGAAAATTTTATCAAAAGGAAAGAAGGATTTATATTCAGGCAGAAGAAAATGTGGGATTATGTTGAGTCAGAAGAAAAGTGCAGAAGTCAGGTTTTGTTGGGTTATTTTGGAGAAAAAGAGACACTTAGATGCGGAAAGTGTGATGTTTGTACCAAAAGAAATGATCTTGGTTTGAGCGTATATGAATTTGATTTGATCATTGAGGATATAAAAGATCTGCTTCAAAGTAAAAATTATAAACTCGAGACACTTGTTTCAAAATTGAACAGGGAGGAAGATAAAGTTGTTAAAGTGATACGCTTCCTCCTGGATAATGGGAAAATTAAATATGATGAGGAAGAAAGTTTGTGCCTGGCAGGGTTTTGATAAAAATAATGTCTCAAAACAGCACTCTTTCTTAATTTGGAATTCTGATGCTGAATTCCCCACCAACAAGCTAAGCTTAAACCCAGGACTCAGAGCCCCAATTTCAGTTTTTAAGAGGCTCAAGCTGGTACACAATATGGCCTGCCAGAATTCCTAAACCTGCACCTGCTAGTACATCAGAAACCCGGTGCTTGTTAGCACCCTAATGACCCCGGCAGCTCCGGCAAAAAGAAACCCACTGTAAGCAAGAAGTTTTTCTGTTTCCTTAAATTCATGATACAATACGCTTGCACTGGCAAAAGCATTGGAAGTATGTCCTGATGGAAATGCATAGTCATCACCGTTGGGGCGAGTCTGTTTTTGAGCTTAATGAATCTGGCTCCTGGTTGTTGTTAGCTATCAGGTTTGTTACTACTTATGGTAAGCAGGATACCTCCAATACGTACTTCATTATTGTCTTTTATAACATGAAACCCCTCCCCACGCAACTCAATTTGAAGATTTACTGAAAATGTTGTAAAACATCCAGGATACTGATATGTTGTGATTTTATCCCTGGACTTTGTATCTTCGTCGCCGAAATAGATTTTTAAATGTATCGTTCAAGTATAGACAAAGAGGAAATCAACCTGCTACCCTTAGGTCATTTTAAGGGTATAGTTACCGTAGTGGAACGTAAGCAGGATGTGGCTTCAATCATATCCAGGCTTGCAGAGGAACCTATACTTGGCTTTGATACAGAGACCAGGCCGTCTTTTAAAAAGGGAAATAGAAACATAGTTTCCCTGCTTCAGCTATCATCAGCCCATGAGGCATGGCTGTTCCGGTTGAATCATACAGGCCTTCCGATAAGCCTGGCTATGTTGCTGGAAAACCCCAATATTATAAAGGTGGGAGTAGCCATTCATGATGACCTGAAAGCTTTGAATAATTTGAGAAAATTTTCTCCCGGAGGATTTATAGAACTGCAGAGTTTTGTTAAGAAATTCAATATCCTGGACAATGGCTTGAGAAGGCTGGCAGGAAATATACTGAATGTGAAAATCTCAAAATCCCAACAACTCTCAAACTGGGAAGCTCCCCGGCTTAGCGAATCTCAGATTAGCTATGCAGCTACTGATGCCTGGGCATGTTATGAGATATATATCAAATTATTAGAATATGAACATGCCCAACATTAAAAAGATAATTTTGAAATCGGGTAAGGACCAATCACTAAGAAGGTTGCACCCATGGGTATTTTCTGGCGCCATAAAAAAAATGGAGGGGAATCCCGGGGATGGAGACCTGGTACAAGTGTTTGATAATAAAGGGGAGTTCCTTGCCCTGGGGCATTACCAGATTGGTTCCATAGCAGTTCGTATTTTTTCATTTACAGACATTCTTCCGGATGAAAAATATTGGACTGAAAAGATCAGATCAGCCTATCAGTGCAGGTTGCATATGGGACTGGCAGAATCCTCCTCAACCAATGTGTTCAGGTTGGTAAATGGTGAAGGGGATGGAATGCCCGGACTTATTGCTGACTTCTATAAGGGGACCCTGGTACTGCAGTTTCATTCGATAGGAATGTACAGGATGAAAGAAACTCTTTACAATTCATTTTCAAATGTGCTGGGAAATAGCTTAATAGCTGTCTATGATAAAAGTAAAGGAACCCTGCCCGGAAAATTGAGAGATCAAACAGAGAATGTCTGGATGGCCGGAAATGAAGCGGATGTAAAAGTCCGGGAATATAATAATCAGTTCCTGGTGAATGTTGAAAAGGGACAGAAAACCGGATTTTTTATTGATCAAAGAGAAAATCGCAAATTGCTGGGGAAGTTGGCAAAAGGGAGAAAAGTGTTGAATATGTTTGGATATTCCGGTGGTTTTTCTGTTTATGCACTCCGTGGTGAGGCTGAAATGGTCCATACTGTTGACAGTTCAGCATCGGCCATTGATCTTGCCAGGGAAAATGTAGAACTGAATTTTCCGGGATCAACAAAACATGAAGCCATTGCTGCAGATGCCTTTGAATTTCTTGAGAATGCCGGTAATAAATATGACCTGATTGTCCTGGACCCTCCTGCGTTTGCAAAGCGCCGGAATGTTTTACACCAGGCACTCCAGGGATATAAAAGATTAAATGCTAAAGCACTTCAATCCATTCAGAAAGGAGGAATATTGTTTACCTTTTCCTGTTCTCAGGTTGTTAGCAGAGAAAATTTCAGGAAATCTGTTTTTGTTGCTGCCGCAAATACCGGAAGGTCAGTCAGAATCCTATACCAACTTAGCCAGCCACTGGACCATCCTGTAAATATATATCACCCTGAAGGGGAGTATCTCAAAGGACTGGTATTGTACGTTGAATAATCTCACTCGCCTGACCACTTGAAGTGGCCTGACGAGTATTGTATGACAAGACTCACAGGAGAATTGAATGTTGATATCGAACCTTGGATGTTGAAAATGAAAGAGCTTCCAACATTTTTTGGTATAATTATTTGAGTTCTTCCTTTTCAATAAAATCCATAAGGCTCTTTAAGTCTTCATCATATTTATTTATAAGGAAGTCTTTGTCTTCAGCCTGCATGAATTCTAATGGTTTGGCATTTTCCACAGCCTGATGAACGGTTTTTATTCCCGGTATCACAGTAGAAACTTCTTCAAAGCTCATAATAAAACTTAGGGCAAGTGATGTTCTGCTTATCCCATACTTTTCTGATATTTGCCAAACATCTGCCAATGCAGGGAGTATCGACTGTAATATTTTCGGGGTGAGGCGTAGTGCCCTGTGGTCATCTTTCCCAAATTTAGCATTCCTGTCAAATTTACCGGTGAGTATTCCAAATTGAAGGGGCATTCTGGCGATAATCCCATATCCAAGTTCTGAGCTTTTTTTAAGTAAATCACGGGCCCTTTGATTTATTATATTAAAAACCAACTGGAATCCTGAGCCAAAATTGTTTCTAAGCATGAATTCTGCTTCAGGAAAGGGATCAAAAGTATTGAGTGATAAACCCCAGTATCTTATTTTTCCTTGCTTTTTTAAGGATTCCATTGCTTCCACACATTCTCTATTTTCAAGCTGCGAAAGTCTGGCTGAGTGAAGCTGATAATAATCTATTTGCTCCCTGTTCAGCCGCCGGAGGCTTTTTTCACAAGCCTCAATAATATAGTCATACGAATAATCCAGGTAAATTTTATTTTCAGATGAAAGCCTGTGCCCAACTTTCGAAGCCACCAGAATATTACGATCATTTCCAAAAACTTTGCCGATGAGTTCTTCCGAATGCCCCAATCCGTAAAAATCAGCTGTATCAAAAAAATTGATCCCTTTATCTGCTGCTTTTTTTAGCGCCCTAATGGATTCTGAATCATCCACTTTCCCCCATCCAATAGCTATCTCTCCAGCCATGGAAGGGCCACCAATGCCCCAGGCACCAAAACCGATTTCACTAACTATTAAATCTGACGATCCGAAATTCCTGAATTTCATTGATTTTTGATTTAAATATATCTTGAATTGTTTGTATTGTGAATCGTATGGAGTTTAATTTTCCATTAGTTTTTGGGATTTTTGTTAAAAATAGAAAATATTATTGTATTATGATGCTGATACTATTTTCGGACTGATACTTATAAGTGGTTATTGTGGCGTTAAATGGAGGAAAAAGCCTTGTCTTGAAAATATTCAATTTGCATTTTGAAGAATAGAAGAAATCATGCCGGATAAGTTCAGAAAGGATCTCCAGTACCTGAAGTTTTGTTTGTATGGGTTTTTGAAAAACTTCAGATTTTTTGAACCCTTCCTGTATCTGTTTTTTATGGAAAAGGGCTTATCTTTTTTTCAAATTGGAACATTGATAGCCATACGTGAGATTACCAGGAGTATATCTGAAATTCCAACCGGGCTTCTGGCAGATATTTTTGGCAGAAGAAAAATGATGATTTTTAGCTTCAGTGCTTACATAGTTTCCTTTCTTATCTTCTTTTTTTCATCCTCCTACAGTGTTTTTATCCCTGCAATGATATTCTTTTCATTTGGAGATGCCTTCAGGACAGGTACACACAAGGCTATGATTTTCGAGTACCTGTATATTCATAATTGGGAAGAGCAAAAAGTTGCCTACTATGGAAACACCCGGTCCTGGTCTCAGATTGGGTCTGCAATTTCTTCCATTGTGGCTGCTATCCTGGTATTTTATTCCGGTAGTTATAGTTATATATTTTTGTATTCTGTAATTCCTTATTTCCTCGATCTCTTACTTATAATCTCATATCCCAGGGAGTTGGATGGCTTTTCTGAAACAGTGACCCGGGTTAGCATAAGGGCCAGGTTTGTTGAAATTATTTCTGAAATTCGAAATACCCTGACCAAAATATCTGCATTCCGGGCAATTAGTAATACTTCATTATTCAGTGCCTATTACCGGATCATGAAAGATTATCTTCAGCCAATCATTCTTGCTGTTGTGTTTACTCTATCATTGAATCCTGATATTCCTAAAGATAAACTCACTGCCCTGATAATTGGCTTTGTATATTTTCTGATTTACATAGTTGGAGCTCTGGCCTCTAAATTTTCTGGCCGGATTGTCACAAGAACCGGAGGCCTTGAAAATGTATTAAATCGAAGTTTACTTGCTGGTTTGGGAATGAGCCTCCTTATTGGATTACTTTATTCTTTGCAGTCGCTTCCCTTTTCCATCCTTTCAATATTTTTCTTTGTCTTTATTGTTATGTTTGAGAATATTAGAAAACCTGCCGGTGTTGCTTTGATTTCTGACCTGGCTGACAAAAAAATTCTGTCCACTTCTCTGTCTATTGAATCCCAGGTAAAAGGACTCTTTGCCGCTATTCTTGCTCCGGCACTGGGATTCTTAATTGATCAGATAGGAATAGGGGAGGGTTTGATGGTTCTTGCACTGGTTCTGATAGTTATATTCCCAATTTTACGAATAAAAAAATAGAACCCGGAACCCGGAACCCGAAACCCTGATTATTGGGTGGCGATAACATGATTGCTGTAACTGTTTGAAAATGGGATGGATTTTTTTACTTTTGAATCCTTAACCTAATGCTTATGCAACGCTTGTTTATATTTACATTATTTATTGCTTTGTTTTTTCCTTTACAGGCTCAGTATGAGGAAATATTACTTCCGGTTAACGAGATGTCTTTCAATGTTTTTAGTTTTAAGAACAGGGAAGTTGTTGATGGAGGACCAAATTATTATCCTTATTTTTTCCAGGGAGCAAGCTATAAAAGAATGATTGGTGACCATGTTTTAAGATTTAGCTTCAATTATTTTCAGAAACTTGACGAGCAGATGGATGCTGATATTTCTTCTGTTGGAAACTTCAAGGGAATTGAACTTGGGTTTGGATACCAGAGAACTTTTTTTGAATATTGGATAAAACCTTATCTTGCTGCCGATTTTGTAATTCTGAATAGTACATCCGTTAGAGAAAATGAAAGCGTTCTTGGCAAAAGCTATGAAAAGTCGGATATCCGGAGTTTTGGAATGGGTATTTCACCTATAATTGGAGTCAGGTTTGAAACAAACACGGCTTTAAGTTTTTCTTTGGAAACAAACCTGCAGTTGCTCATGACCTGGGAAAATGGAACAATTTTTTATTGGGAGCCAGATATTGTACCTGAATATATTGATGTAGCTAATTCGGGTTTTACTTCCAGGTGGAATCCTGTTTCAGGAATATTCCTGACCCTTGAATTTTAAATCATTAAGTCGAACTGACCCCACACAGCGAAGCTCGTCGGGATTAGATAGTATTTTTTTATTTTGTATCGAAACCATTTATTATTTAATACAACTATTATGAAAACATCTAGTTTATCTTACTCGATTCTTATTGGTATCAGTATTCTTATTCTTGTTACAATGTACTCATGTACACCAAAGAAAACAGCATTAACTCTACCGGTGGCTGAGAAAATTGCAAAGGAACTGACCATGCATGGGGATACCAGGATCGATAACTATTATTGGATGCGTCTTTCTGATGAACAGAAAAATGCTGAAAATCCTGATGATCAGACAGAAAAAGTACTCGGGTATTTAGAATCAGAGAGAGATTATGCAAAACTGATCATGGCTCATACCGATGAGTTTCAGCAAAGCTTGTTTGATGAAATTGTAGGAAGAATAAAAAAGGATGATGAATCTGTTCCTGTATTTGAGAATGGATATTACTATTACAGAAGATATGTGGAGGGAAAGGAATATGCAGTTTATTGCAGAAAAAATGGAAGTCTTGAAGCAGAAGAAGAAGTAATATTGAATGTAAATGAATTGGCCGGTGCATATGATTATTATTCGGCATCAGGAATAAATATCAGTGAGGACAGCAAGATATTGGCATATGGAGTAGATACTGTAGGTCGTCGCCGGTACACAGTTTACTTTAAGAATCTTGAGACAGGGGAACTCCTTTCTGACAGTATATCCAATACCACCGGAAGGGTAACATGGGCAAATGACAATAAAACTGTATTCTTTTCTACTAAAGATCCTGTTACCCTGAGATCAGACAGGATAAACAACTATGTATTGGGCTCTGGATCAACTGGAGAAGTGTACTTTGAAAAAGATGAAATATTCAGTACATATATTTTTAAATCAAAATCAAAAAAATACCTGATCATTGGTTCCAGCCAAACCTTATCAAATGAGTACAGGGTGCTGGAAGCTGATAATCCAGGCGGTGAGTTCAGATTGATCCAGGAAAGGGAAAAAGATCTGGAATATGATGTGGATCATTTCGGGGATTACTTTTATATTAAAACCAATAAGGACGGAGCAAAGAATTTCAAATTGATGAAAACTCCCATTACAAAAACCACTAAAGAAAACTGGGTCGATGTGATTCCTCACCGTGATGATGTCCTCTTGCAAAGTTTTGAAATATTTAAGAACTTTCTTGTTGTGAGTGAAAGAATTAAAGGTTTGACAAACCTGAGAGTGATAAATTGGAGTGGCAATGATTATTATATTGATTTTGGAGAGGAAACATATAGTGCCCGGTTTTCTGCTAATCTGGAGTTTGACACAGATATCTTACGCTATGGATATTCTTCACTGACCACTCCATCTTCAACTTTTGATTTTAATATGATTACCCGGGAAAAAACCCTTCTGAAGGAAGATGAAGTACTGGGAGGTTTTGATAAGAATAATTATGAGACTAAACGTTTTTTTGCAACAGCCGGAGACGGTGTGGAAATTCCTGTTTCCATTGTCTATAAGAAAGGAATAGTTCTGGATGGGAACAATCCTGCCCTTTTATATGCTTATGGTTCGTACGGCGCTTCACGGGATGCTTCCTTTCGTTCAGATCGCTTAAGTTTGATAGACCGCGGCTTTGTTTATGCCATTGCTCATGTTCGGGGAGGAAGTGAAATGGGACGATGGTGGTACGAAGATGGAAAGCTTCTGAATAAGATAAATACCTTTTCCGATTTTAATGCCTGTGCAGAATACCTGATAGAGCAGAAATACACGAATAGTGAAAATCTTTTTGCTATGGGAGGAAGTGCCGGTGGTTTACTTATGGGTGCTATTGTGAATATGCGACCGGAACTATATAAAGGAGTAGTTGCAGCGGTTCCCTTTGTGGATGTTGTTACTACCATGCTGGATGAGAGTATCCCTTTAACTACTTTTGAATGGGATGAATGGGGCGATCCACGAAAAAAAGAGTATTATGACTATATGCTGTCCTATTCTCCTTACGATAATGTTAAAGCTATGGATTATCCGAATATGCTTGTTACTACCGGTTTTTGGGATTCGCAGGTGCAATACTGGGAACCTGCAAAATGGGTTGCTAAGTTGAGGGATATGAAAACCAATGATAAAATCCTTGCATTTCACATCAATATGGAGGGAGGGCATGGAGGTGTCTCCGGAAGGTTCAGGAGATACCGGGAAACCGCCCTGGAGTACGCCTTTATGTTGGATCTGGTTGGGATAAAGGAATAGAAGAGTGAAGACAGAGAGTGGAATAATGGAATGCTGGAATATTGGAATGACATATTCTGGGATTTTAGGAAATATTGTTTCGGGCTTAAGAATGTTCAAGAATGTTCAAGGATGTTCAAGTTTGTTAAAGAAGGTTTAAGAATGTTCCGGGTTCTTCAACATTTGACATTTGCCTTCTAGCATTTGCCATCTTTCGCCAGCTTGGTCTTTCTCTCCATCGCTCTGTCATCCTCAATGGTTTAGGGTTTCATCACCAATTCAATATCCCAATATTCTATTGTGTCATCGTCTTGTGAGTTTTGATCTCCTATCGAGTCTCAAAAGTTCCTGTCTTTTTTTATTCGTGCATTCGTTTTTTATCCGTGAATCCGTGGCTTCTTTATCCAACATTCCAACATTCCAATATTCCAGTATTCCATTGTATTATGTCTGGCTATTATGACTGTTGAATGACGATCATATGACTATTGCATGATTATTGCATGACTATTGTATGACAACAGAATGGCCTCCAATATAATAAAGAATTCTATGCTAAAAATCCTATTCTGTTTTTAAAACCGGTTTTCTTGGCAGCAACTCATCCCGCATGGCCGTATGGTAGATGATGGCTGCAACGATTATTGCGTTGTGTTTCATGTCATCCATCATCAGGCGCTCATATACATCCATATTTGTATGATATCCACGCCAGTAATCAATGTCATCCTGGATAAATTGAAAACCATTCAATCCTGCAGAGTTAAAGGCAAGATGATCGGTTCCGCCTGTATTCCTTAAAGATATTGTGTTAGCTTCCCTGTCTTCAAATGGAGCCAACCATGTTTCAAAAATCGGCTTCAGCATATCATTCTCCTGGAGGTAAATGCCCCGGATCTTTCCCGATCCGTTATCCACATTATAATATGCAGAAAGCTGAGCATGTTCGGGTTTTGTTTCCTTTGAATTTCCAAAATGTTCTTTTACGTATCCTCTGGATCCATTCAGTCCCTGCTCCTCAGATCCCCACAGGGCAATGCGGATTGTTCTCCTTGGCTGAACATCAAGTTTACTCAGAATTCTCATGGCCTCCATCATCACAATACAACCAGAGGCATTATCATTGGCCCCGGTTCCTGCATGCCACGAATCAAGGTGTGCACCAATCATCACTACTTCATTACTTAATTTCTTATCAGTTCCGGGTATTTCTGCCACTACATTGTAATCTACCAGCCTGTCATCAAGAAAATCATTCTGTATATCCATTTCAACATCTACAGTCACGTCATGTTCCATTAAACGAATCATTCTTCCGTGGTGCTCTCCTGTAAGCATAATTTGGGGAACTGTTGGAGGGGCATCAGTTTTGGCTGAAGCTCCACTTCCACGAGGAACACCAAAATAACCTGATGAAGTAAGAACAGCCAGTACTCCCTCTTCTTTAAGGAAACCACCTATTTTATTTCTCATTTGCCTCATTGCCCTGTATCTGGCCCTATCTGCATCTGAGAAATTTCTCCGTCCTCTTGATTGTGAGGGCTTTGTTAATTCTTTAAGTTCTTCTTCACTAAGTCTTGATGCCATTGCTTCAAAAGAGATTTCATATTTACCCGGGGACGGAAGTATTACGATTTTATCCCTAAGTTTTCCCTTGTAGGTTTCAAAATCTTTTTCATTTTCAATATCAACCAAAACCAGTTGCGAACTGACCAGTCCATCAGTTCCTGGAGTCCATGCCTTGGGAGTACCAATTAAAACTGAGTAGTAGGGGGCAGTCATTGCGATATAGCTTCTTTTATTGTCCCAGCCCCGTCCAAATTCACCCCACTCTTCAAGTTTGGCATTTTTTAAGCCAAATTCCTCCATCTTGGCCCGGGTCCAGATCTGTGCGTTCCTTCCATTTGTGGAATTCGGAAGCCTTGGTCCAAGAAAGTCAGTCATGTAAAAGGAAAGTTCTTCAATATGAGAATTTTTCAAGCCTTCCTGTTTTATCTTGTAAATCATTTCCAGGTCAACAGTCTCATGCTGGGCATTGACAGGAATGATAAATACGGAGAGAATCAGTAATAATGAAAAGAATCTCAGGTTCTTCATGAGTTTTGGTTTTTAGAAGTTAATAATGATACAAATTTATTAGACTTTCTTTAGTATGCAAATATTCCCGGGTAATTCACTTTCCGGTTGTTAGTTACTTTGTTCATGGTAATCAGATAGAACCTACTAATTAACACATTACACATTTGATGTTCCGCTAGCATGGGTTGGGGGCCAGACAATGACAAATGTTGAACTTTCACAGCTGGCAAACGGGTACGCTGCCAGAATACTTGCCTACAGTTCAAGAAACAAGGATCAGAACGATGATATTTTGAGATATATTCTTGATGAAAAGGAAATCGAATGTTTCCTCACCGGAGTTGGTGTTCCATTTTATGATATGAGAAGGACAAACCGTCTGCAACCCGCCACATTGTTACATTTTCCTGTACCGTGCACAGTACTTGAAACAATGGGACTTCCGCATTATACTATTCATGCTATGGCAGACGGTGTTGAAGGTTCTGCCGGAAACTGGACAG
>SDBS01000836.1_pt1 | contig 30982 bp, 30 predicted proteins | sample 2277091 | NCBI WGS metagenome assembly SDBS01 (sample SAMN10404972, study PRJNA504765) | marine sediment metagenome | isolation source: marine sediment core GS10_PC15, 163 cmbsf | place: Arctic Ocean: Southern Knipovich Ridge | collected 2010 | reverse complement strand
GAGCAGTATGGCCGTGGTGAGAGAGAAGGAGATAGGCACCATGGAGCAGATCATGGTCACGCCTTTGAAGAGGTGGGAGTTCATACTGGGGAAGACTCTTCCGTTCGCAGCCATCGGAATTATAAATATTCTCATCGTGAGTGCAGTGGCTGTGCTGTGGTTTCACATTCCCTTAAGAGGTAGTCTACCCCTTCTTCTTCTGGCAGCGGTTCTCTACTTGATGAATACACTGGGAATGGGGCTTCTGATCTCAACCGTCAGCCGTACACAGCAGCAGGCTATGCTCAGCGCCTTTTTCTTCATCTTTCCCGCTACGCTTCTCTCCGGTTTCGCATTTCCCGTTGCAAACATGCCCTCGGTCATCAGAGCTGTCACAATCTTCAACCCCGTGCGGTACATGATGACAATTCTCAGAGAAATTTTCCTGAAGGGCAACGGTCTTCCCATCCTATGGCCTAATTATCTGGCGCTGTTCCTCCTGGGAACAGCACTCCTCACCACAGCGACCCTGCGTTTCAGAAAGACCCTTTGACGGGGAGTTCGAATACTTGTGGTTCCACTATCTGAGCGAACCAGAAAGCATCCGGTTCGCAACGAAGAAAGTCCGGTAGCCAATCAGAAGACTCCGCCGGGGCCTACCTGATGAGAACCAGCTTCTCGACTGCCTGGTGGGCTCCCGTCGAGGCATGGACGAAGTAGATGCCGCTCGGTACCTGCTCTCCATGCCCGTCCGTTCCGCTCCATACTGCCGCATGCTCTCCCTGCAGCTGCATCCCGTCCACCAGAGTGATGATCCGTCTTCCATACAGGTCAAAGATGGAAATCTCGATGTTGCTGGCGGAAGAGAGGGCAAATCCAATGGTGCAGGAGCTGCTGAAAGGGTTTGGCTCGCCCGGCATGATGGAGAGAAGAGCAGAGTCTCCCAGGCCTGAGCCATTAGCAATGCCGGTGAAGACCCCGCTTACCTCCAGTGACGGTTCTCCGAAGAGATTGAAGTTGTAGAGATTCATGTACTCGTACACGCTCTCCCAGCCGTAGACGGAGGTGGCATCGTACTTGCCCCAGTAGAGGGCATCACCCACCCGCTCGCCTTCAGCCACCATGTACCGGTTGAAATCGAAGCAGATCTGCTCCGTTCCCCCGGGTGAGTTCTTCCAGTCAGCTGAAATGGCTGCGGGTCGGGCTGCACTGACGATACCAACGGATGCTCCCCATCCTGGCTTGGTCAGGAGGTCAATGCCGCAGTTACCGTAAGGGTTAGGCTCGGGGTAGCCTACATCGCACGAGACGGCGAATACGACCGATGGATGATCGTCGTCCAGGTCGGTGGAATTGATGTTTATGAAGGGGTAGCCTACCAGTTCGCCATTTGCAGATTCGGGAATACCATCGCCGTCGTCCCACAGCCAGACAGACCGGGAGGCACCGTTGGGCCAGCCGTGCCCCGACCAGTTCACTACTGCATGCTGGCCGTTGCGCCACTCATTGGAAAAGGCAGACTCACTGATGGGCGGCCAGGGAAAGGGTGAGGTCACAATGCCGGCCTGCTCGCTCATGTGGGTGATGTTATAGCCGCTCATCAGACCGGTCTCCATGGAATCGAGGAGGGTTGCCCCATCGACGAACGGGTACCCGCTCCCGTTCTGGTTCTCGAAGAAGAGAATCGACCCCGGATGCAGTACATTCGTCTTCCAGGACCCGGTGTCCTGCTCGAAGGTCACTATCTTGCTCAACGTATAAGTCACACGGCTGGAATTGTTGACAGGTATCCGGCCCACTGAGACCTCCGGCATGAAATCAGGGAGGTCCTGGTTGTACTCGCCGAGGAATCCATCCCCGTCGAGATCCCATGATACGGAATCAGGGAACGAAAGGTCCGCGTAGTAACAGTCCGTGGGCGTTCCCGGGGCGATGAGGCCGGGATTTGAGGGATCGTAGACATGGTAGGCTGAATCCGGGAAACAGATACGCATGGGAACCGTAGCGTAACTACCGACGAAGAGAACGTATTCTATACCCCAGGTGCCGTAATAGCTTCTCAGGAAATTCCTTATCTGCTGCGCCAGATCTGATCCCGGCTGACTGGTTATCTCGGTGTCGGTGATGAGAACCGTTTTCACGCTGAATCCCAGCTCGGTCTTCCAGTCGATGAAACCGGATGAATTAATGGGGTTTACGATGTTACTGAATGTGATGATGACGAAGTCCCAGTTCTCGTCCTGAACACCGGTCTCTACTTCTGTCCCGCGGTAGCTACCGGCAAACTCAAAGTAGTTGGGAAAGAGCTCCTGAGCTCTTTCATCCGCAACACAGTCGGCTCTCAGCAGGTCGAAATGCTGTGCTTCCGTGCTTCCTTCGTCAGGTGTGGTGTAGGTGACGGCAACCTGGACCTGGTCGTGTAATACGAGAAGCTCCGAGATAGGATTGTACGTAAAGGGAGAGTACGAGACCGACACGTACGAGTACTTCCGCAGGGTGCCGGCACCGGCAAGCCATGCGATCCCATCGGGATAGGGTTCGTCGGTGCAGTAGACGGATTCATGGCTCTCCTGCCACTCGGTCTGCAGTCTATCGAGCTGCTCATCGAAGGATGGAGTACCGGGAAGGGGGAGAATGCCCGAGAAGGGTTCGATGTCGTACTGGCCTGGCAGTTCGGTTTCCCGAGTACTCATGACCACTACGGATGTCGCCCTGGCGCCGGGAGGGAGGAGAAAGAGGAATCTCTTCATCGGAAGCATGGGTTTCCCCGGATCCATCAGGTACCCGAAGCCGTCCATCTCAATGTGGTAGCCGTCCGGAGCCTGTGCCAGCATGTACTCCCCGGCGTAAAGGGTTACCACCATCTGGCCCTGTCCGGCAAGGACGGTCGATACAGCCGCCACTGCGAAGAACACTGTCATCATTGGAAGTGTCAGTTTACTCATCTGAATGCCCCCGTTACAGTCAGGTATCATTGTCCTTGTACCTGTCACTATAACACCGAAAGGAGGACGGCATCAGTGAATCGTAAGCTGTTGTGTGGACAAGGTTCTTCGGCAACATCAGTATGCTGACGGCCAATAGCTGTTACCCAGGATGTGAGCTGAGCTACTGGTGATCCATGCTGCCGGGACTCGTCATCCGGGGTCCGGAATCTATCTCAGGACGACGAACCTGCCGGCTCCAACCTCGTCTCCCGTCTGGAGTCTCAGGAAGTATACACCGCTACCGAGATGATTCCCCCCGATGGTGAAGGTGTAACTTCCAGCCTGGAGCCCTGAATCGACCACCTCTTCGACCAGTCTGCCGGATATGTCGTAGATCGAGAGACGGACATGGCAGGCTGACTGAAGTGTGAACACAGCCGAGCCATGCGTACTGAACGGGTTGGGGCGGACCATCACACCAGGCGGCATCACCGGGTTCGCAGTCTCGACCCCGAGACCGGCACCCCAGATGGACTCCCTGCAGTAGGCGTCCAGGAGCAGGTCGGCATTCAGCCTCAGCCCATCGAGCCCTCGTCCGATCACCCATCCGCCGACAATGAAGAGCGAGTCTCCATCAGCCAGATCAACCGGGCCGAAGGAGAGGAGGACGCGGTAGTCGAATGCCGGGTAGCCGAAGGCGAAGGGGCTGTCGTGCACGAAGGGGAATGGCCCCGGATTCTGGGGTTCCACCGCTTCCGGCGCACAGGGGTCTCCGACCCAGTCTTCCATGTAGGCAGGTCCGCTGAACTGCCCGCTGGCGTCGGGATTCAGTCCCCACATGTAATCGTATTTTTCGATGTCGGTGCCGGGATCACCCTCCCAGTTCCACCAGCTGTGGCTGACGGGAATGGGGCAACCGAAGACATCGATGGGCCGTTCAACGGTCTGGTCTGCCTTGACTATCCAGCAGTCGAGGAGCCGCCATCCGATGAATCCGTTGCAGGGGGGAGAGGTTTCCGGTTCCCCCGAGTCATCGGTACCGCTCACGGGATCGTCGCTGTCCCACATGTAGCTGAGATTCCTGGGCACAACCAGGAAGGTCGTATCCCCGATGGTATGCTGGAAGTGCCAGTAGGGCATGCCTTCGGAAAACAGGATTACGCCCGATTCCGGATCTTCCCAGTAAAGGGTGTCTCCACCGGTGACTTTCGCAAGGATGGTGAAGTGGTCGCTGACGCCGTTCTGGTCCACATCGTTGTCGGGGATGCCGTCGGAGCCCGTGTAGTTGTAGTGATACCAGATATTCTCCGGGTCGTCCGGGGGAAGGGGATTATCCGGGTTCTGCTGCCAGGTGTAGTCGTCCTGTCCGGAAGCACCGGTTTCGTCGTCGAACTGGTACTCGAAGCTGGCCCCGGGATCGTTGCACCATATGGCGTGGCCGTCGTAGTAGACCGCGTCATCCAGATGACAGTCTCCTATGTCGGCTGTTGCGACGTCGAAGTCGATACTGTAACCGGCGACAAAGGCGTTCAGGGGCACCCCGGGGTTTCCGTATTCGCTGTGGTGGGTCATGACCAGCAATGTAGCAATGAAGTTGTCGTACCCCTGGACATCCCAGCTGTAATTCTCCTCCCACACCCCCAGACCGTAGGGGTTGTCGCTAACCTCGGGATCCCAGTCGTCGAAACCGTAATGCGTCTCCTCAGGTGCAACGGGGCCAGGTGTCAGGTATTCAAGTGGATATCCGTCACTTGGCGACATCTCGACGCCCGACCATTTCTCGGGAGCCGAATCCGGTGCGATACTTACATAGCAGCAGCTCCAGAAGCTACCGATCCAGAGGTAATCGCTGCCTTCACCCCCCGGCCATTCACCGGAACTGTAGTTGCCCCATGGATCACCCCAGAGCCCGTCGTTCATGAGGCTGGTAACCAGATTTCCAATTGAGTGGATGACCTGTTCGAGAGGCGGTCGCTCTTCCGGACCTTCCCCAGGGCTAGCCGGAGAGAGTACGGGTCCTCCGGCGAATGCAGTAACAGGAGTCAGTAACGCCAAGGCAATAATTATCCTGCTCATCGTAATACCATCCCTTCGAATACGCTGAAGCACGGATGTATGCAATTCAGTATTAGTCCTTTCTTTATCTTTGTCAAGATTTCCAGGAGCGGAAATAGCTTGACATGTTAAGGTTTGGCACTATATTCGTAATCGTTATGAATATGAATAATCAGAACAGAGCATACTCAGCACGACGGTGGACGAAACAGAGGCAGGTCGTGCTGGAGGAAATCATTCGGCTTGGTTGTCATCCTACGGCGGATGACATCTTCGATGCCGTACGGAAATGTCTTCCAAAAGTGAGCCTCAGCACCGTCTACCGCAACCTTGGGATTCTCATCGAACAGGGGGAGATCCTCGAGGTGCACGGGCCATGCCACGAGCTCCATTACGATCACAATACGACTGATCACTGTCATGTCCGCTGCTCTGTCTGCGGCAGGATCTGCGATGTGGATATAGAGCCGATCGACGTGAAGACAGTGTTGCCCGCCGCTGCGTCCGGGTATACAATCGAGAAGGTACACATCACTTTCACCGGCGTCTGCCCTTCGTGCGCTGCCGGTGAGGAACGGGAGGATGAGAAGAGATGAGCATCAAGGGTACGGAAACAGAGAAGAACCTGCTGAAAGCCTTCGCAGGCGAGTCACAGGCGAGAAACCGCTATACCTACTTCGCTTCCAAGGCGAAGAAGGAGGGATTCATCCAGATAGCAAATATCTTCGTGGAGACCGCCAACCAGGAGAAGGAGCATGCAAAGAGGCTCTTCAAGTTCCTGGAAGGCGGCGAGGTAGAGATAACTGCCGGCTTTCCCGCCGGGATCATCGGCTCCACAGCCGAGAATCTGAAGGCGGCGGCAGGCGGAGAGAACTGGGAGTACACCGAGATGTATCCCGGATTCGCGAAGATCGCTCAGGCTGAGGGATTCGACGAAATAGCCCAGGTCTTCCTCTCCATCGCAAAGGCGGAGAAACACCACGAAGAACGGTACCTGGGCCTGCTTGCCAACGTAGAGGATGGCTCGGTGTTCCGGAAAGACAAACCAGTCGCATGGGTCTGCCAGAACTGCGGCTACATACATGAGGGAACCGAAGCACCCGATGTATGTCCTGCCTGTGCTCACCCGCAGGCTCACTTCGCCCTGAAGTGCGATAACTGGTAGAGATCGAAGGGAGTGGACCATGGTTTCCAGGATGGAAGTATACAAGTGCGGGATATGCGGGAATATCGTTGAAGTTCTTCACGGCGGAGCGGGAGTCCTCGTCTGCTGTGGTGAGCCGATGAAGCTCTTCGAGGAGAAGACGGCTGATTCCACCGTCGAGAAGCACGTACCGGTCATCGAGAAGATCGATGGGGGTTACCTGGTGAAGGTCGGTTCAGTCCCCCACCCGATGGAAGCCCAGCATTACATCGAATGGATCGAGCTGATATCATGCAACGCTGTCTACAGGAAGTACCTCAGCCCCGGCGAGCCTCCCGAAACTCTGTTCAAAGTCGGAGAGTCTGACAAAGTATCGGCACGCGAGTACTGCAACGTGCACGGTCTCTGGAAGGGGTAGACATGCTCAGTGAAAACGTACAGAAAGCCCTCAACAGCCAGATCAACGCCGAGCTCTACTCCTCTTACCTCTACCTGTCCATGTCCATGTACTTCGAAGACTCCGACATGGCCGGAGCATCATCCTGGATGAAGATCCAGGTCCAGGAGGAGCTGTGGCACGCATACAAGTTCATCGGTTATATCAACGAACGAGGAGGAAGGGTCGTACTGGACGAGATCGACAAGCCGCCCCTGGAGTGGGGGTCGGCTCTTGAAGCCTTCGAGGCGGCCTACCAGCACGAACTGAAGGTCTCTGTCCTCATCGGAAACCTGGTCGACCTCGCCAGGACCGAGAAGGATTACATGACGGACAACTTCCTCCAGTGGTTCGTCGCAGAGCAGGTGGAGGAGGAATCCTCTGTCAGCGAGGTAGTGAGGAAATTCAGGCTGGCGGGAGGCTCCGGCGGGGGTCTTCTGATGATCGACAACGAACTCGGGCAGAGGGTATACACACCACCAGCAACTTCCGGGGAATAGGAGTGGGAAGATGACTGCTTTCTTCAACGCTGACGAAGTGCTTGCCATGGCTGAGAGGATCGAGCGTAACGGACAGGGCTTCTATCTCCGGGCCGCATCCCTTGCCCAGGGAACCGACACCGGGAAGCTACTGGCCGATCTGGCCGTATGGGAGAAGGGGCATGAAGCCCTCTTCAAAGCGATGAGGGAAGACCTCAGCAAGCGGGAGAAGGAATCCACAGCCTTCGATCCCTACGACGAAATCGTCCTTTATCTCCAGTCAATGGCTGACAGTCATGTGTTCGCAACAGACGACATCGATCCTGCCAGTCTGCTCGACGGGTCCGAATCCGACAAGAACATACTCGATGCCGCCCTGGAGTTCGAGAGGAATTCGATGCTCTTCTTCATGGGGCTCCAGAGAATAGTTTCCGAGAGTTTCGGCAAGGAGAAGGTCTGGAAAATCATCGATGAGGAGACCAGCCACATAGCCTGGCTGGAGAAGAAGAAGCGGGAGCTCTGACCGCTGCCGCCACCTGGATGTAATGACATCCCTCCGGGAGGAGGCCGTATGAGCTGCCATACCGCCAGCGAAATCATGGTTGTGAAGAACAGCAAGGGAGTAGGCTGAGATGGACATCGCCGCACTCTTCGCTCTGAACTACGGCCTTTACGTTGTCGGTTCGCGGTCCGGAGACAAGTTGAACGGTCAGATCTCCAACGCTGTTTTCCAGATAACGGCTGATCCCGTAAGGATTGCAGTGGCGATCAACAGGACGGAGCTCACCCACGAACTGATCACTTCTGCCGGGAAGTGCTGCGTCAGCGTCCTCAGCCAGGAGGCCAGACTGGAGTTCATCGGGAAATTCGGATTTCGGACGGGCAGGGACGTGAACAAGTTCTCCGATATCCCCTACAGCCTTGCCCCTTCGGGGTGTCCATACCCCAAAGAGAATGTACTGGCATTCATCGACCTGGACATTACCAGGTCAGTCGATGTCGACACACATACGCTCTTCATAGGAGATCTTATAGATTGCGATATAACAGGAGAGGGAACACCTATGACCTACTCCTACTACAGGGAAGTGCTCTGTGGAAAAACACCTCCCACTGCCCCGTCACACGTGCCCGCAAGGACAGCTGAAGAGAAAGAGACTGGAGGGGGTTCATAGACATGGATATAACCAGATACGTATGTGCGGTATGCGGCTACCTCTACGATCCCGAGATCGGGGATCCCGACGGTAAGGTTTCCCCGGAAACGTCTTTCGAAGACCTTCCGGACAACTGGGCGTGCCCGGTGTGCGGCGTGGGCAAGCTCCAGTTCGATAAGGAGTAGCTGAATCGAGAGAGAGCCCCCGGGTCATCTGATCCGGGGGCTTTCTCGTTCAGCGGGGTTTTCTCTCAGAGCAGTCTGGTCTTCGTGCGGGGTCTGGGTACCTTGACGACCAGTATCCTGAGGGGACTTTCGCTCTCGTTGTACCAGCAATGGGGAATGTCCTTCGGGCTGTCGATGGCAGTGTCGGAGAAGACGGTCTTCTTCTCGTCTCCTATCTCGATGACACCCTCTCCCTCCAGAACGTAGAAGAACACGTCGACAGGTGTGATGTGTCTTATGAGCTTCTCTCCCGGCTGGAGCGTTAGGTGGCTGGCAAGAGCATGCTCGCTGTCATAGAGCCTGCGCACATCGATCCCGTGCGGGTTGTCCGCTCTGGGCTGATCACGGTAGTCAGCTGTTTTCATGATCGGTCCCTTCCCTTTCAGCCGAGGATCGCCTTCAGATCCTCCTCGGGTGTCGTGATCGGGGCGATTCCGAAGTTCTCGACCAGGATCGCCAGTGCTGCAGGCGTTATGAACGCCGGAAGGCTGGGGCCCAGCCTGATATTCTTGATTCCAAGGTGAAGCAGGGTCAGCAGTATCACCACTGCCTTCTGCTCGTACCAGCTCATTATCATCGAGAGGGGCAGGTCGTTCAAGCCGACTCCGAACGCGTCGGCGAGAGCGGATGCGATCATTATGGCCGAGTAGGCATCGTTGCACTGGCCTATGTCCAGCAGTCTCGGAATCCCGCCGATTTCTCCGAAGTCGAGCTTGTTGAACCTGTACTTCCCGCAGGCCAGGGTGAGAATGATGCAGTCGTCAGGGACCATGCGGGCCAGGTCCGTGTAGTAGTTTCTCCCGCTCTTCGCTCCGTCACATCCTCCGATGAGGAAGAAGTGCCTGATGTCTCCGGCCTTCACTGCATCGATGACGGTACCGGCAACGTTCATCACCGCGTTTCGTCCGAATCCGACGGTTATACGCTTCTCCGGAGCATCCTCGGCAAACCCGTCTGCACTCAGTGCTGCCTCGATAACCGGGGAAAAATCCCCCTCAGCAATGTGCGTAACTCCCGGCCAGTGGACGAGACCACAGGTGAATATCCTCCCGAAGTAGCCTTCCGCTGGTTTCTGGATACAGTTGGTGGTCATGAGGATCGCACCGGGGAACTCGTCGAATTCCCTCTTCTGGTCCTGCCATGCGCCGCCGTAGTTTCCGACCAGGTGGGGGTGCTTCTTGAGCTCGGGGTAGGCGAGGGCAGGCAGCATCTCGCCATGCGTGTAGATGTTTATGCCCTTGCCGGCCGTCTGCTCAAGCAGCTCGGACAGGTCAAGGAGATCGTGACCGGAGACCAGGATGGCTTTGCCCCTGACCGGTGTCACCCTGACGCTTGTGGGCTCGGGATGGCCGAACGTCCCCGTGTTGGCTGCGTCGAGCAGCTCCATAACCCTCAGGTTCCGTTCGCCCACCTTCAGAGCCATCTGCAGGAGAGCGGGAACATCGTTCTTGCGGGTGAGGAAATCCAGGGCCTCGTGGAAGAAGGCGAAGATATCTTCGTCGCTGACCCCGAGGATGAGTGCATGATCCGCGTAAGCGGCAGCACCTTTCAGCCCGTATGTGATCAGCTCCTCGAGCCCGGTGATGTCTTCACCTTTTGTCTCGAGCCTCTTCTCTATGGAGATCAGCACAGCGGTCTCTTCCAGAGCCTCGATCCCGTCAGGGATCTCGAGGACAGCCGACCCCTCGAGTACCTGGGGCTCGGTTCCTTTCGCCGCGCATGCATCTTCATAGACAGTGCGCATCCGGTCGCGAATTACGGCCCCGGTGCGTATTAGGTCAGAAATCGTCAGTGAATCGAAATTAACATTCGTGACGGTAGTGAACAGAGCCTCTGTAACGAAGACATCGGCTTCTCTGTCCTTGATCCCGAGTGCAAGAGCCCTGCTTGCATACATGGACACACCTTTTGCCATGTAGATGAGCAGGTCCTGCATAGCGGCGGTACGTGCGTCTTTTCCACACACTCCGGCTACCGTGCACCCTGTGCCTTTAGCGGTCTGTTCACACTGGTAACAGAACATCTTATCCTCCAGCCTGGTTTGTTAATCTGGAATATGGTATCCTAATACCGAATTATGATCTTTTCCGCAGACTTGTCAACCCCTGTCCCGCGTTTCATCAGTTGCCCACTTCGCGTAGCCTGGAGAGCTGCCGTCTGCCTTTGTCACCAGGATCTCAGGGGTGTCATAGGAGTGCTTCTCCAGAATGTACGAAACCAGATCATCGAGCACGCATTCAGGTGTTTTCATGGTGCAGACCCATTCCTCGTCGGTCTGCAGGGTGCCCTCCCAACGATAGAAACTGGTTACCGGGCCGGAAACCTGAACACAAGCCGCGAGTCTCCGTTCCACTGTCTGCCTGGCCAGCTCCTCCGCTTCAACCCTCCCGGGAAGTGCGGTCACCACCGAGACCAGTCCCTCTTCCAGGATCATATTGACCTCCGATGCCTTCTCTACCAAGGGTAAGAAAGATTCCATCTGTCTGTCAATGCTCACTCGGAACATTGCCCCGGACTGCGCTCGTAGGCAGATTCAGAAGTTGACATCTTGCAGCCACCCACTCGATGAAGGACCGGCATGACACGTCAGGAAGCAGATCTCTCGAAAAGCCTCGAGTGCATCTACAGGAAGTACAACCGTCGTGACTATGTTCACCCCGACCCCCTCGAGTTCCTCTACAGGTTCGACAGGATCGAGGACAGGGAAATCGTCGGGCTTCTCGCCTCCGGGCTTGCGTACGGTAGGGTCCGCTCCATCCTGGCGAGCATCGACCGTGTGCTCGATATCTTAGGGTCCGAACCCTCTTCGTTCGTCGCAGACGCGGGAAGCACCCGGCTGACCGGGCTTCTCGCCGATTTTCGGCACAGGTTCACGTCAGGTCCCGAGCTCGCTGCAGTGCTCTCGGCGGCATCTTCCCTTCAGTGTGAGAACGGTCTCCTCGGCAACATCATTGCCGATCTGTCCTCAGCAGTTCCGCTCCAGGAAGGGCTTTCGGGGTTCGTCTCCCTCCTTCTCGGTAGAGCGGATATCGAGAAGTGCACTCTCCTGCCACGGCCCTGCCTCGGCAGCGCGTGCAAGCGCCTTCATCTCTACCTTCGGTGGATGGTAAGAAAGGATGAGGTCGATCCCGGAGGCTGGGAGGGTGTATCACCAGCAGATCTGATCGTACCTCTCGATGTCCACATGCTGCGGGCAGGGCGTTCGCTTGGATTCACCTCGAGGAAGTCGGCGGACGGTAAAGCCGCCCTGGAGATAACCGATGGCTTCAGACAGCTCAGTCCGGACGATCCGGTGAAATACGATTTCTCTCTTACGCGATGGGGAATACTTGGTCTGAATGAGGATGAGCTGTTCAGGGAACTCTTCCGGATCTGACAATCCTGCCCGTCATTCCTGCTGACAGGTCACCGCAGGAGAGAACGGAACAGAAAACGCCATGGGTGGGCATGACACATCGACCGGTCTGCCTGAAGATCGAGCAACCCTCACCGTGACATTCCTTGCCTGTCTCGGTGACGATAAGTCTTACTTCTCCTATCTCAATTTCGTCCCCGACCGAGAGTCGAGGATCTCCGTCGATCCTTACCGTGATGTTCTCGCCGAACGCACCGCATCCAGGATCGTCCAGACCCGTCTCCGAAGAGAAACGTTCCACTGCGCCACGGTCCAGAAGGCTTACGTTCCTGCCCGGGGTTCCCGCATGTATGTCTCCTTCTATACCGACAGCCCCGACCCGCACAGAGTCTACAGGAGTCTTCGGGATGCCTTTCTCACTCGATATGCAAACCGCTACTACCGCCACGTTCTCCGTCATACCGGATCCTCTCGAGCTTTTTCTCCAGCCACCAGCAGTACACGACTGGTACGATTAGCATAGTCATGAACTCGATGAGCATGCCACCGAAGACGGGAAGGGCCATCGGGCGTGAGAGCTCTGATCCCCTGCCCGAGGCGAGTATTACGGGAATGAGCGCTATGATGGTGGTAACGGTAGTCATCACCGCAGGCCTTATCCGCCTGCGCCCGGCTGAAATGACCAGCTTCCTGAGATCGCCTGGAGTCGACGGCTTCTCCCGACGGACAAGCTGATTTATGTAGGTTGCCATCAGCACGCCGTCGTCGACGCATATGCCAAGGAGGGCAATGAACCCGACGATCACTGCAACGGTGAGGTAGATCGGTCCTCCCGAAGGCGTCGACATCAACCCGACGGTATGGAACAGGTCCTGCAGCAGCGGCCACCCCTGCATGAAGAGCAATCCTCCCGCAACTGCGAGCGGTACCGCTCCGAAAAAGATGATCGCGGGTATGGCGAATGTCCTGAACTGCAGGTACATGAGGATGAAGATAACGGCAAGGCAGAGGGGAATCAGAATTCTGAACCTCTCCCGTGCTTCGACCTGGTTCCGGTAATTTCCAACCCAGCGGAAATAGTAGCCGGCGGGCATGTCTATCAGCCTTTCCTCCGGCGGCAGATTTGCCTCAGCTTCGAGAATTTCTCTCAGGAGCCAGTCTGCATCCTCGACCAGTCCCCCCTCATCCCTGCCCGACGAGTTCAGCATCACGTAGCCGACCACCTCGCCGTCGACAGACCTGATGGATGCGGGACCGACCGTTGTAACGATATCCGCGATAAGCGATACGGGGATCATCGCTCCGGCCATGGATTTCACGTAAATTCTGCTCAGGTCGGCGAAATCATCCCTGTAGTCCCGGGCGTACATCACCCGGACACTGCTTCTTTCGCGACCCGAAATGAGGGTTGTCGCATCCATCCCGCCGAGAGCGGCAGCGATGGTCATCTGGACCTTCTCGACTGTGAGGCCGTATCTGGCAGCGGCTTCCCGGTCGATGTCGATTTCGATATAGGGTCTTCTCCCGGTTCGAAGGGCATAGACGTCCTCGGCTCCAGGAACTTCGCTCAGGATCTGTTCAATCGCTATCGCGACGCGTTCGATTTCCCTGTAGTCGACTCCATGGATCTCACACCCGATGCTGCTCCGGATCCCGGACTGCAGCATCAGTATCCTTGTCTCGATAGGCTGTAGCCAAGAAGGGGCGATTCCCGGCATGGAAGCGGCTTCGCGCAGCTCTGCGAGTATGTCCTCGCTTGTTACTCCATCCCGCCACTCATCCCTCGGGATGAGCGTGATCACCGTCTCGATCATCCCCGGGGGTGCCGGGTCGAGCGGCGAATCGGCTCTTCCCGCCTTCCCCACTACCCTGTCGACTTCCGGCACCTCTGCTATCATCGAATTCTGTGCGATCATGGCATCCACCGTCTCGGTGAACCCCGCCTGATTCAGAAGGGAGGGCATGAAGAGGAAGCTCCCTTCGTCCAGTGGCGGCATGAACTCCATTCCCATGCCGGGAAACAGGCTTCTCAGAAATGCAGTCGGCCGGAACCCGGCGGTGTCGAAGCCGGCAGAATCAAGGGGTTTCAGCACCGTATCCGCTCCAGAAATGACCAGCATGCCAAGCAGGATGACTGTAAGGGGCATGGCAATGAACGTTTTCCTGTGGTCGAGGCACCATTCGAGAACCGGCGTGTAGACCCGGACAATCCCTGCAGTGACCTTCTCCTGTTTGTGCAGATACAGCCGCTCGCGTGCGACCTTCCACAGGAGGGTAGAGGTTCCGGCGAAGGCGGCAAAGGAGAGGAGCCATCTCTGGAGCGGCAACCAGGCGGGGGGCTCGATCGACCAGGCTGCCCATGCAGCCAGGGCACCTGCTCCCAGTACGGCCAGCAGCAGCCGGAACTTCTTCCTTACCTTCGGCTCCCTGGCGATGAAGAGGAGTGCAAGAACCGGTATCAGCGTCAATGCAGTAATCCCGGCAGCGGAAAGGACAAATGTCTTTGTCCACGCGAGTGGTATGAACAACCTTCCGCTCTGTCCGGTGAGGAAGAAGACCGGAACGAAGCTGATGATCGTGGTTCCCAGCGATGTGAGTATGGCAGGTGCTACCTCAGCCGTTGCATCCCTGATCCTGGCCAGCACGGTAGTCCTGTCCCCGGTGCGGGAGAGAGAGAGATGGATGTTCTCGGTCACCACAATCCCCATGTCAACCAGCGTGCCTATCGCGATTGCAATTCCCGCGAAGCTCATGATGTTCGCAGAGATGCCGAACAGCTTCATGGCGATGAAGCACAGCCGCACTGCATACGGCAGCGAGGATGCTACGATGAGGGAGCTTCTCATGTGAAGGAGGAAGAGGAGTATCACGATCAGCGTGATAATCATCTCGAGCATGATCGCCCCTGACAGAGTATCGACCGTTTCCTCTATCAGCTCTCTCCTGTCGTAGTACGCGTTGACGGTGATACCTTCAGGCAGGCCGGGTTCGAGCTCTGCCAGCCTCTCCTCCACTGCCTCGATAACGTCTACGGGATTTGCGCCCTTGCGCATCACGATGATCCCCCCGGCCACCTCCCCGTTGTGGTCAGCAAGAGCACCCCTCCTGAAGGCGGGACCGGTCCCGACATGGGCTACTTCGGCAACGGCTACGGGAAATCCGTCTACCGTCGCCACAAAGGTATTTTCGAGATCCTCGATTCCATCCAGCTGGCCGGTTCCCCTGATGATGTACTCCACTCCAGATGACTCGATCGTCCTCGCGCCGATATCGATGTTGGAGCGGGACACAGCATCGAACACCTGTGAGATGTCTATCCCGTAGCTGTAGAGCCTTCCCGGGTCTACCTCGACGGTGTACTCGAGTACGAAGCCTCCGATGCTCGAAACCTCTGACACCCCGGGCACACTCTGTAGAGCGTATCTGATGGTGTAGTCCTGGATTGTTCTGAGAGTCCCGAGATCGTACGGCCCATCTACCGTATACCAGTAGATCTGACCGAGAGGGGTGGCATCAGGACCTAGCACGGGGTGAACGTCAGATGGCAGGAGCCCCCCGATTCCCGAGAGTCTTTCCAGCACTCGAGTCCGTGCCCAGTAGAAGTCTACAGCGTCCTCGAAGACAACGTAGATCTGGCTGAATCCGAAACCGGACATCCCCCGCACCTGTCTGACCTCCGGGATACCCTGGAGTTCGGTAGTAAGCGGGTAGGTGATCTGGTCCTGGACATCATCGGGGCTTCGCCCGGGCCATTCCGTCGAAACGATGATCTGGTTCTCGGAGATGTCGGGGAAGGCGTCTACCGGTACTTCCCTGATCGCCCAGATGCCGAATGCGCCGGCGATCGCGGCTACCAGTATCACGATTAACGGGTTCTGCAGACAGACTCCGACAAACCGTCTGATCATGGGACTGCCCTAACGCCTGCCCTGCGGGTTCAGGAGTGACGGCAGACCGATCAGCTCCGCCTGAGAGTCTATCAGGAATGCCCCCTCGAGAGCAACGACCTCTCCGGACTCCAGTCCCGAATGAACCGGATAGAACTGGCTCCCGTCCATGTCACTGGAGAGAGGTCCCGTGACGATCTCCCTTGAGGAGAACCTGGCTTCCTCGATCCGCATGCTTCCGTCATCCCCTGTCGTGTAGACCGTGGGCGCGGTGAGCACGTAAACGAGTGAGCGCTGGCCGAGACTGAGCACGCTGCTCCTCGGTACGGAGAGAACAGCATCTTCGCTTGCTCCGCTGAAAGTCACAGCAGCGGTCTGGCCGGGGATGAGGTTTCCAGAGCTGTTGTCGAGGGGGACGCGTGCCTCTGCAGCCCCTCCGGGTCTGTCCAGAAAAGGCACCACGGTATCAACGATTCCCGCGTACTCCTGGTCCGGGGCCGAATCGAGGCTGAATCTGGCAGCCTGTCCCGGCTCGACCATTCCAGCCTGGTCCTCGGGCAGGTATACGACAAGCCACACTCTGGTGAGGTCTGCTACGTGAAACAGGGTCTGACCTCGGGTCACGTACTCTCCCTCGATGACGTGAACGGATGTGACGGTTCCTGCCGTGGGTGAGACAACCGGAAAGACCAACCTGGCCTCTCCGGTCTGCAGCACTCTCTCGATCTGGGCGTTCGAGGCTCCCAGGAGATGCAGTTTCTCCCGGGCAGCATCGATTCCCTGATCTCCCAGCAATTGTGTCTCTCCGGACAGTACGAGGAGCTCCTGCTGGGCTGCATACAGCTCGGGAGAGTAAATTTCGAGAAGAGCAGAGCCATGATAGACCTGTTCTCCTTCGAAGCTTACGTAGAGCCTTTCTATGCGTCCTCCCGTCCAGGCTGAAACGGCATATGTGTCGGTTTCGTCGAACTCGATCCTTCCCATCGCTGTGAACGAGGTGTAGAGGTTCCTCTCCATGGCCAATGCGATCGACAGATCGATCATCTCCTGGTCGTGACGGCTCAGGACGATTTCCGTACCCGTCGAGGTGAATGGTTCAAGGTCCATCCCGCATACGGGACAGGTGCCCGGAGAGTCCAGCACCACGCAGAGCATGGGGCATGCCCAGCTCTCGCCGCCCTCCGCATCATGAAGGTGTTCTGCAATTTCCTCTGCAGTCCTGAAGAGAAGACTCCGGGGCAGGAGAGCACCCACAAGCATGCCCAGGACAATGCCTGTGATCCATACGAGAACCGGAGGGTGTCGTTCGAGTAATTTCATGTCATCCTCTGTCTTCGTTCAGGAACGGATTCAACAGGATCAGTCGCTCTCTCGGGACTGGAGGATCTCGGCGACAGCTGGTTCTTCAGCAAGGATCTCGAGATAGCTCTCCGGGTCCGAGAGAAACGCCTGGTCACATCCTGCACAGCAGAAGTGCACCCGGAATCCGTCCCAGTCGACGTATGAACCCTCCATTACCGCATCGCCCATCACAGGACAGATGGTGTTGCCCAGATCGACAATCCCTTCAGGGAGCGGCTCAGGTGTTTCGTCCAGTGCAACTGCCGGTTCATCCGCGGCAGGAGGAACCAGGGCTTCGGTATTATTCGAATCTCCGGACGAGCATCCGGAGACACCTCTGATGAGCACCACGAATATGAACCCGGTGAGTGCAGCGATCGCAAGTCTTCCGTTATTCGTTTTCACAGGAATTCTCCCTTCTCCGTTTCTCTTCCTTCAAGCTCGAGAATCCTGGCATAGGTGACCACGATTCCCGCATAGAGCCGCAATTCATCGAGCCTGGCTTCCTCGAGGTCACCGAGGGTGTCGATCACCTCGGTGATGCCAACCCGGCCCGTTATCCAGTCACTGACTGCGAGTTCATGTATGGCTTCGAGGTTGGGCAGGAGCGTTTCCAGATAGGAACGGCGCAAATCGATCTGACCAAGTATCTCGTTCACCAGCATCTGTCTGCGTGCAGTAATATCGGCAACGGTCTGCGCCAGCCTGAATTCGGATGCCTGAGCGCTCAGAATGGCTGCAGCGGATCTGTCCCGGGAACCGCTGTACCCCAGAGGGAGGCTCAGCCCCGCGAAGACCATGAAGGCGTCCCGTCCCGGTTCGACTGCTCCCATCTCGACCAGGGGTTCACCCACGCTGGACCAGGTTGCTCCCACTTCCAGATTCGGGGCGATTGCCGCCCTGGAGGTTGCTGCCTCTGCCGCCCGGGATTCACTCTGCAGAATGCTCTGCAGGACGGCAGGAGTTTCCCGGATCTCGACCGAATCATCTATCCCCTTCAGGAAGTAACCTGTATCTGGAAGGGAATCGGGCCAGACCGGATCCTCGAACGACGTTCCGATCAGGCTGGTCATCTCGAGCTCGAGCGCATCCAGTGTCAGTTCCAGGGCATAGATCTTCGAATCGACCAGCACTCTGCGATTCTCAAGAGAGAGGACCGAGGTCAGACCGACAGAGCCGGTCCTGTAACGGATGTCAGCAATTTCCATCAGACCGCTGAGTCTCTCGAGTTCGTCCCTCATGTAAGCGATGCCGTTCCGCGCAATGAACATCTCAGACCAGGTTCCGGCGATCAATGTTCTCAATCCGAGCGAAGCAGTCAGATGCTGCAGTGATGCACTCTCTTCCATGAACCTCATCTCGACCCTCGAACGCGAGAGAACACCAGGCCAGGGAATTTTTTGCATGAAAGTCACGGTGAAATCCACGGGGCCATTCCTGGTCTCCAGCGGTGATGGAGCCCAGGCAGCCCGCAGAACCGGATCGGGAAGCCTGCCGGAAGCCGAGTAGAGCCTTGAAACGGACTCTACAGTCAGATCACTCGCCCTGAGTGCGTCGGAAGTCTCCAGCGCCGTGAGCCACAGGCTTCCGGGGATGGCATCCAGCCCCGCATCTGGAGCACAGACACCATTATTCACGGCCAGCAGCAGAAGTAATCCAACTTCCGGCAATACTCGAATCCGCAAAGCCATCCCGACCCTCCATTGCATTTCAGCAATATAATACCAATTTACTAGGAAATGGTTCCCGATTCCCGTTCCTGCCCGGGAATCTGTGCTGTTTCAACCCGAGCCGGGGTATCATTGGTAGGTAATTCCACCCCCGCTACGAAGGAGGAGTCGAGCTTCATCCGGTTGTTCTGATCCCCACCGCTCTACTTCGATTCCCTGTCTTCAGCGCATGGGTGCGAATCCGCGCCTCCGTGGCACTCCCGAATCTGCTCAGGAGAGCAATCCTCCGGTTTGCCTTTCAGATTCTCCGGTTTTTCGCACCTTCTTTCCGACGTACACATGGTTTCTCACAACCTTTCTGCCCTGCAGTACATTCTTCTCTCCCGATGGAACTGAGAAGCAGTCGTTCCATGATGTCGATGCAATTCTGAACCGCGACCTCGTCGATCCGGTAATGAACGAAGGATCCCAGCCTTTCCGCAGACACAACACCCGCATCCCGCAGGATACGCAGGTGCTGCGACACAGCACTCTGGCCAACATCGAGTCGTGCAGCGAGGGCGCCGACGCAGAGTGTCCTCCCGCAGAGATGTAAAAGGATCTGTAATCTAGTGTTCAAGCCAAGTGCACGGCAGAACCGTACTATTTGTTCGATGTCGTCCATCGGGATTTCTCCATTTCAGTATATGCTAATATACTAATAGGCGTATGCCCTATTGTCATGGCTAACCGAGCAAGGCTATGTCATCATTGTACGAATGTGCAAGGAAAGGAGTATAAGCGATGTCGACAATCACTTTGAAAGGCAATCCAGTCGAAACCCTTGGAGAACTCCCCGCGACGGGTTCCATGGCACCGGCGTTCACACTGGTCGGATCCTCCCTGGAGGAGGTCAGCCTCAGTGACTTCGAGGGCGGGAACGTTGTCCTGAACATCTTCCCCAGCCTCGACACGGCAGTCTGTGCAGCCTCTGTCCGACGATTCAATGCTGAGGCATCGGCACTCCCGGATACCGTCGTCCTCTGCATCTCGGCAGATCTGCCATTCGCCCACAAGCGTTTCTGTGTGGCCGAAGGACTCGATGACGTGGTCAGTCTCTCCGTATTCCGCTCACCGGAATTCGGAAGGGACTACGGAGTGACAATGACGACAGGCCCCCTTTCGGGACTCCTGTCCAGGGCTGTGGTTGTGATCGATGCAAACGGTCGGATCGTCTACACGCAGCAGGTTCCGGACATCGTCGAAGAACCGGATTACGAGGGAGTCCTCGATTCGATCAGAGGATGATCCCTTCATTCTCCTGTAGAACTCCGTTGTCGGTAGAGCATCCGGCATTCACTCAGGGCTTTGACAGGACAGATTGGTCCTCGTTATTGTCGCTTCAGGCAGGAGGCTACGCCTGGATAGGCGGCGAAGCTGTGCTCTTCAGGGCAACAAGAAGAAGTGCATGAAATAGATTGTAACACAATTGGCCTGCGGGGAATCAGGGAGATTCCTCAGAATATCCTGTTTCCCATCCGGTGTCTTGGTTGAAAGCATTGCGTAATGAGTAACAATCCTGAAAAATCGCACAAGGCCAGACTGAAGAAACTACTGCAACGGGACGACATTCCTTCCGATGCAAAAGAAGAAATACGCAGCAGTTTCAATGGGTTTTCGCGATTAGTAGCGGATTCTGAAGACCTGGCACTTGTCAATGCACTCAATATCGCCAGCAATCGTGGAGATAGTTTCGACCAGATAGTCAAACTACTCTGCAAACTGACGAAACATGCATTCTCCAGCTACGGCGCGACTGTGTACCTGCTGAGCAACGATGACGAGTACCTCCAGATGATGAATCACTCTATCTTGCCCGGCATTACAAAGCGTATCAAAAGTCTTATCGGCATGCAGATACCCCCGGTCAGAATCAGAAAATCGGAAAAAAGCCTGTACTTCAAAACACTGCAAGGACGAACCCCGCTGCTTTTTAACGACACTGAAAGCATACGGACATTGATTGCGGAATGCACGGAAAACGCATCTCTTCGAAAACACGCCCCAGCGATTCATAGAATCCTGGGCATCAAGTCCGTGATTACCATTCCGCTCGTTTCTACTGGAATCTGTCTCGGTGTGATGGACCTCTCTTCGAAACACCTGCTTGACCAGGATCATGTTAGAAGACTGGCCAGGATCTCAGAGGAGTTCACGGTCATCCTCAACGGTGTGAGAGACGAGAAAGCGCTACAGGAATCGGAATTGTTACTCAGGAATCTGCTGGATTCTATTCCGGACCTGCTGGTGGTTCTTGATGGCGACCTGAATATCCTGTTCAGTAACTGGCATGAGCACGATTATGTGCCACAGAAAACACGGGACAGGAAAGGCAAATGCTATAAGGCATACATGCTTCGTGATAAGCCCTGCGAGCCGTGCCATGCCCTCGATGTCCTGAGAACAGGGCAGCCACAGCATGCGGAGATGAATAATCCGATAACCGGACGTATTATGGAAATCAACGCGTATCCGATAATCGGTGAATCCGGTGATGTGATAATGATAACCGAACATGTCCGTGACATCACCGACCGCAAGCAGATGGAAGAGCGTCTGATGCAATCCGAGAAAATGGAGGCAATAGGTCAGCTTGCCGGGGGGCTCGCACATGACTTCAATAATCAGCTTACCGGCATAATGAGTTATGCCGATATACTAAGACTTGATCTCATGGATAATCCTGGCCTGGCTCATTATGCGGATAACATTCTCGTTCTTGTCAAGCGTGCATCCGACTTGACTGCTCAGCTTCTGGCATTTGCCAGGAAAGGCAAATACCTTTCTGTCCCCGTGGATATTAATCGGATCGTATTCGAAGTAGTCTCCATGTTGAAACATACCATTGAGAAAGACATCACCCTGAAGCAGCAACTCAATGCTCATCCGTGCAGTATACTCGGTGACCCGTCTCAATTGCAGAATGCCATACTGAATCTGGCGCTAAATGCACGCGATGCAATGCCACAAGGCGGGGAGCTGTGTTTTTCAACCGACAATGTTTCTCTGGATCAGCAATACTGTGCTGTCAGCCCCTTCCAACTGGAGAAAGGCCGCTATATTGAAGTATGCGTCGCAGACACCGGCATCGGGATCGAAGAAGAGATTCGGCATCATATGTTTGAACCTTTTTTCACAACCAAAGAGAAAGGCAAAGGCACGGGCATGGGTCTGGCAGCTGTATACGGCACGGTAAACAATCACAAGGGATCGATAGATGTTTTCAGCAAGATCGGTCATGGAACCACGTTCAAACTCTACTTCCCTCTTATGAATGAAGAAAACCGGCCTGGTGTTCGTCGTACCGGGACAGTGGAATTCGAACAAGGGACAATCCATATACTCCTCGTTGATGATGAAGACAGTATATGCAAAGCTGTTCCAAAGATACTGCAGAAAATCGGTTACCGGACAACATCGTTCCGGAGTGGTTTGGAAGCACTGGATTATTACAGAAAGTCCTTTAGAACAGTTGACCTTGTCATTCTGGATATGGTAATGCCGGAAATCAGCGGTAAAGACGTTTTCATTGCAATGAAAAAAATAAACCCGCATATCGTAGCACTTCTTTCATCAGGGTACAGTATCAATGGCGAAGCACAGGGCATACTCGAAGAAGGTGTCAATGGATTTATTCAGAAACCTTACAGGATTGAGGAGCTTTCCCAAAAAATAGCTGAAATCCTGAATATCGCTGTAGAATAGTTTATTTCCACGTTCTTCGAAGCGATGAGGATCAGATCGCCATTACCCTCATCTCCTCCCGGAACCGCATAGCCCTATTTGATCTAAGTGTATAGTCTTGACGTATAACATGAATGTATTATAATTATGAATACGTTCATGTTTAGATGGTATTCAATGAAACTGAGAGAACTGAAGAAGGAAAGAACGAGAACCGCCATTCTCGATGCGGCAAGGAAGCTGTTTTTCAGCAGAGGGTTCGGAAACACGACCATCGAAGAGATTGCTACAACTGCTGAAGTAGCCGTCGGAACGGTTTACAATTATTTCGACTCCAAGAACGCGATCATCCTCGGACTTGCCGAGTTGGACACAGCTTCTGTAACTGATTCAATACCTTTGAACGGCGGAATCGGAACCGTGGAAGATACGCTTTTTACCTTAATCGACCGATTCGTTCTGAAACTCACCCACTACCCCAAGAACCTCATGAGGAAGCTTATTGGCGCGGCATACAGTGAGAAGAATCTGACTGCCGGACTCATGAAGCAGGACTTCGCATTTGTCGATGATCTGGCTGTACGGCTCGAGTATCTCCGGGCGAATGCGAAGCTCAGGGAAGACACGGATATACAGCACGCTGCTCTCGCTATCTACGGAATAGTGACCATAGCAGTGATGTGGTTCGCCGCTGACGAGGACAGAACGGTTGACGATACGAGAGACTCTCTCCGGAAGATGCTCCATTCATTCTGCAGAGGCCTGCTGCCGGAAGGAAGTGACTAGATGAAACAGGGATTGATGCTGACAACATCACTCGCACTGCTCCTCTCGAGCACTTCAGCATGGTGTCAGCCTGATATAGATGATGTCATCACAGCACTGGACCAGCTCTACAGAAGCGATAACAGCTACACGGAGATGTCCATGCACATCGTTACACAGCACTGGGAGAGAACCCTCACCATGAAGGCCTGGTCCGAGGGATCCGACAGGACCTTCATCATCATACTCTCCCCCGCACGGGAAGCCGGGATGGCCACCCTCCGCATCGATACAGAGATGTGGAACTACCTTCCCAACACGAACAGTACCGTCCGAGTCCCTGCATCCATGATGACAGGCTCCTGGATGGGCTCCGACATCACCAATAACGACATCGTGAAAGAGATCACCTACGCAGAAGATTACACTTACGAATACACTGCTGACACACTCCTGACGGGAGTGCCGGAAGAGGGCTTTTTCTACATCAGGCTCGTCCCGAAACCTTCAACGGCGGTAGTCTGGTCCAGCATCATCTGCGCGGTTAGAGAGGATGACAACATCCCGGCCTGGGAGTGCTACTACGACCAGCATGGGAATGAGATAAAGAGTGTGATATTCTCAGGTATTCAGGATATGGGAGGCAGAACGATTCCCACTACGATGGAGGTAGTTCCCGCCAACAAAGAGGGACAGAGCACGACCATCACCTGGTCACAGGCTGAATTCAATCAAGGAGTCGATTCCAGTATCTTCTCTCTGAGCAACCTTCAATCAGGTGGGATTCGTTAAGATGCTTCCGAAGCTCGCATGGAGAAACATCTTCCGCCAGAAGAGAAGAACGTTCCTAACACTGATGACCATGACCGGCGGATTCGTTCTGTCCTCCCTTTCGATTGGATGGATGAACGGTTCGTACAGCAGCATCATACTCTTCTTCACGAACAGCAGAACCGGACAGATACAGGTTCACCATGAAGGTTATCTCGATAACCCGTCCATATACAAAACTATCGATGATTTCGAGCAGGCTGGTTCTGTCCTGGATTCGATCCCTGGCATTCGCACATGGGCACCGCGGATATACACGGGAGCTCTCCTTGCACTCAGGCCGTCAGGGCAGACGAGCAGCGTCTACTCCAGCTCGGCAGCAGCATCCGTGATCGGCATAGACCCGGCAAGGGAGCAGGAAGCGACCGGTTTCAGAGATCAGATCATAGAGGGCGAAATGCTCATCGCGTCCGATGCTGATACTTCCCTTTCCTCTACGGGTCAGATTCTTCTGGGAAAGGAACTTGCGGTAACACTCGAAGCATCTGTTGGTGACTCGCTGATACTCCTCTCACAGGCAGCCAACGGGGCAGCTGCGGACAAGAGATACGTGGTGACCGGGATAGTCAGTACCGGAAATGGACAGATCGACAGGAGAACCAGCTACATCACACTGCAGGATGCACAGAATCTGTTCGCACTGGAGGGAAAAGTACACGAGATAGCCGTCATGTCGAGCAATCTCGATGATGTTGACGATCTTACCGCAACGATATCCGGAAGACTTGCCGGCAGGAACCTGGAGACGGATTCCTGGAAGGTGTTCGCGAAAGAGTTCTACAACGGAATGAAAGCCGACGAATCAAGCCTGAAGGTAATGATATTCATCATCGTACTCGTCGCAGCCATGGGAGTTCTGAATACGGTACTCATGATGGTTCTCGAGCGAAGGCGGGAATTCGGAGTGATGAAGGCAATGGGGACCAGACCAGGCTTCATTGTCCGGATGATCATACTCGAGGCAAACGTAATGGGCTTCATCAGCATCCTGCTCGGAAGCATCATCAGTACCGCCGGTCTTCTTTTCCTCTCCAGGCACGGAATGGTGCTGGATCCCCCGCTTGATTACGGGGGTACTGTCTTTCGTGAGATGATCGCGTCAATCTCTCCTGACTGCTACTGGATACCGGCCATCTGCGTGATTCTGACAGCTACGGTCGTAAGCCTGATCCCCGCCCTGAAGGCTGCCCATACGGAACCGGCAAAAGCCCTGAGGACGGTGTAGCATGTTGGCTCGGCTGATAAGCTTCGCCTGGCGCAGCGTCTGGAAGAACAGGAGAAGAACTGTTATTACGGGTCTGGCTGTTGGCTTCGGACTCGCAGCCCTGATGTTTACGGAAGCCCTGATGACAGGAATGAGCACCCACATGGTGGATCAGACCACGAACGCATGGATGGGTGACGCACAAATTCACAGAAACGGTTTCAGGGAGACCGGAGGGATAGCTCTTACGGTCAACGAACCGGATTCAATCACGGAAATGCTGAGAACTGATCCGATCGTCACAGCCTTCTCGGTACGGATAATCTCCCCTGCATCCCTACAATCCACAATTGAAATGAAGCCGGTCACCATGATCGGTGTCGACCCCCTGACCGAGCCAGGAGTTTCCATGCTGGAGACGGCAGTAGATTCGGGAAGCTACTTCAGCGGGGACAGCACCGACCTGATAATCGGATACAGGCTCGCAGAGGATCTTGATGTCGGCCTTGGAGACCTGATCGTTATCACCGTTGCAGAAGCGGAAAGCGGACTTTCCAGTAACATGTTCTTCGTAACGGGGATCTGCAATTTCGGAAGCGATGATCTCGACAGGTATACAGCCTTCGTCGATATCGGTACGGCGGGAAGCATGCTCGGTCTAGAAGGCAGATTCCACGAGATCGCAATACGCCTTGCGGATTCAGAGATGGGAATGGATGAAGCCCTTCCTTTCTGGAGCAGGTACTCCATCTTCGGAAACACGGCTCAGGGCTGGGCAACGCTGGCCACACAGGTAAAAGCAATGCTCAGCATGACGAAAACGAGCATTGCCATAACAGCCATAATTCTGTTCGGCCTGGTTGTTTTCGGAATCGTGAACTCCCTCTTCATGTCAGTCTACGAGAGAATGTACGAATTCGGTGTGATGAAGGCGGTTGGTACAAGACCTGGTACGATCAGCGTCATGGTAGTCCTCGAGGCATTCTGGCTTGCCGTGATCAGCATGATCCTCGGTTCCATCATGGGACTGGCAATCATCTGGATCACATCGAAAACCGGTATCGATTTTGGCAACATAGAGGTTTCCGGTGTAATCTTCGACAGCGCAATCCACCCGATTCTGAAATGGAGCAGTGTCTGGATATATCCGGCTTTCACACTCCTCCTGACGACGTCTGCAGGAATCTACCCGGGCATCCATGCCGGTAGACAGAATGCTGCTGAATCAATGAGAAAGAGCCTGTAAAGGACATGGAGAAGAAAATGACTGGTGACAAGGTAATCGAGGCAAAGGGCGTCACAAAAACCTACGATGATTCAGGTGTACCGGTTCACGCTGTACGCGGAATCGACTACACACTGATGAGCGGCGAGTTCACGGCAATTATCGGACCGAGTGGATCTGGTAAGACAACTTTCCTCAACGTGATAACCGGCCTCGATACTCCCACCGAGGGAAAGGTATGGCTCTCGGGGATACTGCTATCGGAGATGAGCGGTAACGAGCTCTCCGATTTCAGGAGAGATCACATAGGATTCATCTTCCAGGCGTACAACCTGTTCCCTGTGCTAACCGTCGAGGAGAACGTCGAGTACATCATGCTGCTTCAGGGAGTACCGAAGGAGGAGCGGCACAGCAGGGTCATGAGCATTCTGAAGAAGGTGGGCATTGCTGACTACGCTCACAGACTTCCCTCGAGACTCTCCGGAGGCCAGCAGCAGAGAGTGGCTGTTGCTCGGGCCATGGTCTCGAGACCTTCTCTTGTGATAGCGGACGAACCAACGGCAAATCTGGATTCGGTAACGAGTGGAGCGCTGCTGGACATGATGCGCCAGCTGAACGAGGACACCGGCATGACTTTCCTCTTCTCGACTCACGACGAGATAGTGATGAAAAGGGCGAAGAAGCTGGTCGTTCTCAAGGACGGGAAACTGGACGGGGACAGCCCTCATCAGGCAAAGAACTGGAATCAGCAGAGGAGTAGGGGAATCTCCCCACCGTGAAAACGGATTATGAAGTAGTACTCGATTCGATCGTGGGGTGATCCCCTCTTTCCGTAGATCTCTTCAGGCAGTAGAGCAGAATCGATGCGGATACGGCGGCATTGAGTGATTCGACACCACCGGCAATGGGTATTGCGACGATCTCATTCGCCAGCGCTACAACCCCTGCCGAGAGACCGTGAGTCTCTGACCCAACGACGATTACGACGCGGCAGTCATCCGCCAGCTCCAGTTCTCCCACCGGCCTGCCGCCGGCGTCGGCTGCTATGACGGTGAATCCCGATTCCGCCAGCTTCCCCGCGGCAGCGGCTGCATCCATCCTGTAGAGCAGTGGTATCATCGCATTCCATCCCGCTGCAGCCCTGGTTACCCTGGGAAGGAACGGGAAGCAGGTTCCCTTGCCGCAGATTACACCGCCGCAACCGAATGCCGCCGCAGAGCGGATAGCCGTTCCGACGTTTCCAGGATCGGATACGCGGTCAAGCAACAGGACAGTCCCGCCGGACATGACAGTATCCATGCCATGCACCGGGAGGGGACAGACAGCAGCTATGCCCTGACTGTGGTCGGTATCGGTCAATTCCCCGAAGAGAACTTTCGGAAGACAGAGAATTTCGATGCCACTGCCGGTCAACCTTTCTGCAGCTGCGAGAGCTTCCTTGGTGCATTCGCTGGACATGACCGCGAATTCAGGCTGATTTCCCCCGACGGATACGTAGTCCGTGATGAAACGGGGGCCTTCCATCAGAAAGACACCGTGCTTCCTTACCCCGGAACTTCCTGCAAGGCTCCTTACCAGCTTCAACCTGGGGTTGGAGCGGCTCGTGACGATTGTCAGGGACTGGCTCAACTCCCCTGTTTCCGGTAATCGAGAATCGTGGAGATGATCTCGTCTATCCCGGTCCGGGGATGGATGCCGATGAGGCTGACCAGCCTCGAGATATCGGGCATTCTTCTCTGCATATCCTCGAAGTCCTTGGTGTAGGCCTCTTCGTAGGGAACGAGGATGATCTCGGAAGAGGAACCGGATAGCGCTTTCACCCTCTGTGCCAGGTACATGATGGTGATCTCCTCCGTCGATCCGATGTTCACCGCGAGTCCTGTCGAATCTTCGGTATCCATGAGAGCGATGATGCAGTCGATGACGTCATGGACCAGGCTGAAGCACCTGGACTGGTTTCCGTCTCCGTACACGGTAATGGGATCGCCTGAAATAGCCTGGTCAATGAACCTTGGCAGGACCATGCCGTACCTGCCTGACTGCCTGGGACCAACAGTATTGAAAAGCCTGCCGATGATCACAGGCAGGCCCTTCGCCTTCATGTAGGCTAGGGCAAGGAATTCATCGATTGCCTTGGAACAGGCGTAGCTCCATCTGCTCCTGGATGTGGCCCCGAGGACTATGTCCCCCTCTTCGGAGAATGGGATATCCGTGCTCTTCCCGTATACCTCCGAGGTAGAGGTGATGAACGTGCGCAGGTTCTTCTGCCGGGCTGCAGCCAGAATGTTCTCCGTTCCCCTTACGTTGGTTTCGATCGTCTCCACAGGCTGCCTGATGATGTTCTCGACTCCGACAGCTGCTGCCATATGGATGATTGCTCGGCACTGGTTGACGAGGCCCTGCACCAGCGAATCGTCCAGCACGGAACCGATCTCGCACCTGAACCCTTCGTTCCCGGAACAGCCGTCCAGGTTCGAGAGACACCCGGTGGATAGATCGTCGAGGACCAGTACGCTATTCCCCTGCAAGAGCAGCTTCTCACAGAGGTGGGAGCCGATGAATCCGGCTCCTCCGGTTACCAGGTAATCGTATTCAGAGGGTTTCAGCCGGTTCTCCCTTCCAGCGGGTAAACCCTGCAGACCGCCATCGGGCGATGGCATGGTGTTCGTTGCACAGGACCGAATATCTATCCAGATGTTCCAACCGGAAAGTAGGATGTCTTTCCCACTCGCAGGACCGGGTAACCATCGGACTCCCCCGGAACCCCGAGACGGACAATATTAGAAGCTGTTTCCGAACTGTAATATCCATCATCGATCCGGGAGTCACAATGAGATCAGCTCTGCTCTTTACCGGTCTTGTTGCCTTTACCGCATCGGCAACCGTAAGCCCTGATTTAGTTGCCACTTATCTCGATTCTCTCGAAGCAACATATGAGCGTCAGGAAAACGCCTTTCTCCTCTACATCGAGGAGGAGGGAGAGGATCCATGGCCTTTTTTCTACATCGAGACGAGTGATCCTGACGAGGCTTGCTACATGGTCGCCTTCACGCCAGGTGTCCTGCCTGCCTCGGGCGAAGAGAGGATCGCAGGACTGGAAGCGCTCGCCAGGATGAATTGGGAGTACACTTTCGTCAAATTCATGGCGGAACCCGAGACGGGAGAGATCAGCGTTATCTATACTTTCAGCGTGGAGAACGGCATGGGTTTCGACGCATTTTCAGCGATGCTGTACGTGATGATAGGAACTGTTCAGGAGAACCTTGAAGCACTGGCAGACATATAGAGATCTACAAAGTGGGGGGGCTGTGAGATGTTCGGCAGCATAGCAATCTGCTGTGGCCGTGCGAGCCAGAAACTCGGAGGACGGATCTGCGAGATACTCGGTATCACACCGGAGCCCGTAGAATTCGTTCAGTTCTCTAACGGAAACATGATGACGAACTTCACCGGTGGTACTGTCCGGGAGAAGGACGTCTTCGTCATCCAGTCGGGAGAGCGTTCGGTCTTCCAAGACAAAGCCACGGCCTACGGGCAGGTTTCCGGAGATATACTGGAGCTGCTTCAAATGATATACGCCCTGAAGGATAGTGCCGGTCGGATCACCGCCGTAACCCCCTACTTCCCCTATGCGAGGAGCGACAAGAAGGACAAGCCCCGTATCGCAATTACTGCCCGTATGATGTTCGACCTCCTGGAATCCGTCCAGACGGACAGGGTTCTCACGATGACCCTCCACTGCCCCCAGAGCCAGGGATTCAGCAACATCCCCGTCGACCAGCTCTACGCCTACGGTGTGTTCATGGAAAAAATCCTCGAACTAGGATCGGAGAAACTCGCCTTCATAGCTCCCGATTCGGGAAGTATCCTGGACAATGATTTCCTAGCGCTTCACACAGCAAAAGCCATACGAGAAGCCGGCGGAACTCCCCATATAAGTACAGGATACGTGAAGAAGGTAAGGGTCGACGACACCGAGAATCCGAAGATCCGGACCGTTGAGGGCGTCGATGACCTGTCCGATATTACGGTCATAATGAGCGATGATGAGACCGTTTCCGGAAAAAGCCTTATCCTCTGTGCAGAGACTGCGAAAGAGCGCGGCGCGACCGATATCTACGCCTTCGTAACACATGCCATTCTCTCGGGTGACGCGGTAAGGAGCATCCAGGAGAGTCCGATAACGAAGCTCTTCATCACCGACACGGTCGAGTTCAACCGAGAGAAGGCGGAAGAGGTGGCAGGCTGTACCCTCGACAAGATCGACACCCTCTCCGTGGCCGGAGTGTTCGCGGAAGCCATCCACAGGACCCACGAGGGACAGAGCCTAAGCTCTCTATTCCTATCCGCGAAGAGTTCAGGGGAAATGAAGCTATCCCTCTAAACACATCAACACTGTCTCGTATGCTGAGCATCTGAATTCTACAGCGATTGAGGTTCTAATCCCGTCGGGGGTACTGTTCCAAGGTCTGATTGATTGCATGAGTCTGACTCTACTTGATGTATACAACCTTAGTAACCTCAACGTATCTCGAGGTCTCGATCCTGAGTAAATACAAACCTTGCCCGATGTGAGAACC
>SDBS01000835.1_pt1 | contig 31005 bp, 35 predicted proteins | sample 2277091 | NCBI WGS metagenome assembly SDBS01 (sample SAMN10404972, study PRJNA504765) | marine sediment metagenome | isolation source: marine sediment core GS10_PC15, 163 cmbsf | place: Arctic Ocean: Southern Knipovich Ridge | collected 2010 | reverse complement strand
CTTGTACAAAAAGTTTTTCCGCTACCAATTTAGTTGCTCCATATAGATTCACTGGGTGAACTGCTTTATCTGTACTAAGTGCCATTACTTTTTCTACATTGTTATCAATTGCGGCATCAATTATATTTTCCGCACCATCAATATTAGTCTTTACTGCTTCAATAGGATTATATTCACAGGTGGGAACTTGTTTTAAGGCAGCGGCATGTACAACAATGTCTACATTATTCATTGCTCTATATAATCTATTTTTATCCCGAACATCACCAATGAAAAAACGAAGCTTTTCGTCATTATAAAATTCTTGAAATTGTTCTCGCATCAGTTGTTGTTTTAATTCACCTCGAGAATATATACGAATAGCTTTAGGGTTATGTTCTTTTAGGACTATTTCAGTAAATTTCTTCCCAAAAGAACCCGTGCCTCCGGAAACTAAAATTACTTTATTCTTAAATGGCATAGTAGTACCTCCGTTTTAAACTCTTAAATATCAGTTTAATGAAAGTTTAATGAAATTAATTGCATTTTCTTCAATCGATTATCAAATAATCAGCCAATCTGCTTATCAATGTTCAGGATATGAACTTAGAAATATTATAATATATTCGAGTGAAAAAAGCAAGAATGACGGTAGGAATACAAGCTTAGATTTATCTATAAAATATAATTTAGGCATCTTGGTAATTTCTTTTATCTTATTTGAATAAAAGGGATTGATTAATCTTACAACAAAAACACTTTCTAAAGTGCCCCCCCCCAGCAGGAGCTGGGGGCATCCTAAGCCTACAACAATGTTAATTGCAGTTGCCCTCTATCTTCTTTTTATTTACGCTCTACGTAGGCGAGAATTTCCTTTTCATTCAAGCCTATATACGATACACAGTATCCTCTCGACCAGGTGTCTCCTTTCCTTGCATAAGTTTTTTGCATAAAAGGAAATTTCGCCTTGAGCTTTTTTGCCGACTATGTTTTGATATACTGAATTGCATCGGCAACTGCAATTCTTGAAGATATCATGACTACCTGTGAACATGATCCTCTTGTACATTAAGCTCTACTCCCTCACCGGACAGGAGTCTAGTGTTTTATATGGCCCAATAATACATGATTACGAATTTTATTAAAATCATTAAAATACTTAGAATTTGGGGATTTAATTGTATTCTTAAAATCATTAATTTCTGGGGTGAACATTTTTCTATATAACATTCTTAATAACATTCTTATATTTTTATCTATATATTCGGGTAAATCTAAAGCATTTAATAGATTTCTCATTTTGTCAATTAAAATTCCTTTAAATCTACCAGAATGATATTTTTTTAAATATTTAGACATGGCTTTATCAATTAATTCTTCTGCCCCATCATTATTCAAGTGAGAATTCTTTATCAAATGTCCTACTAAGCATTCTCTAAATTTGGTATATTTTTTTTTATAGGTTCTATTTTTCATAAAGTCACCAATACTTTTTCTAGTATTTCCAGCAAGACTTGACGTTCTCTCCCGAGCGCAATAAAGTACATTCATATGTTTCATTTTACCATATATTAAAGCAAGCATTGATGATAATAATTCTACAAACTGGTCGTCATCTGTATATTGAACTGTATCTTTAAAAATCATCTTTAATAAGTCTGTTCTATGAACAGCATAAAACATTGGTAATTGATAATTAGCCAAGTGAGAAGCCAACCTAGCCTCAGCTTCTGGGAAAGTTATTGATTTATCCAAGTAGGTAGGAAAAGTACAGCTATATTTTTGTTCTCGTTTATCCTCACATTCCAAACTAAAAGTGAAACCATGACCATGCGCGCATGAAAAATCTGGATTCTTTCCAAGAAAAGTTACTGATTGGTTGATCCCATTTGGTGTGATAAAATCATCATCTGCACAAAAAACGGTGTATTTTGTGTTAACATAATTTAATGCGTCTTTTAGCTTACGAGAGGGATTAATTTTAAAAGAATAATTATCAAGGTACTGAATGTTTGATTCTGCAAACATCGAAACATTTTTTTTATTCAATACTTTATTTTCACTTGAACTTGAATCTGCAATAATTATATTAAAATTCTCTCTATATTTATTATAATAATCCAGTAGTCTTTTTAGACGATCTGGGCGATTATAAGTTGGAATTATTATAGTACATAGATTATTCATTTTATCCTCCTTAAGTAACCCTTTGAACTATAAGAAATATATAGTTTATTGTAATGATTATCTATTTTAAAATTAGCATTCACTTTTAAAAAACCTTCTACGACTTCTTTTGGACTATTATTAATATAGCTTTTTTTGCAAGTACCTAATTCAGCTAATTTTGATCCTACGGTATTAAATACAACAATATAGCCTCCAAGATTTACAAATTTATTATAAATCACAATTTTTGTTCGTAATTAAACCATCATAATTATATGTAAAATTTGGCCTGAGCTTTCCGTAGAGTGCCTTAGCTCCTGGAAGTTTTTTAATCAGGTTTCGCATTTTTCTTAAAAAATGGTTACCTTCCATTATCTGACTCCTCCTAAAGTTTATCTGTTTTATTTATCTTACTCCCAAAAATTTATTCATATTTTTAAATGCCTATCATAATTGATAGTCTTTTGAATCTCTCCATTCGCACCTGTTTTCGGTTCCCAGCCAGTGTCCTGCCTAATTCTTAAAATATCTGCCCAGAAGTCAACAATCGAACCGTTACGAGAAGTATTTTCTACATTATACCTAAGACCAAATTCATTATAAATGATCTCTGTAACCTGTTAAACGCTAGTTGAGTACCCAGAATCAATATTATAAACAGTGCTTTGTGTACATTTTTCTAATAGCGCTACTATTGCTCTTGCAACATCCTCAACATAAATAAAATCATTATCCGCGCATACTACGCAATACTTTGTGTTAACATAATTTAATGCATCTGAAAGTTTGTGGCATAAATCGGTAGTAGGAGAATGTTTATCAATATACAGGATATCAAACTTTGAGAATTTTGAAATGATATTTTTATTTAATTTTTTACTTTCATTAGGGCTGGAATCTGCGATAATTATATTATAATTCTCTCCAAATTTATTATAATAACTGAGTAGTCGCCTTAGGTGGTTTGGGCGATTATAGGTTGGAATTAGAATAGTATATCTTTTAACTGAATCCCTTTTAATAATATCTTTCATTTTTTCATATTTCCCTTCTTGACAGAATAACGCTTGTCTAACGATCGGGCATTGTAATCGCTGAGGTTAACCGAACTATAATCGAATTCAGGTATTTCATCGAGATTATAAACAAACGAGTTAGTCAGTACTTTTTCAGAGTCAATCATTTTTCTGTTGACCCATGATTGATGTTCTTCAATAAGTTTTTCATGATCTGCAGCATTTACCAGATCCGCCACCTGCAACAATCAGAACAGAATCTACCTGCTCCTTAACAGCGGTTGAAATAGATGCGAGATAATCATAAGAGGTATTGAACAGGTTAGATATACCCACAATATCAGGCTGATAGTTATGCACTTCATCTTTTACTAGATCCGCCAAAAAAGAATCATCATGATATTCACGCTCACCCGTTATGAATCTGAAAGCTTCTATGTTCAAATCAAGAAGATCTGTTTCTATATCATCTTTTCATTTGCCTTTATGTATTATACATCTATTAATAGCATGCCATAAGGCATGCTGAATGCTGGCATAGCAATTGTTGTTGATTTCCCCATATAATCGTATAGAGGAATTATAAATAGAATTCTTTGCATAGTGTCTCCTGTACAACCTCAATCATCGAACCCGCTTGAGGAAGCCATCAGGAGAACCCGTGAGAATCAGCTTTGAATCCATCGTCTTATCTATCTCAAAGATGTTATTTTCTTTTAAATATTCCCAAACTGCGGTCTTTGGATTATTTCCTTTTCCCCAGGGGCGATCAGATGTTGTTCCCTCAGGCAGATCCTCAATGCCAGTGTCTCCAACAATACAATAGCTTCCTATGCTTACAAGTGGAGCATACGCTCTTAGCTCTGCCAGGACATGCTCATGAGTGTGATTACTATCAAGGCAGACAAGCACTCTCTCTTTGTCTTTTGCAAACTCTCTGGCTCTTGCTATTATCTCATCATTTATGCTAGAGCCTTCAAACATCGTGATTTTCTTGCTCATCGGATGAGCAAGAATCGTTTTTTTATTGTGAGGACGTATATCAATATCTATTCCTAATACATTCCCTTTATCTATTTTGCCACATACTTCTAAAATTGCCAACATAGACGCATTGAAAATAAGAGAGCCACCCATTGCTATGCCTGTCTCAATGATGAGATCGGGCTTAACCTCCCAAATAATTTCTTGCCACGCTTGCAAATCTTGAGGTTCCTGAAGAACCGGAACACCAAGCCAAAAGAAATTATAAGCGTACTTTGCTTTTACGATTTCATTGTGAAAGGTTTGCCAAGCTTGTTGAAGTGCGTCATTTTTTTGGTAAGATTTCGCTCTCTCAAGAGCATCAAGACGGTATTTTTTTAATGGATTTTCTTGCATATTACACCTCCTTTTTTATCTTCCTAACTAATGTTAAAGTATTCAGTATATTCCTTCCACGTATTATCTTTTTCTATTATTTCATGAAATTTATCCATGGCAAGCTGCGCCTTTCTATCTTCATTTAAAGCAGATAATGCTTTAAATAGATAATAATATGCAAAAGCATGATTTGAATATCTTTTAATAACGTCTCTAAAAGCATCCGCAGCTATTCTGTATTCTCCGTTTTTTATCCTGTAATTGTTTACAAAATTTACGTCCAAATTCATAAGATATGTTTTCTTTGTGACATATTCAGGAGTATAATCTGGAGTATTTATTATGTATCTGTTAGCGTCAATTTCATTTATCCCTATATCTTTTTTAATATATCCTTTTTCTATGCAAAGTTTAAAAAGTTCACTTCCCCTCCACGGTATCGCAAGGCTAAAACTATTCCAATCGAGACCAATCTCCTTAATAAATTCAACAGTTTCATCTCTGTGTTCATCTTTTTCGCCGGGCATCCCAAAAACAAAGAATCCTTGGATCCAGAAATCGTACTTCCTAAGACTTTTAACTACTGATTTTACCATTTTGAGATTTAGTGGTTTATATATAATTTCATTAAGCACATAAGGTGATCCAGACTCAATAGCTAAACATACTGTATCCATACCAGCATTGCTCATTAATTTTATCAATTCTTCATCCATATATGCAACAGATAATCCATTAGGACATTCAATCCTAAGATTAAATTGAGCAAGTTCTCTAAATAATTGTTTAGTTCTTTCCTTATTAAATAATAGTTGATCATCATATATGGTTAAAATATTCATATCATATTCTGATGCAAGAAATCTGACGTGCTTAATGATTTTGTCAATATTAGCATATCGCATACTCTTATCTTTATCAGAGGAGTGCGTACAAAATGTACAATTGAAAGGACAACCGCGTGATGTTACTAAGAAATATTGTTTTCCTAGTTCTTTTATACCGACAAATGGAGAAAAACTCTCCTTCATACCATATTTTGAAACATCAACAAAACTATAGTCAATGTTTACTACATCATCTAAGTTTAAAAGACTTGATTTTTGAGGAATTCTTCCTTCGCTCAGAGATTTTTTAGTAATCCAGGTTATATCATTCTCTAAAAACTCAAGCCAAGCATGTTACTACTATTAACCAGGTTTAAAAGCGGGATTTCTCCTTCATAATAACATATACCATCAATATCGTCTTGCTCGTTTACTATAGTGATGTAATATGTTGTAGCAGCAATCCCGCCCAAAAGAATGATAGCATCCTCATTGTACTTTCTTATTGCTACGGGAATATCTTTAACATGAGTATAAGAATTTTCAAACATCGTTGACAGGTCAACAATATCTGGTTTAAATTCTAACAATTTTTCTTTTTAAATTGAAATCAAATCTCTTCCATCGTTAAAGTTGCAATCCAATACTTGTATGTTTACCTTATCCCCAACTTTTGCTCTTAAATAGGTTGCAATAGAAAGTAAACCATAAGGAAACGCTAAAAAACTTCTCAGTTTAGAACTTTTTAAATCACCACGTTTTAATAGATACGGCAGTACAATAAATAGTATATTTCTTTTAACAGTTGAATTCACTTTTTCTTCACCTTCTTTTATAAAGATTTACTTTTTTCATCAATTGGCTCCAGGCTGAAAGGTAAAGATCATTCGGAAAAAAGGAATTATAATGATGTACAGTACCTCTCGTTTCTGCCTGCCAGTTAGCTGATTCAGCCAACTTTTTTATTTTTTCTATTGTGCTTTTCTTCTCTTCATCACTTTCTGCATTGCAGTAAGAAACAAAATCTTCTCCATGGTGACCAAGTGATTCCAAAAAAACATCCTTAGGTGATATATCTTCACCTTTTTTACTATTTTTCCATTTTCTAACAGTTTTTGGAAAATCCAACACTTCATTAAAGAGCTTATTCCATTCGTTTGCCATTTTTTCCAAAGAAAATGTACACATAGCATACTCCTTGGCATTCTGTGATAATTTATTTCTTAACTTACGGTTGTGATATAAATCTTGTAACGCTTTGATATACTCCTCTTTATCTTTCGCAACAATCCCAGTTACCCCATCTTTAACCATGTAACTTTCCATCTGATTTGCCATTACAACTGGAACGACTCCAGCCGCCATACTCTCTTGTATCGTCTGATCGCAAGTACCATAATGATACGAAGCAAGGGGATAACCAAAAACATCAAATAACGATAAATATTCCTTTATATCTGGCACCATTCCGGTAATATTAAATTTTCCCCCGATGCCAAGACGTTCCGCTTCTTGCCTTAGTTCTTTTTCTTTTGGTCCACCACAGACAATAAACTTTACATCGGAAATATCAACTTGATTGCAGATATTTAAAAAATCAGGGTGCATCTTGGCGTAATCAATTGTACCGATATATCCGATATTAAATCCAGTATGTGATTTTGGTTTGACCGATTTAACATGCTCCACCCCACCTGTAGACCAGACAACACGGAAAGATTTTTTTTGTTCAACGGAAAGATTTTGTATCTCTTTGGTTTTATAGCTCATAGGTGTGGTAAAAACAAATAAATCAGGATATGCAAGAACTTTTTCTGTGAAAACACCCGGCGGATGAAAGCCTGAATTATGACTCCACATAATTACTCGACATGGAGGCAACTGTTCACGCACTAAAAAATCGTAGAGCAGTGGATGATTCCACCAATGAATAAGCACTATGTCGGAATCGGCTATTGTGTCAAGTATTTCTTGTTTTTTTGCTAACATTTTGTCAAATAGCGAAAGACCGATGGTTTTAGCTACTTCAACTGCTTTATGATTTGCGTAATCCAAACATACTACTTTATGCATGAAGGTTGGACCATCTTTGACTTTTGAAAAATAGTTCAAAAGCACTCTACCGACGCCACCACCAAGATGAGGTGTAATATGTAAGATTTTAATTGCGTTTTGCATTTATTTGAATACCTGCCTCAATTGTTTTAGTTGAAGTACCATTGCAATGTTGACAAACTTCGGGACATTCATTTTTTAAAAAATTTACTAATTCATTCCTTAAATGTTCTTTTGGACAATTTCTTATATCTACATAATCTTCAGTATAATTTGGTATTTCCCCAAGGAGTGTTCCAAAAGCACTACGACTGCATTTATACAGTCTACCTCTAAAAAGGTCGTTTGAAACAAAACAACATGTTTTATAGATATTATGATGTTTCTCTTTCGAATAAAATCTTTTACTAAAGTCGCCGAAATCAAACCACTGCAAAGTATTCATACAGAGATACTTCACATTATATTTATCAAGCTCTAACATAAATTTTTTCATATTATCTTGTAATCTTTTTGAAAGCTTCTCTCCATAATTACTAATCTCTAATATTATTCTTTTATCTGAAATTAGCCTAAATAAATTCGGATTATTAGGTTTTACAGTACCATTAGTAATAATATGAATTATTCCTATTTTTGGTAACTCTAGAATCTCTTTTAGAATTATATACAAGTTAGGATGAATAAAAGCCTCTCCACCAACTATAACAACTTTACTTATTAAATCTGAAACCTCTACAATTTTAGTTAAATCTTCTAATAATTCTTCTGGTGTTAAGTCAATATTATCCCTGGGCTCATGCAAATAGAGCAAATGATTACAACCTTTACAGGATAGATTACATCTATTAGAAACTAATACCCCTAATTTAGGTATAATAAGCTTTTCTTTAGTAGTTGAAAAAGTATTTACCCCTTTTGCTATATTTTTAGCAACATAATCATCTAATATATCACATCCTTTATTTAATTCCTTAATAGGGCATATATGACAAGTTGTTATATCAAATATAAAGGTATTATTGGATACAGATCTTTTACATGCTTGATAAATTAATGAATTAATTATCTTTCTATCATAAATAATATTATTATATCCAATCTTTGATAAATTATTTGAAATCTCATGAGAAATGTTTTCTGCGAACATTGTTACTATAATTACATAATCATCACGTTGTTCAAGAGGAATAGATTGAACTTCAGGTTTGATAATTGAAATTTTATCAAAGTCTTCAATTAACTCTGCATTATTATCCCAAAAAAAATCTGTTTTAAAGCCAAATAGCAACAATGATTGATAAACTCTTTTTCCAATTTTGCCAGCACCGTATATAATAATTTTTTTTCCATTTAAAAAGTCAAAAAAATCTTGAATTTCCATTTTAACACCTAATCAATTTTTATTATACCATCTGGAGGAGAATAGCTAAAATCACGATGTTTTGATTCTTTTCCACCTACAAGCTTAATAAAAGCTTCGTAAGGATCTTTAGACTCTAAACACTCTTTAATTATTTTATATTTTTCTGCTTTAATAATTTCAGGATCAAAAACAGTTGCAAGCGTTAAATAGCGTCTTACAAGATCATAATTCTTATCTTCTACCACATCACGACAATATCTTAAAGTTAATTCACCTACTCTTTTAACAGCCGTACTAAAAAATTGTTTCAGATATGGTTTATTTTTAGCAAGTCTAAACATTTCTGTAAGAGTACAATAATATTCCATCATGTGGTTTATTGTTCGATTATATTGTGCAGTGGTTTGCTCTCCATGTATTCTATATATAGCCACTTCATCTTGAATATATGCTACATCACTTACTAGAGCACATTTAAACCACAATAAACCATCAAGATTTACAATATGTCTTTCATCAACACCACCAATATTCTCCATCACCTCACGACGTACTAAAACTTGACATGGTAAGAATGATGTCATCATAAATACTTTTGCTTGTTTTATTCCGGGAATTATACAATTAGTATTATAAAATGGAGTTATTTTTTTATGGATATTATTTTCATCTGTTAATAACCTTTCGCCAACAGCTATACCAACATTTTGATATGATTCAAGTATGGGTACTAATTTTTCTGCAAATTTTGGAAGAAGTAAATCATCACTATGTAAAATTACTAAATATTTTCCTTTACTGAGTTCAATACATTTATTTGTATTCTTTGGTTGCCCCATATTTTTTTTATTAACAAATATATTAATTTTGTCAATATATTTATTAGCAATACTTAGTGATTCATCCGTAGAGTTGTCGTCTACGAAAATTATTTCAATATTGCTATAAACTTGATTTAAAGCACTCTTAATACACATATCAAGATATTTAGCATTATCATAATTAGGTATACATATGCTCACTAAAGGTTTATTCATAATTTTATTCTCCATAAATATTTTTTATTTTTTGTGTTTACAATTTATTTAGCTATTTTTGCGCTTCTTTTTTTTGGAATTGCGTAAATAACAGTCCCTGTTCCGCTCCAAGAATGCAACCGTAAATAAAATTTATAGTCATGTAAATTAGTCATTAAGTAAAATGGAATTTTCCAAACTCCATCGCTATTATGATAGATGGTGATTGCTAAAATGGGATGATTTTTTTGTATTGTGTGCATTGCTCCTTTTAGAGCATTATACTCTCCACCTTCTATATGCATTTTTATGAAAGTTACTTTCATATTCAAACTATCAAGATTGACAGTATCTACTATATCATTACCATGCTCATTTATCTTTGATGCATAATCAAAACCTTGATAAAATTTATCTTTACCAATCTTATTTCCTAATGCATTTTTTATGATTTTAATTTTAGCGTTATCTTTAAATGCTCTATTAAGTTTTTTAAAATTTTCCTTATCTGGTTCAAAGGCATAAACTTTGTTATATTTATATTTCACGAAATTTATAAACTTTTGTATAACAGAACCATGATGGGCTCCACAATCCACAAAAACTTCATTATCATGTAAAACATCAATAACCTCGGGAATAAAAAATCTATTATTTAGATTAATTTCAAGATTTTCAAACAATAATTCTACTCTTAGCTTTCTCCACGCAAGAAACTGTAAATAATAAGCACGTGATTTTAAATCACTTAATAAAGAAAACACTTTTTTAATATTATCAATTTCGTTCTCACTTGGTTTATTTAAAAACCATCCGTTGCTTAAAGGGTAGCGATCGCTATAAGCTTCACATACATCATAGAAAAATGCAATATCTTCCCAGCCATCTGCTTTTAATTCATCTCGTAATGCGATAAGTTGTGTCGTAACAATACACACTATAAGCAAATAATTTTTTTTATCCACTTCTTTTACTTCATTTGGTTTGACAATATCTATCCCGCTCCAATCTGCGTCAGGTTTGAGTAAGTCGGAATTTTTATCAACAAAATACAAAAAAGGAATATTCAAATAATCGAAAAAATTCTTAGCCATCTTACCGAGGCTTCCGGCGCCGTATAATATTACTTGTTTGTTAATCTTTCTCGGTGAAATTTTAATATCAGACATTAGAATATTTTCTAAAACTTCGCTAGCTTCAGCAAAGGTCTTAATGTCCATTATGACAGAGCTATAGGAATTAAACTCTAAAGATTTATCGTACATCATTTTGTTTCTCTAAACGATCTAACAACATCTCTGCATAGCAGTCAATATCATCAGGTAAACCGTGCGACATTTGACCGCAATTGCAACATATGGGATGTTCTTTTCTTTTTTTCATTAAAAACATCTTTTGGTAGTTTAAAAGTTTTTCCCCATTCCATATATCTTTGACGCTTTCTTTTTTAGCATCGCCGATAATGAGCTTTCTAGACCAGTCAAGGAAACATGCACTTGCTGAACCATCAGAATTGATTGAAAAAGAATAGAAGACATAAGGACAAACTTGAACTTCTTTTATTTTCTGTCCATATATACCAAAATCTTGATTAACTTCAAACCCTCTTAGCTCAAACTCAGGCCAGCATGACATAATATGTTCGATATACACGCCGTCAGCTATATCGCCAAATATCTCGTAAAATTTCTTTTTGTCATCGTCCGATATCGTTTCACCGTTGATTTTTATAATCATTTCGCAATCTTTTTTATTTTCGTATAAATGACGAATGTTTTCAACGAATTTATCAAAATTAATTTTATAATTAGAGAATTCTAAATATTGTTTTTCGTTAACACCCTCTATAGAGATATTAATCCTGGTAAGCCCCGCATCAATAATTTCAAAGTTTTTTTTGGGATTAAGTAGCGATGCATTTGTTGTTGTGTCGATTCTCTCTGAACATTTTTTTTCTTTTGCATACTTTACCATCTCAGCAAATCGGGGATTTAACAAAGGCTCCCCGTCTTTGTAAAGTCTCAAAACTTTGATAGGTTTTTCAAACTCACAAATATCATCTATTATCTTTTTGTAAAGTTCGAAATCCATATTTTTAAAGGGTCTTCCGACATTTTTCATCAACGCCCTATCGCCAGAAGGACAAAATTTACATTTAAAATTGCACGAATCAGCAGGGTCTACGTTGATGATAAACGGAACGCTAAGCGGTATGACGGTCTCAAGCTTTGTTCTATTTTCTAAATCTATTCTTGGTTTAATTTTTGCTTTCATTTTATCCTTCTTAAAAAATTTCAGATAAATTATTTTAATTGATATACTTTATAAATGTTGTGGAATCTTTACTTAATATTTTTTTCAATCAATAATTTAAAGGGTCATTTCTCTCAAAATGAAATAAGTCTTTATTATTAGGTAAAACTTGCCAGCTCAAATAAATGATCAATTATTTATTTATTTCTCTTGTCGCAATCGAATATACAACGGAACAATTTTTACAAAGTTCTAAGTTCAAAATCTTACCTTTTTTCATTAATTCTCTATAGTGAATATAATATTTGGAATTATAAAGTTTAATTGGATCATCATCAAGAATATTCCCTATGTGGTAACATCCAGACTGATCACCACAACAAAAAGTTATAGAACCATCTGAGTTAATCATTAAACGTTCATATATTTCAGGACACTTTAATTTTCTTATTTTATTTAGCAAATCATCACTTAATTTATCATTAAAATTTAAAATATTCCCTCCAAAATTATGGGCATTATAAATGGAAATGGTGTCATTATAGCTACTTTTAATTCTTGATTTCCAAAAGTTATAAAAATCATTTTCCTAATGTTTATTTAATTCTTGCCTGGTAAATCTAATAATGATTTTAGTTCTTGATTTACTCATCTCTCTTAGTGCAATAAATCGTTGTACATTTAATATAATTTCATTTAAATTTGACCCCACCCTAATAGCTCCTTGTGTTTTACTTGTAAATCCATCTATACTAATTATTAATGTATCGAGCTTGGCATCTAAGAGTTTTTTTGATATTTTTTCATTCAATAATGTACCATTTGTAGATATACCTGTTCCACGAAAACCAAGTTTTTTTGCAATCTTTATCTTTTCATGAACATTTTTATCAATAAGAGTTTCTCCTAATCCACACAATGAAAAAAATTGTTGATTATACAAATAGGGTTGTAATTTTAAAAGAATCTTAGTAAATGTTTCATTATTCATTAATTCTTTTCGTTTACTCTGTTCAATTTGGCACATAATACATCTTACAGTACACATACCCGATACTGTTTCAATTTGTATATGCGATGGAATTATTGTATTGTTTCTCATAATAATACACCTTTGAATTTTGTTTAAATAATAAATTTTATTTATTAATTTTTTCAATAATAGATTTTAATTTTGTGTTATCTCCCCAAAATGCCATAGGTTCATAGTCGGGATATGGATAAAAATCCAGATTCAATTCGATGCTTTTATTTTTTTCTGCAAGATAATTTTCTACCAGTTTCTTAATCGAAATCGGCTTACCCAAACAACAATTAATAATCCCTGTGACTTTATCCTGTATTGATATCTTTACAATGTGCTCTGCCGCCTTTTCAATCGGCATATAATCCCTTAACTGCTCTCCGCCGGACATATTGAAGATCTTGTCTTTTCTTTCGAGTGCTGCTTCCAATTGAGATAAAATTGAATTAGAACTTTGCCCCTTTCCATACAAATAAAAAATCCGAATCCATTTTAAATCAAAGTCTATCTTTTTTTGCAACTGCTCCAGAAACTTTCTCAAAGTATCCTTAGCAAGGCCATAAGGATTATTGGGTTTTGTTTCCAAATTTTCCTTTAAAGCGCCACTTTGCATCCCATACTCAAAGCATGCTCCAGTAACAACAACTTTTTTAAGACCGTTCTCAATCATGTTTTTCAAAAAGAAAAAACTTTTTGGGAGGTTCCGTTCCAGGTGAAACAGTTTTCCGTAGTTAGGTAATCCCTCCCAAGCAGGATGTATCACCATATCAGGTTTACCAAAGAAAGAAAACCAATTATCTCTGTTTTCATTTAAATTAGCCTGAATATAGTCAATTTTTTTTAGCCAGGAAGAACTTATTTCTTTGCCAAATAGTAAGGAATTAGCTATTATTGTGAAAATACCTTAACAATTCCTTGATCGCAAAATTCCCAAGTAACCTATTGCGCCTGTAATCAATACTTTTATGAAATTTCACTCAAACGATAACCAGGACAAAAATCAGTTGAGTTTTTATCTTTAACCGAAATGATTTTAGGCTCAATCGGCCATTATATTTCAAACTTAGAGTCATTCCAACGGATAGTGCGCTCATATTACGGTGTATATAATTATTTTACCAGACATAGTACTTCTATTTCGTCTTCCAGCGCTATGTAGGCATTGTTAAATCTTTTGTGTACATACACCATTTTCCTGTTTTCCACTGTTAGTGTTTCGCCATACCGTTTTGCAAATGTTGGCAAGTCCTTTTTTGAGTCTACAATAACATCCCATAATGAACCTTTAAATACAGCTTATTTTCATATACCTCATAATATCTTTAATTCTTTGTTTATTTATATTTTCTTTTGTCATTTTAATATACACTCCTTCTAACCAGCCAATCCACTCATTATCCAATTTTGCAATCGAACTATCTGTCGATTAAGAAATCTGATCATCACCCAATCCAACGAGCAAAGATAAAAAAATATTTATTTTGGCAATAAAACCCAAATTTTAAACCTTTTGTCTTGATTTATTTATTAAAATATTCTTTTCGTTCAATATATGAACATATATAAACTATATCACAAAACCAATACTAGGTCAACTAGAACTCTCCATTGCACCTTTTTCTATTCAGTTAAACATTTCCTAAATCATTCCTAGTGCCCCGCTAGAGTTTACGCGAGCTCCTAACTATCAATTATTTTTTGTTGTAATACATTTTTTTAATTTAAAAACGAAATGCTTATTTTACAATAGTTTAAAGGGGATAAACGATCAATTATTGGATGCAAGTATTAAAGTCGTGAATAATATAAACTCCCCCGAGTTTTGTTTTCTTGAATATCATCTTATATCACCTGTATCCCAGAAACCGGTATAATAAACTTTCCCCCCCATTTCTTTAAATTTTAATTGCTGTTTCATAAGCTCATCAGTAAAGTTCCCCGCGAGAATTAACATGTAATTTGGCTTGGATTTATCTATTTTTTCAGGGCTGTATACTGGAATATGTGTCCCTGGAGTAAATTTAAAGTTTTTATCTCTGATAGTATGTCCGGTTATAAGGTTTAGTTTCGTTTGCATATCAGATTGTACCTCAGTGGATACCATCTTTCCTGCCTTAGTAGACAGCATATGTTTCTCCTCTCCTTCTGCGTATTAGTGCTAACCCCTTCCCCATGTGGCCGGCTTTCCCATCCTCAAGAGTACTATGGGTTAGTCCGACTACCAGACTATCTTCTCATACATCCTCCCGTCTTCCGGTTGTTTGCAGATTACCCTTCTAGGGGAATAGTCTAGTTCTCCCAAGTTCCTGACAGTTCCCTTTGTTATCATGCTATGGACTAAAGACCCCGGGGAGCATTGCTAAACTTGCCTTTTCGCTTAAGCAATATCCTGCCTTCCAGCATATGAACACTGTCGGCTCTCCCAACATGGTATATTTTGGAGCTTAATACCTTCACTTGCGTTACGGCCTAATAACTCCCATCTACCAGCTTCATACAGTCAGTTACCATTCTGCATGTGGTATAGGTGTTAGGCTGGTGGCTAACCTTTGCCTAATCCGGACTTTAACCGGCAAGAACTGCCAAGCTTAGCTTGGCGCACTCATGTAATAACCTCCAAGGAATCATTTTTAATTATATTTTGGACGCCTTCTTCAATAGTAATTTTTGGCTTCCACGCGATTTCTTTTTCAATTTTTGATATATCTGCCCAAAAGTTATCAGAGTAGATGTTTTCTAAATTAAAAAATTTATCTTTCAGCTTGTACTTAGAATTTAACTCGCTATACACAATTTTAATAATATCTTGGATACTTGTTGAATATCCGGAACCGATGTTGTAAACAGTGCTTTGATTACAATTTTCTAATATCGCTACAATTGCTTTAGCAACATCCTCGACGTAAATAAAATCATTTCTTGCAGAAGGTGTTTTAATTTTTAATTCTTTACCTTCTTTCACGCATTTGATAATATAAGGAATGAGTGAATTTTCCCTTTGTCCCGGACCATATACATAGAAAAGCCTGGTCCAGAGAAATTGCATATTGTTATCTTTTGCAATTTCTCTCCCTAACAAGTGCAATGCATTTTTCGCAGTAGTAAATGCATTTGAAGATTTTGCTGGTAAATTTTCCCTGATTTTTCCCTGATTTTGCCCATACTCCCAACAGCTCCCGGTACAAATAATTTTTTTACATCCTACCTCAGCAAGTACTTCAAATAAATTTAATCCATATTTAAGGTTCTTGATACTTGTTTTAATTCCATAATCAGGTATTCTCTCCCAGGCTAAATGTATTGCAGCGTCTGGTTTAAATTGTATAAGTGTTTTTTTCCATTTATTTATATTTAAAAGATTTCCTGAAACAATATCAACTTTCCTAGATTTTATAATAGAAGAAAAATTCTTCTTAGAAGCACGGGTTAATAATAAAATATTATAATCTTCTTTTTCCAAACGCTTTAATACGTATCTTCCTATAAAACCCGAAGCACCGGTAAGAAAAACTCTCATTTTATATTTCCAACCCTCCGTGCTTATCTGCAAATTCTTTGAAACTCATTGCCTTTAAATCCCTTTCAGATATAATAGGATTTTTAACAGGCCATATGATTCCGATATCAGGATCATTCCACTTTATTGCTCCTTGGCTTTCAGGAGCATAATAATTATCAATTTTATATAAAAGAGTACAATTAGTAGTTAATGTACACATTCCAAGTGCAATACCTTTTGGAACATATATCATTTTATTATTATTCTCTGAAATAATCATACTTTCCCATTTACCAAGGGTTGGAGAACCTTTTCTTAAATCTACAACAACAGTAAATATTTCTCCAGTTACAGCTCTAATAAGTTTTCTTTCTGCATATGGCGAAAACTGAAAGTGAAGCCCCCTTAAAACATCTTTCTCTTTAGAGTAAGAATGGCTTTCCTGAATCCAGTTTTTGTGCAATCCATGACTTCTAAACATTTTTTCGTCATATGTTCTCATAAAAAATCCTCTATAGTCTTTATGAGGCTCTAGATTGATTTCAAATATACCTTTAATCTTCCCTTTTTTTATTATCATATTATTTATAAAACCTTAATATTTTTGGATTATTTGGCAAAGGTACTATACATTTTCCAGTATAATTGAATTTTCTTCTAAGTATATCAATTATTTCATCGGTAAAATTCCAAGCCAGGATGAATACATAATCGGGGTTCTTTTCCATTACCTTTTCTGGGCTATCTATTAGTATATGGGTTCCTGTAGTGTAAAATCCTTGTTTAAGAGGGTTCTGGTCTGCAATCATTGAAATATATTTTGTATCAATTCCGCAAAAATTCAATAATGTGGAACTTCTTGCTGATGCGCCATAACCCACAATTGATTTACCTTCTTTTTTCAAGTCATTTACTATTTTTAATAATTCTTCACGATGTGAGTATGCTCTTGTGGCAAAATCTTGCCATCTGCTTAATTCGTCTAATTTAATTTCTTTTTCGATTTTTCTATATGATTGAACTATGGGTTTTTCCTCTGTTTTATTCTTTTTAATATACAAGATAAGAGATCCTCCACTTATAGGGCTTTTCTCAATATCAAAAACAAATAATCCATATTGATTAAGTAGATGTTCTATACTTTTAAGGGTAAAATAACAAAGATGTTCATGATAAATTGAGTCATAATGTAATTCCCCGCATATTTTCTCTGCATAATGTACCTCTAAAACTAATAACCCTTTGTCTTCTAAACATACCCTTAGTCCTTTTACAAAATCATGAAGATTTGCAACATGAGGAAGAACATTTCTTGCAAAAACCACTTTTGCATAGCCATACTCTCTAATTACTTCCCTTGCCAGCTCTTCGCCAAAGAACCCACGTATTGTAGGAACGCCTTTTTTTAATGCTATATCAACAATGTTTTTTGCAGGGTCTACTCCCAAAGCTTTGTAACTGTTTTTAATAAAAGGTGTTAAGAAAGTTCCATCATTACTTGCTACTTCGACTACATAACCTCCTTTGAGGTCTTTTGCTCTTAATAGAACTTTATTATAAAAATTTACTGCATGTTCTTTTGCTGTCTCGGATGTACCAGTAACCCAAACATAACTTGAAAAAAGCTCTTTTGGGTCTGCAGTATGATTTAGCTGGACAAGATTACAGTTAGGACACCAACTTAAGGATAAGGGATAAAATTTTTCTTTTTCATTAGGATTTTTAAGAAGAGAGTTTGCATAGGGTTGGTTACCTAAATCAAAAAAATTTTTAATATTCTTTTCTTTGCATACTCTGCACTCATTAATTTTTTTCATAGTCATATAATATAATCCATCTATTATTTCACAGTATCATTTTGGTAAATTCAATAAGATCTTTTACGATTTTCAAAAAACTTTTATTAGGAACAATAAAAATCGTTTCAACTCCTGCTGCCTCTCCTGCTTCAACATCTCTCTCATCATCACCAACAAAAATTGTTTTTGTCAAATCAATGTGATGTGCAGACTTTATATGTGTCCAGCTAATCGGGTACAGGTCAATGCTCTTGCGGCCTGAAAAAACACTCCTGGTTTTGGCTTTTAGATAAACCACCGAAATGGTCTTTTCCTGTTTCGACAACTGCTTCCAGTACCGCTCTGCACACCCAATTTGTTTTTTTTAAAAAATTTATTTTAATTTTGCATAATGAACAAAATTTCTTTCTTCTCGTTTTTTATTCACAATAGTTTCAATTAAGTCATCAAACTCACATCGAAATTCCTGTAAGCCTTTCAAACTCATGTTATAAGGTTTTATGAAGAATATCTTGTTATTTGAATAGTGAAGTGTATCCATCTTCCATATGCTATCTATATTAAAATTATCTGTAAATAATTTGTCTTTTAAGGCTTGATCAAATACCCGAGTGCCTGGAAAAGGCCTTAGATTGAATAAACAAGGCTGGTCAACATCAATTTCCTCAATCATCTTATATGTTTCACTTAATGTTGTCTTTGTGTCTTCTGGCATTCCAATGATAAAAAAAGCTTTAACATATAAATGCTTATATTGTTTTGTAAGTCTAACGATTTCCATTATCTTGTCTCTAGAAAGATTTTTTCCCATAATTTTATTTCTTATGTAATCAGAGCCGCTTTCGATTGCCAAGGTTACCTTTACTAAACCCGCTTCAACCAGGGCATCCATTACTTCCTTATCAAGTTTACCGATTGCAACTCCATTAGGCGTGTCAAATTGTATATTAAGGTTTCTTTCAATAATTTGATTGCATATTTCCAGTATATTAGATTTCTTTAGTGTTAGGTTGTCATCTATAAAAGAAAAGTGTCTGTGGTTATATTTTTTGTATAAGAATTCGATTTCGTCAACTACCTTTTCAGGTGACCTGGCTCGGTGTCTATGTCCCATTACCTTAAACATAGAACAAAAACTACACAACGTAGGACAACCCCTGCTTGTTAAGATGGGAATTGATGCATTTATTGATAAATTTCTTGGATTAAGCCATCCCGAAGTATTATGATAATAATCCTTAATGTTTATCAAATCGTATGCAGGGAAAGGAATATTATCAAGACTATTAATAAAAGAATTCTTTGGATTTACTATTACTTTACCATTTAGTCTGTAAGCAATACCGTCTATATTATTTAAATCTATAGTGTCACTAGTATCCACTTTTTTCTTCTTAAGGATAGATGCAATTTTAACTATTGCCTCTTCCCCTTCTCCAAGAACGACATAATCAACGGAAGAGCAATTTGCTAAAATTTCAGCGGGAAAAGTGGTTGGATGAATTCCTCCAATAACAATTGGAGTTGTTGCAAATTGTTCTTTTATTTTTTTCGTATAATTCAACACCAGAGGGAAATGACCCGAAAACAAACATCCAATTCCAATTAGTAAGGGCGAGAAATCGATTATGGTCTCAAAAATGACTCTTTCGCATAGTTCCAATCCTTTTATCGATTTTTTGTTCCATGGTTTTAAGATATTTAGATCTAAAATCCTAACTGATATTCCTGCATTTTTAAGAGCTCCTGCTAAATAGAGCATACTTGTGGGTATGTAATATTCTTTATTGGATATCATATTAGGTGTCTGTGGATTAATTAATAGTACTTTCATGACTAAATCTCCTCTTTAATTTGATTATTTCTCTCGTACTATTATTATTTATATTTATGTCTAAGTTTTTTAATTTTCTTTTTTATATTAATTATATTTTTATCAAGCTATAATAATTGTTCTCTTAGTCTCTTGCTTCGTATACATCTAATCCCAGGTTAAAACCTTTTCTTTAAACTATTTGTTTGCGTTAACTAATTTTAAATTAACAATATTTTATGTCCATTAAATGAACAAATAAATTATATCATAAATAAATGTGTACCATCGCAAAACTGTTTTACATAATATTTTTAATTTAAAAATTATTTAGCTAGTACACATTCTCTTACGATAAAACCGTTTGACCGTTACCACCTTCAAAGAAGGTGTTTTTCTAAGGTGAAATAAAGCTTCATAAGTCTCTTCTTTTTGATATCATCATCAAGATCCACAATATATTCGAATCTGAAATATTTCTTAATTTTTTTAAATCTAAAGCTACTACGCCGTCTATTATACAAATACTTCGTTAGAATAAACAGGATTTAAACTTTTTTTGAAACTATCAACCGAGTTTTCGGGTCATATATTGGCGAACTTACTTTAGCTCCTTTCTTTGTTTGATTAATTGCTTCAGATATTTTTTTATATTGAAACCCTTTCTTGACTATCTCATCTTCTTTTCTTTCATCTACGCCCAACAACCAATTATCCTAAAAAAATTACACAATCAATATTTTTTTCATCTAAATTCTTTTCTATTTTTTGAGCAAGCGTTGTTTCACCTGATTGAGCACAACCAGCTATTGCAACCATAAATCTTTTTATATTTGATTTAGTATAAACATTTAACAAGCAATCAAATATACGTTTATAATTCATATACCTTTACCTTCTTTTAGGGTTTGATTTCACTAATAATTTTACAACTTTTAAAAGATTGTTTTCCGGGTTAATAAGAATTGTAAGACAACCAGCAGCATTACCTGCCTGAAGATCACGCTCATCATCGCCAACAAAAATTGTTTTTGTTAAATCAATGTGATGTTCTCTTGCGGCCTGAAAAAACATTCCTGGTTTTGGCTTTCTGCATTCACATCCCTCATCCCATCCATGAGGGCAGTAGTAAATTCCTGATACCTTTGCTCCATAACCCTCCAGCTCTTTTTTCATTTTCTCATGAATTTCTTTTAAGTCATCCTCTGTCATCATTCCTCTTGCTATACCTGCCTGGTTTGATAAGATATAGATGAAATAACCATTTTTTGTTAGAAGATTTATCGCTTCTACTGAACCAGGAAGAAATTCAAACTCATCCCAGCTCTTAACATAATCAGCTTTAGGCGGTTTTTTATTAATCACTCCATCCCTATCAAGAAATATAATTTTTTTTGGCTTTAGGAATTGCCCAGTTATTGGAAGTCTCTCAATCTTTCCAATACTGTAATACCTATGATCTGTCAAGTAACCTGCAAGTTGCTTTTTCTTAATTAATTCAGGCAATATTTCCTTTTCAAATGAAAAATTTGTATTAGGCATTAATTTAAGAACATTTTTACTAATAATAAAAAACCCTATATCCACGCCTGAAAGATTTTTTTCTTTCCTGCTCTTATCATACAAAATAACATATCCTTGATTACCAACTTCCATATTGCTTTCAGTAAAATTATCTTTATTAGTATAGATTGTTACTGTTGTCAGAACATTATGTTCATCATGATATTTGACTAATTTTTTAAGATTAAGGGGCCAATAGTTATCGCAATACATCAAGAGGAAGTTATCATCAAGCAATTGTGCTGCATTTTTTATTCTTTTTCCATTTTCAAAAGAAATATCTCCTATAGAATATTTTATTTTTATTCCAAAAGTGGAACCGTCCCCAAAATATTCTTTTATTTTTTCAGGAAGGTAGCCAAGAAGCAAAATAACTTCTTCTATACCATTTTCTTTAAGTAACTCTATTAAATATTCCAGAAAAGGTTTTCTGTTAACGGGAATCATCGGCTTTGGTAAATTATCTGTTAATGGCCTTAGCCTTGTTCCAATACCCCCTGCAAGTATTACCGCTTGCTTTATTTTTATATTCATTATAAGCCTCTTACTCAGTCACTTAATTAAGCTAATATAAATTCTGCCTGCCAAAATCTCTCCAATATTCTAAAATATCTTCTAACATTTTTCTAAAGCTTATTTTTGGTTCCCAACCAGTCAGTTCTCTAAATTTGCTACTGTTTCCTATTAATCTTGGAACATTTGTAGGTCTTACAAATTTTGGTTCTGTTTCTATCTTAATTTTATTTTTATCTAAATCTGATATCTCGATCAACATATTAAGAACTTCCTTAAAAGTATGTATATGTTCTAGGTCTTCGGATCCAATAACATATAATTCTCCAGGCTTACATTTTTTAATAGCTTGGTAATAAGCCTCTACTAGATCTTTTACATGAGTAAAATTCCTTTTATCATCGAGATAGCCTGTTTTTATTACTGGCTTTTGTTTACCTTGTTCTATTTTTGCAATTTGATAAGCATAAGATGATACACCAAAGAAATAATCTCTCCTTGGTCCCTCATGATTAAAAGCTCTTGTTCTTATTACATTTAGACCATATGATTTATAATAAACAAACCCGATTAAATCTTGTGCAATTTTTGTAACTGAATATGGATTTACAGGTCTTAAAATTGTATTCTCATCAATCGGTAATTCCTCTTCTTGTATTTCTCCATATTCTTCTCCAGAACCTGGGATAAGAAATCTAGGATTTATCCTTAATTCTCTCATGGCATCAAGGAAATTTACAGTTCCATTATAGTTAACATTCATATAATGGGTAGGGTGATCCCATGAAGGGGCAACAGCACTTTCAGCTGCAAAATGATATATTTTATCAGGCTTAATTTTTCTAAGTAAATTACGCACTGCAATTTGGTCAGTTATATCACAATCTATAAATTCAATTTTATCCAATAAATGTCTTATGTTCCTTAATCTTGAATTATTCCACCTTTTAATCCCATAAACTTCATAAGTACTTTTTTCTAAAAGAAAATCAGCCATATGAGAACCTACAAAACCTTCAGTACCAGTTATTAATATTTTTTCTTTCATTCAACCCACCTAATTTCATATTTTCTTTACGAGTAAACTTTTCCATTTTAAATTTTTTCTTCGTTCTTTTTCATTTCAGTTAAATAAGAGGAAATAAGATGTGCTAAAACCAAATGTAGATCCTCTATCCTCCCGTAATGATTTGATGGAACATGGATATAATAATCAACTTTCCTTTTGAGTTTACCACCATCAAATCCTAAAAAACCTATAGTTATAGCACCTGATTTTGATGCACTATCAACAGCATTTAAAATATTTTTCGAGTTCCCACTTCCGGTTATTGCAATAACAATATCACCAGGATTCACTAAATTTCTTAATTGTTGAGAAAAAACATCATTATAATCTAAATCATTGGCTAATGCGGTGAGATGTGCTACATTATCAGTTAAAGATATTACTCTAAATCGCTTTTCTTTTACATCGTAAATCCTTTGAAGTGTCCCTTTACTTAAGTCACAAGCAAAATGAGATGCTGTTGAAGCACTTCCTCCATTTCCAATAATGAATATCTGCTTATTTTTTTTATAAGCATCATATAATATATCAGTAACTTTCTTAATGTCTTCAACCGATATTTCATCAATTGTTTTTTTTAGTTCTTTAAAATAATTTTTTATGAATTCCATTTTCATTTAAATCCCCCAAATAATTTAGTTACTTCGCTCAGCATGTTTGTATTTAATCATTAACATATATTATTTTACTTCCCTCCGGTTCAAACTTAATGGACAATTCTTTAAGATTTGATAAGGTATGCCTAACATTATTTTGATTTTTTTCTTCACAATAAAATAGTAAGAAACCTCCGCCACCAGAACCCAATATTTTACCTCCTATAGCTCCTGATTTTTTTGCTTTTTCGTAATAAGAGTTTAAAATTGAATTGGTAATATTAGACGCTAATTTTTGTTTATAAGTCCATCCCTTATGTAATATTTCTCCAAAGCTTGCAATATTTCCATATTTTAGTTCATCTAAAAGTTCTTCAGATAATTCAACTATTTTATTTAAAATATTAAGATTGTCTTTTGTCTTTCTTCTTTGTTCGGTTAATATAGTATCTGATCTTGTATTTATACCAGTATAAAATAAAAGTAATTTGCTATTTAATTCTTCTATAACTTCTTTTTTAAAAATAACTGGATTTACAAATACGCTTTCATCTGCATTAAACTTAATATGATTAAATCCACCATAAGCAACAGCATATTGATCTTGTTTTCCAATTGGATGTCCAAGTATTTCTATTTCAATTTTGCATGCTTCTCTTGCTAAAGTCTCCGCAGATACATTTTCTCCTTTATAGGCATGAAGAGCATTTAAAGTACCAACGGTAAGGCTGCTTGACCCCCCCAGTCCGGATCCTTCTTGGGAAGGTAATAAATCGGACATATAAACAATATCTATCCCTCCATTTGTAATCCCCAATAATTTCAATGCCTCTCTAACTAGATTATGTTCGATATCCTCAATATTCTTAACCTCTTCTATTTTGGAATAACCAATTCTTATCTTATCAGTAAATCTTTTATTTACGGTTATATAAATATATTTATTAATTGTTGTGCTTACGACAGAGCCATAACCATATTGATAATATGTTTTAAGGTCAGATCCTCCTCCGGCAAAACTCATTCTAAACGGTGTTTTTGAAATAATCATATTCCATATTTTCCTCTCTACAAATTTTCCTTTTTACTTATAAATTTCTCTTTTTACTTTTTTTCTAATTTATTTCAAAAATAAAATTCAAATTATTGTAAAAATAAAATCTTTTTTTCGTTTAGATTCTCTCAGTTATTTTTGGTTACATATTTTTACATAAAAATTTTTAGTCATTAAATAATGATCATTTAAACAGCACAACCAAAAACTTACTGGATTATTAATAAAACTTTCGACTTGTTTATATAAGCCAGGTTTGAACTCGTGGTCTAAATTATCATCAATTACCACCTTTTTAGAAATTAGTGAACCAATTTTCTGGATATATAAATCTTCTAAAGGTCTTAAAATTAATCGATGGTTTTTAGTTAATATCTCCACACCCCACCGGCCAGGGGCTTCCCAGTTTGAATGATAAGAAAATAACAAACCCTGTTCTGTTACGCCAGCACCACAAAAAATTGAAGCTGATGGATGCCAGGATAAACCACCGGTTGTGTAACATTTAATTTCTTTAGGCACGCCACCAAGAAAAAAGGCAAGATCTACTACATGTGTTGAGTTTGCTAGGAACCATTGCTTTTTTACAATGTCCGGTATCTTTTCATCTTTAACAATATGGCTCCATTCTGTAAAATCAAAAGTGAAGGAAGTGACCCTGCCATTTTGTCAACTCTGGTAATATATTAGTTAGTATTATACCAACTGTTGTAAAGCAAATCTATTAATAATCTTTAAGATTTTGTTACACAATAGTCGATTTATACAAATATTATTAGTTATTTGAAATTATGTTTGCCTAAAGCCACGAAAATTACTATCTAAATTAATATAAATATTTTTCATTTGTTTATTATATAAAACCAATTTGTTTTTAAAGTAATTTTCGATTAATATACTATTTGCTTCATATAAACTTTGATGGAATTCATCATTAGTCATATCAGTAAAATTAACCGTCAGTAATTCAGAATTTGTAAGTTTATTTTCATAAAAATCAGCACAATCTCGTAATAATCCTTTCTTTATAGCGTAATAATAAAGATCACTGCCTGGATACGGGGTTACCGGACGGATAGTTCGCATCTGAACGCCATCATCATATTTTAATAAAAATTCTACATCTTTTTTTAAAGTTTCTCTATTCTCACCGATATTACCAAATATAATATTAAGTCCAGGACTTATTCCTACTTCTAACGTGGCCTCAATCCCCTTTATTATTTGTTTAGTAGTTAGTGTCTTATTCATATTTTTCAATATTTGATCATCCATTGCTTCAATCCCGTAATTAATAAAAACACACCCGGCCTTTTTCATCATCTCCAATACATCTTTACTTGCATAGTTCAAACGCCCGTTACAAAACCACTTTATATCAATTTTATATTTTATAAAATCGTTACACAATTCTATAATTCGATTGTATGAAGACATAAGAAGGTCATCAGTAAAAGAAATAAATGTAATTCCATAATTTGCCTTAAGAAATCTAATCTCTTCGATAATATGTTCACTACTTCGAGGACGGAAACCCTTATCCATCCGATAGCAAAAATTGCATTTGAACGTGCAGCCTCTACCGGAAAGTACGGGCATAACAAAATCTGTTTTCCTACAATTAGGTTCGCGGAATAACCGATAATATTCTATGGGAAACAACTCATAAGCTGGAAAAGGAATGCTATCTATATCCTCGATTAATGACCTGCGCTCATTTATTATTACTTTATCGCCATCTTTAAATGCAATTCCTTTGATTTGATGAAAAGTTTTTTTGTTTTTTAACGCCTCTAACAGTTCAACAATAGTTATTTCTCCTTCGCCCATAACTATTGCATCTGCCCCTGTTTTTTTAAAAAAATATTCCGGCTCAGGAGTCGGGCCATGTCCTCCAATGATATAAAATGGTCTATTTTGAGATTTGTTTATTGCTTCCGATATTTTTAATACCTTTTTATATGGATAATAGCCTGCTACAAAACTAAGACCAATAACATCAAATTTTTTAGTATCAAGGTAATGCAAAAGATGGCTTTCCGGATAGTGATGCATGTCCTGATTATATATTTCAAGTTCATATCCTTCCCGTAAAAGAACTGCTGCAATATATGCCAAACCCTGAGGAAACCCATGCATATATGAATCATCATCGTATATAATTAATAAAATGCGCATTAAAATTACTCCTTTTTTTAATTATTCGTTAATTTGATCGTTTAGCTTTTTTCATCTCTCCAAATTCACAAATCATCAAATCCTCGTCGGTACTCCCCAAAAATCGCAATAACTACAAAGTGGTATTTAATCTCTTCTTCCCTGAATGTGATACTGCGCCCATTCTTTTAGTTATAATCCGCCCCCGATGCCTAATAATAATATCCTTTTATAAAATTTAAAAGTATCTTAAAAAGACAAAAATAATATTGTCCTACAATCTTCAATTAATTTCCTCTTAGTTTTAATCTTATTGGAATTTCACTTTTTGTAATAGTTTTTTTTTCTGAACCAAGTATTATCCGAATATCTTTTGACCGTTTTTTCAGCATATCCATTGCTAGTACTTCAAGACTAGACCCTTGATCAGTTCCCCACATATCATGTGAAAGAGTAATATGTCTTTCAACAACTTTTGCACCAAGAGAAATTGCTAGCACAGTAGGTTCAAGATCTTTTTCATGACCTGAATATCCTATAATACAATCAGGATATCGTTCTGCCAAAAAAGGAATAACGTTTAAGTTTACTTCATCATGAGGTGTAGGGTAGCTAGAATTACAATGCATAACAACCGGAGGTTTACCATATTTTTTCGCCAAATTTACAGCTTTATCGATTTCCTCTACAGTTGACATACCGGTTGAAATACAAAGCGGAATTTGAGTTTTTGCTGATTCAATTATTAATTCATCATTTGTAATTTTTGCAGATGGAATTTTTATAAATGGAATATCAAATTGCGTTAGAAAATTTAGACTATCAATATCCCATACAGATGCTGTCCAATCTACTGGTTTTTCTTTGCAGTATTTATCAATATATTCATATTCCTTTTGTCCAAATTCAATTTTATATTTATATTCAATATAAGGGATTCTTCCCCATGGAGTATCTCTTATTACAGATTTTTGTTTTCCTGGAACAGCAACATCTGGGTTTCTTTTCTGAAATTTTACACAGTCCCAATTACATGCAAATACCGCATCAATAAGTTTTTTGGCTATTTGCAAATCACCGTTATGATTAATTCCAATTTCGCCAATAAAATAAGGTTCTTTAAGTTTGTAAAAATCCATCATTACCTCCTACTTACAAATTTATATTTTTGGGAATTTTAATTAGAATATCATCATCTTTTTATTGCGTTGTACGTAAAATTATTTAATTGGCTTCCTTTAAATATTTCATTCTTCAAATAATCTACTCAATTATAGTAGGACCTTGAAGGTTTAAAAGCGACTTTTTTGGAAGTCTGGTTGAGCCAATTCTAACTGTAATAAAAATTTCATTAATCATAATTTATCCTCCATAAAAATGTCTAACAATTCTCTAATTACACCATTTCCACCCATTGTTTTTGTAATTATTCTAGCTATTTTTTTTACCTCTACATGTGCATCCGCTGGTGCTATTGGATAACCTACAATTTTCATTGCTTCTAAATCATTTATATCATTGCCTATATATGCTACATTAGATAAATCATATTTCATCTTTTTACAATATTTCTTTAATTCATTTTTTTTATCTTTGCAGGAAGCAATAACTTCAAGATGGAGCTTTGCCGCTCTAGCTTTCACAACAGGATTTTTTTCAGTACTAAGAATTAATTGAGGAATACCAAAACTACGAAAACGGTCAACTCCTAACCCATCGGAACGGTTAACAATAACAGCTTCAGTTCCATCCTGAAAGATAATCACACGATTATCCGTCATTACGCCATCAAAATCATAAACAATGAGATCAATATCTTTATAATTAAACTTAATTCTATCAAAATCGGTTTCTATTCCTACCAATACGTTCTACCCCCATCCACAATAAGATTTGCACCTGTTATATGGGAAGATACATCATAAACAAGAAACAACACTACAGTAAAGTTTCAAATTTATCTTTCCAAATATCTCCCCCATGTTTTTCTAAGATAATTCCATTGCCATTGCTTATTTCCATCTAAATCTTCGTACCAACCTTCATTTGTTCTATCAATTTTATAATAGTCTAAAGATGGTATCATCAGTAAAAATAATCCTTCATTTTTCAATACTCTATATATTTTTTACCTAGCGTATCATTCCATGATTAGTCCCTGTCTAACTTAAATAACTTGTTATAACATTTTTGGGATTCCATTTCTAAGTTACCTCCATAGGTAATCCATTAGCGGTCCATCCACCATCTACATAAATATCTTGCCCAGTAATATATCCAGATGCATCTGATGCTAAAAATATACAAGGACCAATCAAATCTTTTGGTTCACCCCATCTATTGAGCATAGTATTAGCTCGCCTTGCATTTCGCAACTTCTCATTTGAGTAGCTTTTTTTTGTCATTTCTGTTTTCATATAACCTGGGCCGATATTATTGACTCTTATTCCATTTATTCCCCAATCTCTTGCAAGTGCTTTTGTTAACATTTTTAAACCGCCTTTTGAAGCAACATAAGCAGGATTATTTGGAAATCCCAACTCAGCATTTATACTTGTAATATTAATGATAGAACCTTTTTTATTTTTTAACATATATTCATAAACTATTTGACTACATGTAAAAGCTGCTGTTAAATTTATACTTATTGTTTTATCCCATTGTTCTTGTGGATATAGTTCATCATTTTTTTTAGTATATGTCACTCCTGCAATGTTCATTAAAACATCTATTTCTTTATGTCTATCGAAAATCTCTACACAAATAGATTTGAAAGATGTAAGATCTGTAATATCGCAGTATTTTTTGAATAGATTATTTTCTAAACTACGGGGTATCCGGTTCGGGAAATTTAAATCTACGCAATAAACGTAGGCTTTTCTTTTTGCCATTGCAATAGCCACTTCTCTCCCTAAACCTCTTCCTGCACCAGTTATTATAATTACCTTATTTTTTATAGAAAATAAATTTTCCATTTCATGTATTTTATACATTTAATAATTCTCCTTTCTCTAAATATCTCACGGAAAAGTCTAAATTCTTTCATTTACAGATACAAATTATCAACCCTGCATAACGCCTACTTCGTTTATCATATCACTATCCCATCTTTTAAATAAATACGCAAAGTGACCATCAGTTTTTTTTGCCTTTCACAGATTTGCTGTATTCTTTAATTTGAGAAATTATATCAATCCCAACATTTTCACTCCATTTATCCAACAGCATTTTTGTAATTTTACCCATTTTGCCTTTACCTATTTTAATACCATTAAACCTTGTTACAGGTAATATGCAAAATGAAGTACCCGTCATAAAGGCCTCATCTGCCATTATGACATCATAAGGTTCTATATTTCTTTCGTAACAGGAAATTCCAATTTGAGGAGCAATTTTTTCTATTATATATTTTCTACTTATTCCTCGGAGTGTATTTCTTGATTCAGGTGTAAATAACTTGCCATCCTTAACTATAAAAAAATTAGCTCCTGTTCCTTCTGCAATAAAGCCATCAGTATCAAGTAATAATGCCCAATTATCTTCACCTTTATAATTTGATACTTCTATATTTGCCATCATATAATGCAATCTGCTTCTGCTCTTAACTTTTGGTTCTAATAAAAATGCAGGTATCGCTCTTTGGGCTGTAATTACAGCGTTTAAACCTTTATCATACAAATGTGCCATAGAAGAAACTTTCAATCGAAGTGGAAAATCTGCAATTATCACATTTGGGCCTTTATGTACTTCTGCAACATCCTGGTATAATGATAATAATCCTCTTGTAACATCTATCATAATTCTATGCTCGTCATCTTTTGCAAAAAGCGGTTCATTTGCCTCCACTGTTTCGTACACGTGTTTTTCCATTTCGT
>SDBS01000834.1_pt1 | contig 31006 bp, 34 predicted proteins | sample 2277091 | NCBI WGS metagenome assembly SDBS01 (sample SAMN10404972, study PRJNA504765) | marine sediment metagenome | isolation source: marine sediment core GS10_PC15, 163 cmbsf | place: Arctic Ocean: Southern Knipovich Ridge | collected 2010 | reverse complement strand
TTGGAGGAAGAACTTGAAGAGATGCACTGCACCCCTATGATTCGACAGAAAGGGCTAGGAGCCCCCGACTGGCCGGGACGTCTTCAGCAAGACTGCCCAGTTTCAGCCGTTGACTCCACTCCAGGGTTCATTAGAGGATATATCAAAGGGTTAGAATGATATTCGAAGCTAAATCGTGTGTTTTTCCGGGCATTTCTCGCCATTTTTGAAAGTTTTTCTATATATGTGATATGAGGGTATATAATATTAAAGCGGGGGCACCCCAGATGAAGTAAAAAATCTAATAAATCTATTGTCAGACGCCTTGTGAAGTGAAAGTTCATGGACGGAGGTGATGCTAATGGAGAACTGGCATTCGGGAAAGACTGAATGACAATGGGAAAGACCAAAATTAATACTCTTGCAACAACAAACTCTAATATGAATCTCTCACAGATGAATGCCAGCGATACACATGGCTTTATTTTCTCTAAAGAGGGTAAAGAAGCGATATATTTTCTTCATAACTATCTTCAGGCAAATGCGGAATTGAGGCGAAAACGCCAATTAGGCTTATTACATAATTATAGGACTGTTGCTAAGATTTCTGATTCTGCTTTATCAGGAAATGAACTAAGAGTTAATAGACTACTATCTAAGCGAACCTTTTGTATTGAGATTATTGCACAAACAATGATGTCACTAGAGGACCTGGCAGTTTACTGTTTGGCATTTGAGAAACCTTTAGAAGATTTGCCCAAAAATATAGTTAGATATACATTTACCGAGCTCAATTGTTTTTATAGAAGAAGTTTTTCTAATGATTACTTCTTTGATTTATTGTTGCTAGCAGCTCCTTCAGAAATTATTGATGACAAGAAATTGATTCGTAAAATAGAGATTATCCAAAATCAGAATATTGAGGCTCTTAATTTTCATTTTACAAAATTTGTTGAATATAGAAATCTCTTTAATAGATTTTATAACAAGAATAAACATGGAAATCCATTATTCTTCAATTTCACTTTAACTGCTGTCGAACATGAAAAGCCATATGAGATAGATGAAGAAGATTTAAACGTTGTTATATATTATGATTCCGATAAAACATCAACAGGTCTTAGAGCTGACGGAATTATCCTTGGCAGAAATACAATAGAAAAATCAATTGAGATAATGAGACATGCTTCAGACATCCTTGTCACATTGATTTATCGTCGACTTGATTATTTAAAATATGACGGGCATTATCCTCCTACTTTTATTTTTGGAGAAAACCCATTAGAACGAGAGGAATGGAGAGAGTATAAGAAGAAGATTGAGTCGCTACTTCCAGAACCTACTGAAATAAGTTATCATTTAGATATTCCCGGTGTAGATGTCAGCAAGCAACATGAATGGCTTCACTCAGGTGACTGGGCATCTAAATGGTTCAAACAAAAAGACTGGGAATTTGAGGAAGGGTCAAAAGAAAAAAAGGAATTCTAGGTAAAGCTAAAACGTGGTTGACATATGGTGGAGGGAATGGAGCAGGGTGGCTTAATCCACTATGAGGGCCTTTGACAGTTTACTTGATTACCCATTACTAGCAGGAATTGCAAGTGGCGTATCTAATTTCTCAGATTACAGAAAACGCCTGTACTTATGAGGGAATGATTAGCTAAAGCCTTGTCATTTTTCCAATTTTTGGGCTGATTCTTCTGTGATGGTACCTGGACTGCATCCCTATGGCTGGGTAGAAAAAAGGGTAACAGGGCCTGGCAGGTGCTCCATCGAATAACCATTGACCTCTCTGATTAGATTATAAACCTGCTCAGTGAAATAGTGAATCCTTAGTCTCTACCAATACAAGATGAGCCTGAGGAGTTGGGGGTGATTTCTAATTCTGGAGTGCACCCCTATGGTTAAACAGACCTCATAGGATACCCAAACCCTGCCAAACCTTCGTAACCTAATGTGTCCAGTTTCAGGGGTTCACTCCAATTCCCATGATTCTTGTTAATCTTGAACCGAAATAAGTATAATTCCTGTAAAAGCTAGAAACGCGCCTCAATTCCGCCAATACTCAGGAAAGGGCTTTAAAGATGAATAACGATGACATTATCAAAGCTGCTCGGGTTGCGCATCGAAGATTTTGGCGGGCTACTGCAGACGAGAGTACCGGCGATAAACAGGCAACCGCTGTCACGGTAGCCTGGCAGAAAAGAGTAGCCTCGAAGGATGTAAAATGCGAGGTACGTGTCGAAGAAAACCTGAACGAAAAGATAGATATTATCGACTTCTCAACCGCTACGGCATATGAAATGAAAGCATCAGGCAAAAATGCAGACCACGAGTTCTACAAGGACGTTTTTAAAGTGCTTATATATAACCAGCATCACGACAAGAAACTGGAACGTTTGGTTTTCATTACCGAAAAAAAGGGTATAGCTCGATTGAGTAAAGGACTAGGAAAGGCAGTGCTGGAATCAGCCGCACCGTACAACATAGACATTGCATTGGTAGAAATATGAAAAAGACGGTCTCTTGCTTATCAGATTATGGCATTAGGCCTCTAGAGCAACTAAGGAGCTATTAAGATTGTCGAGAGTAGTGCAGCCAAAAGGTACTAAAGGGAGTCTCAAATGGATTCAAAGGTTACTGAACGAACGTTCAGACCTTGTCAATCAGCAATTAGCCGCAGCTATTAATCTTCGCAAAGACGACAACATTCACTGGCTTTCGCCTCTAAGCTCTGATGAATATGCTGAATATCGGGATACCTCGTTCACCAAAAAGCTAGACATAACACTTAATAAGCGAAGTAGAGAGTCGTTTTGGCCAGATCGTGGACCTCAATGGGATGCACTCGGTAAGACCGATAGCGGCAAAGTAATCTTAGTTGAAGCGAAGGCACATTTGGGGGAGATAGTCTCACCGGGCACACAATCATCAGAGGCCTCAAGGAAAAAGATTACCACAAGTCTAGAAGAGACCAAAGCCTTCCTAAAAGTCGGGCCTACCGTTAATTGGTCTGGAACATTTTACCAGTATACGAATCGCCTAGCACATCTCTATCTTTTAAGGATACTGAACAACATTGATAGTTATCTTGTATTCATATACTTCTTGAACGACGGTGAAATGGAAGGGCCGAAAACAGTACAGGAATGGCAAGCAGGTATAAAGGTCATGGAAGCTGCCCTTGGGTTGAGAAAGAACAGACTTTCCCGTTTCATTTTAGAGATATTCATAGACGTAAGGGAACTGTCGAGTCCTGTACTTTCTAAAAAATAGATTTTGCACTCACAGACTAAATAAATAGGAGAAAAGGGTATGGGATTTACTTACTTGGATGGGGAAAATGGCTCAACGTGACCCGTGAGGAACGTCTCTTCTGCTCTTATCTTTACTGGGATATAAAAGGTTTAGACCAACTGTTAGCATTACAATACCCAGTTTCATCTTAATCTCCTATTGCCACAAACATAACTAGGACCAGGGTGGAAAGGGTGGTAGCTCTAGTGTGAACTGCCCTTGAATCGGCAGCATCTCATCTATGCCACTTATCCCTACTTCTGTATTCACCTTCACAGTGACACTGCTGCTGCCAATGATGTCTAATAGCTCTAAGCCTAAGATAATTGAATGTTCAAACGTTTGAGTGCCAGAAGCCGGGATACTTCCTCCAGGAGCAGTGTCCGTTTTGATTAACTGACTACCCGACTTGTATAGGTTAATGTGCAGGTCACCCAAAATCAGCTCGACACTGTTCGTGTTAGTAATAATCGTCTTTATTGGTACTTCAATACTGGGAGGGTTAGGAGGTAACCTTAGCTTAGGCGTGCTGATGGTGACATTGGGTTGTGGGATAGAGATAAGTGAATTTAGCTCTGGTATTTGAACATTCACGCTTGTTCCAAAAGGCAACTCAATACCAGCAGCCCCAACCCTGGTATTGGCCGCAACTGTTATATTTCTCTCGTTAAGAACATCAATTGGTATAGTGAAGTCATAGCTAAAAGCTCTGCTTGAATTTGGCGCTATTGAGCCTCCCATAATAGTGTCCTGAAGATATATGCGACTTGTTTCACCTTTGGCAACCAACTGCAGGTCACCTACGTCCAAACTTACGGGATTGAGATTAGTAATGCTTGCCTCTACGTTCAGATCTAATCCGATTGAAGAAAGACCATCGACATTCACGTATAGGTTTATTTCGGGGGTCCTTATCGTGCTCTCTATGGCTTCTTGGCAACCAACAATAGGTAACAGCGAAGCGACGATAATGCTTATCAATAGTGGCTTACTTTCTATCCTTCTAGCCAAGAGTCGCCTAAAAGAAACAAACTTGCCCATAGTGAATCACAGTTCTATTCCCATATCGCCACTGTTTTAGTCCCAGGTATGACTTCATAATGCCAATCCTCGATCTTCTCCCAAATCTCAACCTTCTGTTCGCTGCGGAGGATCTTATTTTGCCCTGCTGCGATATATACCAGGTCGGTATGCGTGTAGTTTTGCTCATTAGTTGTGAAGTAGAATTTGACTCCAAATTCTCCACCTACGTTATCCGTATTTTGCAGTTCGACATGAGCCGTGATAAGGTCCGCTGGTGGGAATTCTGGTGGAATACGTGCGGCTCCGCATTCTCGACCTACGCCAGCGTCAATGACTTGGTATAACAATTCTTCTTCAACTTGAAATAGTCGAGGTACTTCTTCAGCTGATTCAGCACCCCCACCTCCTCCGTCGCTTACATCTCCTCCATCGCTTGCACCTCCTCCACCTCCTCCATCATACGAACTTCCCCCGACACAGGCTGCTCCTAAAAACACTAGAGACAGTACCAGTGAGCCTATCAATATTTGCAGGATTAACTTGGATCTATAGCGCTTTGTAATCATTACTTGCCTCCCCATATGTATTACTCTTAATCTCTTCTCGTGTAGTCTCCATACAAAGGCGTATGATGGAGCTATTCTTTTAAATACAGACCTGGGTAAGCGTGCTTCGAGGCGACCTTTTAGCAAGCCATACAGCGCTTTGTTTAACCGGGTATCAATAAAAAAAGGGGTAGGATGCTGGCATGGAGCTCTCTCAAGACCCATTTCGTGTTTTGTGTTGAGTTCTTTCAGCAAAGCTATGATTTGCATCTTGCTTTGCTTTGGTATCTTGTGCCCATGGACAAAAACGTCTAGGTCAGATCTGCCCGGAACGTAATTGCCACTTGCTGCGGAGCCAATGAATTCTACCCAATTAACACCCGGTATCTGTTCAACACGCTGACAGAACTCTTGCTTGAAAGTGTCAAGTTTGGCCATGCTCAAATCCCCCTCTCCATTATGATTAGTCTATCTAACTGCATCTATTTTAGTCAAGGTGTGCCTAATTGTTGTCAGCTTGCTATTTTTGACTCAAAAAGGAGCCATTTATGTCTGAGCCAAGCAAGTCAAATCAAATAGAGCGTATATTTCTTACTTTTCAGGAGGCACAACAGTTTCTAGGTATCAGTCATCAAACTGTATATAAACTCATGAGCGAAGGGTTAGCATCCCATAAGATAGGTAAGAAGCGGGTGTTCTTTAAGGAAGACCTTATTCGGTGGATAAAGGAGCATTGAATTGGCCTGTATGTGGTAAAATACGGCCTAGTGAAACATAAGCTCTTGGTCTCAGCCATCCTTATCTTGCTAGCTAGCATAATCTGTTTGGCAGTTCCCGATAGCAGAGCTTCTGTTATGAAACTGCCAACTCAGCAAGTGCTACAATTTCAATTACTTGGAGAACTGCACCTTTGTCTGATGAATAACTAAAATCAGACAAGACCATTAGCTCTAAAACAATGAAATTTCGAGCTTTCTAGCTTAAGGAGCGTTGGCAGCAAGCTCAGACGCTACATGGAATGATTGCTATAATAAATACAAAAGTAAAAAGGAGGTGCGACTCTGACAGAACAGGCAGAAACCAAAGAGAAAACAATCACTATTGACCCGAAAGAGCTTCGTGAAGGGACTTGCCACATACGCAAATGGGGTGAGAAGAAAGTCTCTGTTTGCAAAGACAATGGGAAGATAAAAATCTTTGAGGTTGAAAAGGAGGAGTGACCAGCCTGACGACTCTTCTTAGCACGATTTGGCCCTTCCGCATCTTCGTCGAAAAGAGGTCGTCGTTGCTGACTTTAGACGAGGCCACTTTTTCTGAGTCCAAAAGCAAGGAGGTCAAGGTTTGGAGTTGGAAGAGCTTGAAAACAGTGAAATACATAGTCCACTATGAGCGGGGACAGTTTGTTGTCAAAAGATTGGATTAGATTGGATTAGAGCGTCAACAGCAACTCGACCCATAGGACAAGTAGCAATTTGAGCAATTGATGAAACTATTAAAGGAACTTAATGCATCCCTAGGAAAGATAAGCTCTTGTTTGGATGCAATAAAGGATGAGATAAAGAAACCTAAGGCACACGCTAGAGTTTGACAGTAATACTCAGTTAAGTAAACATTGCCTGATGAGTAGCCCAGCTAGCGGATTTGGAGAGGACAATAAAGGTCTGATATGAGAAACAAACCTAAATTGTATTCAGCAATCTTTTTAAGTTTGGCTCTCTTATTGACTAGCTCGCTTTCGGCTTGTGGGACTGCACCTAGTTCAGCGCCACCAATCAGTCCCGAAGAACCAGAGGAGTCTCCGTCACAGGCTGAACCATCACCAACTCCACCCTCTACCCCAACTCCAACACCATCTTTATGCGAGTTGAAAGTTCACTTTATAGATGTCGGTCAAGGAGATTCAATCTTAATAGACAACGGTGAGACTGAGATTCTAATTGATGGTGGAGATAAGTCATCTGGTATCGAGAAATATCTTACATCGTATGTTGACGGAGCACTTGAAGTAATGGTAGCTACTCATCCCCACGCTGATCATATAGGTGGGCTTATTGATGTGTTAGCTGACTTTGAAGCCCAAGAAATCTGGCATAATGGTGACACTGCTACATCGAAGACATACTCTGATTTCATGTCCTCAGTTAAGGCAGAGAATGCCCAGGTATTTCAAGCAGTCAGGGGAAACACTATTGAAGTTGATGGGCTTGTCTTAAAAGTATTACATCCAGTCAACCTCAATGATACGACAAACAATAACTCAATCGTACTATATCTTTCTTATGGTCAGATTGACTTCTTGTTCACAGGGGATGCAGAGAAAGAAGCTGAAGCATCTATGCTTACAAAGTCAGATATGCCAGTTCCTGATGTAGAGATATTAAAGGTTGGACATCATGGCTCTAATACAGCCTCATCGTCTGATTTCTTGACTGTTACCAGCCCTGAAGTTGCTATTTATATGGCAGGTGAAGGTAATAGATATGGTCATCCGCATACAGAGACAATATCTGCTCTCTGCAATATGGGCGCAGAGATATACGGCACTGATGTTCATGGCACCATCGTAATTACCACTGATGGCGAAAAATACGAGCTGCAGCTAGAGAAACAAGCTCCACCAGTGATAATAGATACAGAGCCTTCGCCGCCACCTGAAGAATCAGAGCAACCCACTCCTACGCCAACACCAGAGCCAACAAAACCTGTTAATGTTCAGATAAGCCGCATATTATATGATGGTCAAGTCCCAAGAGTAGAGTCTGATGAATACGTTGAGATTACAAATCTGGGAACTGAGCCCATAGATTTAGCTGGTTGGGTACTTAAAGACGTTTCTAGCGGATATCCGTCCTTTACCTTCCCATCCTACCTTTTACAGCCGGGGGAAAATATAAGAGTCTACACAAACGAAATTCACCCTGAATATGGTGGTTTTAGCTTTGGTTGTGATAAGGCTATCTGGAATAATAGTGACCCCGACACAGCAGTACTGTACAATATTCATGGGCAAGAAGTCTCTAGAAAGAGCTACTGACAAACGTTAAAGGGCGAATAGCCAAGTAAGGCGCTAATTACTATGGATGCACATGGCTTACTCATTGAAGGGCAATGTCTTTTATGTTCCAAATAAGATTATCAGGGTACATTGTTCTTCTGGCCTTGGTCAAAATCACAGGGTTGTATTTCATGTGAGCCAGATATAGCGATCGGCTTTGAAACGGAGGGATACTCTATTCATTTAATATTGTATTGGTGGAAGCTAAGCATTAAACAGAGGTGAAATAAACTACTGGAAATGCTGAGAGATTAAAATAAATAATTCAAGGACCCCATAAAGGAGGTGGTAATATGCCTGATATTCATTATGTTTGCTTATCGGATATGCACCTTGGCGAAGAAGATAGTCTATTAACTAATCTGAAAACAGATAGTACTGATATTGACCCCACCAAACCAAGTCCAGTTATGAAGCAACTGGTCGAGTGTCTAAGAGAACTCGTCTCCAAAAACGAGAACGAGAAAAAGCCAACGCTGATTCTAAATGGAGATATCCTCGAACTGGCTTTGACCACTACCAACCAAGCGGCCATGGTATTCGAACGCTTTATGGAACTTATTATGCCGCCCAATAGAGAGCTTTTTGGAAAAATTGTCTATATCCCTGGTAACCATGACCATCACCTTTGGGAGCTTGCCCGTGAGACGCAGTATGTAAATTACATTACAAATATCAAGGCGGGCAAGCATTTACCCATCCCTTGGCATACTACAAATATGTTTGTGGAAAACGACCCTAATTCAGTGCCTTCCTACTTCTTAACTAGACTGGTCAACAGATTTGACCATTTAAAGGATTTTGTTATCACTACAGCGTATCCCAACTTTGGCCTTTTCAGAGAGAAGGACCAGAAGTATGTCATTTTTCATCATGGTCATTTCATTGAATCGCTCTATGAACTCATGAGTACCTTTAGTAATCTGCTTTTTCCTGACCGCGAAGGGCCGAGACATGTTTGGGACATTGAGGCTGAAAACTTCGCCTGGATTGACTTTTTCTGGTCAATGTTGGGACGTTCCGGACAGGTTGGGCAGCACATTGAATTGATTTATGAGAAAATGCGGGATCCCGAGCAGTTTAAGAAGCTTCTTAAGCCCTTGGCTGACAGCCTTGCTAAGAAGTATGGCTTGCCAGGTCCATTTGACATAATTGACGCGAAAATCATAAAGGGACTCTTCAGTTTCATCGTAGATGAGGCTATCAGCAGGGAAAGAGCCCAACCTGACAGTCTCCTGAGCCAAGAGGCTAAAGATGGCCTCTGCGAGTACGTGAGCCGACCCATGAAGGAGCAGATCCTGATAGACCGCAAAGGCAATATGCCGTACGATGTGACCTTTGTTTTCGGTCATACTCACAAACCGTTCCAGGAGGACATGAGTTTTAAAGGATATCCACAATGGGTAAATGTCTATAATACAGGCGGCTGGGTGGTTGACAGTGTCGAACCCCATCCACTCCACGGAGGCGCAGTAATCCTAGTTGACGAGTATCTCAATACTGTCTCGCTTCGAATGTATAACGAGGATGCCAACTCCGTGAAATACTTGGTCAGAGTTGAGGAGGCTACACACGAGGGTGAAGAAAAGAGTCCTTTTTATCAGCGAATTAATGACTTGGTTAATTCATCTATAGACCCGTGGAAGACGTTTTCGGCTGCTGCTGCCGATTCAGTGCATGTAAGGGCCAAGCATCTCCAAGCTAGGATAACCAGGAGGAATTAGCCTAAACCTCAAAGACTTCTTGGAGGCAAAGAGGTTCCTGCAGAAGATATATTGAGACCTACTGAGCCCATAAGATAAAAAAGGGGAGCTGTCTTGTGAAGAAGAAAGGGCTATTGCTCTCATTGCTCCTTTGATATTGTTATTGGGGATGGATTCCCTGTTAGCCACTTCCTCTTGAAGCAGTTAAAGTAGTTTTGCCGTGACTTAAGCCCTATTGACATCGCTTTGCTCCGGTGGTAGCAATATAGGAAATTTGGAATAAGGAGGACATTATGGCAACAGCTTACTGCATGAAATGCAGGAAAAAGGTAGAGATAAAGAACCCCAGGCAAATTACACTCAAAAACAATAGACCGGCAGTTCAAGGTGTCTGCTCTGTTTGTGGCACAAAGGTATTCCGGATAGGGAAGCTTTAGATACTTGAGGAGTAGCTAGGTCGATTTACAGAGGAACGGATATTGCTTAGACCAGACATTTTGTTCTGCCTACTAATGTTAATAGCAGTCGTCGTTCATGCCTTTAGGCATCCTGATATTGACGATTGGCGAGGTCATTAATCGCATATCCTCAAGCTTCAAAATAAATGTTCCGTCTATCCCAGTCTATTCTAATTGAAAGATGAGCCTGAATAAAAGGGGTTTCAGGCAACCCGGTTAACAAATGGCCCCATTGATCTGTCGCATATCCCAACCATGAACCAGTTGCCCTAACTTCTCAGGCGCATCTTATGTTGGAAGAAATTGGAAGTTCTTTTTCGAATCTCTCCAGTGTATAATTGAATTATGGAGGCAATGAAAGTGAAACGAGCAGCCCTGTTATTAGTTGCCTTTTTGGCATTGTCTGCTAGCGTTGCCACAGTTGGCTGCCAGAAATCCTCGATTTCGACGGAAACACTTCTAGTGCCCGGTAGAGCCGATGGGGTGGCCAAGGTTAAGGTAGCCGAAATACTGAACGACGAAGATATTGCTGACCTCTACGCCCGGTATGCAGTGACAGACCCGTATGCACCGCAAACACTTAGACTAGCATTGGATGAATTTAAAGAAGAAACTGGCATTGACCTCAGGTATTTCGATGAGGCTGTAGTATTTGGCGACCTTTCTACACTGGAAACGGGGACTCTCTATTGTGGGGCTATTGTCGAGTGTAACATCCCGGCAAAGTATTTCTTCGAGGCGTTTTGCCAGTTAACAGACACAGATTTTGAAACAGAGAAATATGACGGCTACAAAATATATACCTTGGATGGTGAAGTTAGCATTGTCTTTCTAAACAAAGAGCTGATAGCTATTGGGCCTCAAAATGCAGTGAAGGATGTTATTGATGTGGGACTTGGCAAGGCCAAGCCAATTAGTGGCGAACTCTATGAGTTGTACGCTGCACTTGGCAATCCTCTGTATAAAGGGGCTTGCAAAGTACCTTGGGCCATAGGGAAGGAGATTCCGCCGGACTGGCCCCCAGATGAGGAGCGTAGTGTAGACGTGAGACCACTGCGTGATGTGGGCATGGTTGGTGTCGTCTTGGATAAGAATGGTTCGGCCATGAATGCCCAGATACAATTGCATTTCAGGAGTAGCGCATCAGCCATTGACACCAGCGAATGCATCAAAAACCTGAAGGCATGGACTAGATACATAATGCCTCTGGCTGAATTAACCAATATTGTCGACGCAATTCATGTGGTGGTTTACGACAGCCGTGTTTCGGTGGAACTCGATGTAACGCTAAGTGAAATTAAAGACCTAATAGGTGCCTTGGGAAGGGGAAACCATCTTCAGACTATTGAGATTACTACTGAGTCAGTAAATGTAAGCGGCCTAGTTGCTAGGATCGAGTACCATCAGGATACGGAATTGGTAAATTTCATACACTTTATCGATGAGAACGGGGATGGTGTTATTGATGGAAAAGCAGGTGATTCAGAGAAGGGTCTTTGGCCTGAGGGCTGGGAATGGTTTGATAATATGTACAACGATGTTACCGAAGGCTACTCCACGATAGCAGTAGTGGGTGAGAGGATAACGATCCAGAATAGCACTACGTACGAATTGCTGCTAGGAAAATATGAGTGTGAGTAGATCGGGCGAAATAACAGCAAAACTAGGAAATTGTCTCCAGGGTTAGGAGCAGTAACGTTTTGAATCGCACGGCATTGAATTAGCGTAAAAGATGGTTTTGACTAGGGTGATTCATTTTGGAACTATAGGCCGGAAAGGAGGCGTAGAAGATGCAGAAACCTAATGATGAGGTTATTCGCTCTTTTAATATGCTACTCAATTCAAATGAATTGGACTATGACCAGGCTGTGAACCGACTCCCAGAAGAACCTGGAGTCTATCTAATCCACGACAGAAAGCAAAAGAAATATATCTATGTGGGCAAGACCAAAAACATAAGAAAGAGAATCCGGCAGCACAGCCAGCATCAAAATGAGAATGCTCGCTTTTACGGCCAGCCAGTCCAAAAAGGACTAATCGGAGAGGGCCGCTGTGTCAATTCTGTGGCAGCCCAGCAATACTTGTCTTCAAACTGTACGGTAAAGCATTTGGTTGTTCCCGATGAGAAGCGCGAAAGGTGTCCTTGGAGGGCACGCTCCCTTTTAGAGCATTATGCCATTTCTGTCATTGAACCTGTATGCAATATCGTCGGCGAATTTGAGCATTAGTCTATAAGCCAGCGGATTTGGAGAGGGCAACAAAGGTCTGATATGAGAAACAAATCTAAACTGTATTCAGCAATCTTTCTTGGTTTGACTCTCTTATTGAGTAGCTCGCTTTCAGCTTGTAAGACTACACCCACACAGCCATCCTGCACTGACGAAAACCTGCCACAAGAGCAACTGGTAGAAGCCAAAGGTGTCAGGGTCGTTGATGGAGACACTATCCAAGTGGACATCAATGGATACTTATACAAAGTTCGCTATATTGGCATTGATACTCCAGAGACAATTCACCCTACAAAGCCAGTGGAATATTTCGGTAAAGAAGCAAGCGAAAAAAATCGTGAATTCGTTGAAGGGAAAACAGTTCTCCTGGAGAAGGACGTTTCAGAGGTTGATAAGTATTGCCGTTTGCTCAGGTATGTATGGATAGATGGTATGATGGCTAATGCTGAGCTTGTCAGGCTTGGATATGCTCAAGTTGTAACCTATCCACCTGATGTTAAGTACCAGGAGTATTTTCTTCAACTTCAGAGGGAGGCTCAGGAAGGTGGATTGGGATTGTGGGCAGAACTGGAGTGAACCACTGAACTGCTAGAATTTCCTAACCCTTTCTGCCCAGTTATGGGAGTGCAGCCTACTTGGTAAAATCCATAGCCCAGTGTTACCTATGTGGTCAGCCAGCACAAAGAATTGAATCATATGATAGGATGGGTAAGATATGGCTAGATCAAATGTCCACCAGTTATGGGATATTATCACCTTGAATACCACAAAGAACATGCAGAGGAAACCAGGACAAAATTGGCTCTTTGTTTGATGAAAGGTTGAGTGTGGAGAGAACTGAAAGCAAGGTAATTCGTGTGCCACCTGCCATAGAGGATGCTAGGATCGAAGAGATGGCTATATTCGGGTGGAATCTTCAAAACCGGCAGGATGTAGTTGTACCTCTGGGGGCGAGGTCGACTGTTTATCATGACGAGGATGAAGATGAGGTTGATACTGACATACAATCAAGGCACTATGTCGTTTTACATTTTGTCAGACCTCTAACTTTACCTAATCTTAAAAAGGTCGAAGAACTCGAACGCGAGTATTTTGCTAGTCAGCCGCACAGAGAAGGAACTAAAGGAGGGGGTTGCGGTTTGTGGTTCTTGCCTGTGGTCTTTTTCATGGCTGCTTTAGGAGCCTTGTCAGAGTCGGATGGTCCGTATGAATCTTGGGCCCGTCCTGTGGCCGGTCTTCTTATGGGGATTGCTGCCTTAATCTTGTTTGGCCTCATTGCTGGGAGTATAAACAAGGATAACAAAGAAAAGGAATATCAAAGAAAACGGGGTGAATGGCCTAAAAGACGGGAGGAACTGCGACGAGAGGCAAAATTACTCCTCTCTAATATAGATTTTGATTAAACTCCTAAGGGAAGCCCTTCCTAAAGACAATATTTTATTACCCGGGGCTTTCATTCGGATAACGGCTCTGAATTTGTGAATTAGGTTGTGGCGTGGTTGCTGAATAAGATAGGGTACCTATCCTCTGGAAGGGGAAAACCCCCCTCTCGTGTGTTGCCCTTGGCGTAATCGGGCAAGTGGCATCCCGCCCGCCTTTATGGCTTGGACAAATGTGTTACCAAGTAGGAGAGGCTTTTTCCCAGTAGCACACACTGGCTATACACATGAGTGAAATCAGTATACATAGAAAAACAGCAGTTAACTTGACTCAGGTTTTACTACAACATCTTATAGAACACGGATTCGCTCTCTACGAGCAAAACAATCGAGCTTATCTTCTCCAGAATCAAGGCCATACACTTGTAGCTACTCTTCCTTCTAATACACCAACTTTACAAGTTGAGGAAGTGGCAAAGCAGTAGTTTAAGAAAGTAACGCCAAAAATAGGTGAGGTTAGAAGAGGAAAAGAAATAGGGAAAACGGGTGGGATTTCCAGCTATAAGTATATCCTTCATGCTTGTATCATTGGCGGTAAAACTCGCAGGGAAAACAGCATTGTTGCTTAACTTTATCAAGCTCAATATGCATCAGTTCAAGATTCACTACTTCACTTCTGAGCTTTCAGAGCAAGAACTTAGCAAAAGAATCAGCAGGTTTGACGATGGCATAGAATGGCGATTCCATCCTCATGAGCGCAACAGCGACTTTGATAGCGTTATTATCTCTGACGCAGTCAATATCATCGATTACTTGGAGCCACCAAGCGGGGAATACTACGCTATAGCAGACCAGATTACAGCTATTCACAATAGACTGACCACGGGTATAGCCTTCATAGCCATACAGAAGAAACGCAAGGCTGAGTTAGGGAGAGGAGCGGAGTTTTCCGAAGAGCGAGCAAGACTTTACCTCAGCATGGACAGCGGCAGATTGAAAATTATCAAGGCCAAGAACTGGCGCACCGAGGTCAACCCTAACGGCATGGTGTATGCCTTTAAGCTGGTAGATGGTTGCAAGTTCGTAGACATCAAGAATGAGGTTGAGAGTGACTAACACCGATATAGAGATGGCATGATACTACACATGCATATAAATAAAAACTTGCTGGGGCGATTATATATATCGCCCTCGCTCCCAGCAGTTTTATAGCTACGGGTATACAAGGCGGTATACAAATGGGTAATCAGGCGGTATACAAAAAGGGCTCTCGGTATACAACGGGTATACATCTCTGCAAAACCACTGAGACGAGGCCCTGGATGCCTCCAAATGGGACCTCTAGTTGCGTGACACAACTGACTACTTACCCTCTCATTATAGCCACGAAAAAACACCCATTTCTATATCTACTTCGTAGCTAAGTAATAACTCATAGTTTGAGAGCAACCTCCAGAGGGATAATTAAAGGTAACTATCCCTTGAAGGTAGGTAATGATGAGTATTTTATATATTGACTCTGCATTATATAATAGAGTCAATAGCAATGGAACATTTACAGTTGTTGTTCTTGATAGGTTCTATTTGCGGTGTAATATCTGCAATAGTGCTTACGATTCTATATATCGTAAGGCTCATTCGCATAGTCAAATCTTTTGCAGCACAGTTTTGCTCACTTATCAAGGAGAAATACATGTTATTTAGACAAACCCAATACTGGAGAAAACATCATCCAATTTATGAGATTGTTGAATGTAAACCTTTGCAAATTAGACACACTAATGGAAATTATCAACTGCAAATCACAATCGAGCTTGAATATATATCCAGAGAAAAAGAGTATGACACTGTATTCCAATATGGTGCTCTGCTATTAGATATAAGAAATAAAGGCACAGGAATAGAAGGCATACCATATAGGCTTATAGCTAGAGAGCCGTCGCAGTGGATTTTATCCCCTAGCCCAAGAGTGAGAAAAACATACTTATTCAAATGTGAAAGAAAAGGAGAACCCCAACTAGGTAATTCAACACACTGTAAGCTTCTTTCGGCGGGGGAAGTTAGATTGGAATTATTTGGTAAATCAAGACCTCTGAAAGGTTTTAAACGCATAATTAGTGTATCTCATATATAGGTTGACAAGGGATAATTACCTAATTAGAAACCCCATTTCCGTGTGAAGGTCAGAACCAAACCAGAAGTAGAGAAAAGAGCACTGCCAAATAGGAGTTTAGTAAAATCCCAACCCTCCAAAATCATGTCAATGATAAACACGGGGCCAAATACAAGGCCAATTAGGGCAACACCGAAGATAATTACCTTAACTGCTTTCATTTCTAGCTATTAGCCCTGGTTAATCTTTGTGTCCTAGGCGCCTGTCTATCTTATGGATAACCCATGCACCTTCTATGCAAAAAACCAAGGTTACAAAATATACAGGCGTTGAGTAAAATAAAATGCCAGCGATAATTAAAGCTGCAATTATACCTTTTTTGCCTATACCACTACTAAGCCATGCCCTTTCCTTGGAGCAGATGACAGCTCCAATTATCAAGGAACCCCATAATAAAGCTGTCATACAAATAGTTTACCACTAGACAGGCTCTTGTCAATAGAAGTCACAACCTGCATCAGTTTTTCATGATAAGGTCTTCCATTTCAATGATAGTAGGGTTATAATCGAAATAGGAGAGTTACTTGAGCGAGTGGATAAATATAGCGAGGAGTTAATAGGCAAAGCCCCAAATGTACGGTCGGCAGTAATAAGGCGCGCCATTGAGCATTTTCTTATTGTTAAGGAGCAGGAAAAAGGAGAAAAGGGGTGATACCTATCGCTATGGAGAGGATAATGCAAATTAACCTTCGCCTTACAGGATTCAGGGTTTCAGGTGGTAACTGCTATTGAAGCGAAGAATAGAATTAACTGAACTTATGCCCGAGAGAGCTTAAGAAGGAGGTCAATATGAGAAGTAGGTTGTGGAAAATTGTAACAGTTTCTTTACTGGCGGCAGTGGCGATAGGCTGTGCCGTGCTCTTCTTGCCGATGAGCCAGGATACAGGAGCAAACTCTCAAGGCAGCAATATGCTCTCACTTGTCAAGCCTCCGTTTATCAGTGCTGCTGAGAACAGCACAAATTTCCTGGAGGAAGAGGCAGGAATGTCGGCATATACCAATGTGGGGCAAGGAATAGACTTAGATGACGCAAAGACAGGGTTCAGAACGATAGAGTATCAAACCAGTGAATATATTATCGGCTCAGTTGCACTACCGGGCTATACGGAGACCGAAGATGTACACTGCTATGTGCACAAAGATGGATGGGTGGTAGCCTATTACCTTGAAGCGGAGCCAGCAGCCAAAATAGTCGATTGGAACAGTTATCAGGGAGCCGCAATAACAAGCACGAAGCTTGAAAATGGAATGGCGGTTGTTTGTGACGCTGCCAACGTTCCTTTTATTGAAGCAGAATACTATGACTTCCGGTATCCCAATGCAGATAATCTCATGATAGCAGCAGACGCTTTATTTCAGGATACGGAGAAAGACACATTCACATTGAAGATTCCAAGCAATATGACAGTCTATGAGAGGTCATGGTTACATTATGCATACTTTATTTACACAGGTGTTCACTCCACTCGCTCAGTAATGAAAATAGATGGAAATGTAATTAGCGATCTTGGCGGCTCGGAAGAGGCGATTTGGAATTGCGGCCGACTTACAGTTAGTCAGCTAGGTGTGGATCTATCTCACACGATAAGTGTCGAAAGTATTGATAATAGCCATTTCGTAGAAAAGGCATTCGATGCCATCGTCCTCGTATATCAAGAGGGATAAAGATGGGCGAGCAAATCGCAACAATCAGGTGGATGAACCGGAATTGAGGGGAAGGATATAGAAATAATCAGACAGGGTAAACCACTCTGTAAATTCTTGACTGCTTTAATCTTGGCAGGCTTACTGCTCGGACTGGCAAACCTTCAGGGGAAATCTGAAGTAGTAGCAAGCGACCTGGCTCAGTTAATTGAGGAGCAAGCCACAGAGACGGTAGAGGTAACTGTTGATGGTCAGCTGTATTACATCGTTACTTTGGAGAACTATATCGAACCTGACACCTTAGAGCTTTCCTCTACAGATTCCATGGTGAAGGTCTATGTAGATACGGAGTGGGAGCCTATCTCAGACCCTGATATTGCCCGGAAGGTAGGCAGAATTGACTTTGCCCGCCGCTTTCAAAACATCGTTGGCTCACCAGATGATATTTCCCGTATTATTAAGAATATGGAAGACAGGCTCTACTATCACCAAATAATTAGACTCTGTGAGGTTTTGGCAGAGGCTCATGCCAAGGCAATGGCTGTAGCAATTCGTGGCTATATTACCGCTGGAATTTCAATTCCGGAAGAAACAATCTCAGCAATCGAGAGTCTAGCAAGTTCCTTTGTTCGGGATCCCCAAAATCTGCTTGCAGGGGTAGTTTATGAAGATTTCTCCGATGCTGAAGGGCAATATAACGAGGCAAAGCAGATTGTTCAAGCGGGTGATATTACCGATTATGACACAGCCTATGACTACCTGAACCACTTTTTCACTGGGAACATGTACCAATACCCTGCTTTCCACCTTCTAGACAAGATTGACGAAATTGATAAATCGCTGAGCGATGAATTTAAGGACTTTGCGATACAGGTTGCTGATGAGATCCTGGGGGGCTATTACGGCAATGTGGTGGTACTCCTTGATGACTTAAAGACAATATCATGGGTGAGAACATATTGTGAGGAAAGAAGCGAGGCAGAGTCCCTTATTCAAGAAGTCCTCTCAGGGTCAAATTGGGCTTCCCGCTATACGCTTGCCCTGGCTAGCGGCGGAGGCAGTGCTGAGGATGCAACGGCACCAGAAACCTATATAACTCAAGCTCCCAATGGCATTGCCACCTCGGCAGATGTGGCTTTTTCCTGGTCAGGCTCAGATGATGTTACTCCTGCTTCAGAGCTCGTCTATTCTTATTACCTCGATGGCTTTGACAGCAGCTGGTCAAGTTGGACATCCGATACAAGCAAAGAGTATACAGGCTTACTTACTGCGGACTACGTGTTCAAGGTGAAGGCGAAAGACCAAACTGGGAACGTAGATCCTTCCCCTGCAGAAATTTCTTTCAGCAGTGGAATTGGTGTGGAAGATGCTGATAGCGTTCGGAGGTTCGATATGGTTCCTTCGGAGGGATTGTTCACGGTAGCAAGTGAAGTATCGCCAAGAGTAATAATTGAATACGCAAATTCGATGCGACATCATAACTTGGTTTCTTTGCCATCAGAGCTTATAAGTAAGGTGAGTGAGGCATCGCCAAGGGTAATAATTGAGTATGCTAATTCGAATTATCGTCGGAATTTGGAAAGCCTTCCATCAAGTCTTATTGATGTTGCCAGTAATGTGACCTTTAGAATACTAGTTGAGTATGCTAATTCGATCTACTGCTATGTGTTGCAGGAGCCATTTGTCACCAATAACCTACCAAACCAGCCAGACAACCCTTCACCAGCACATGAGACTACTGGGGTTCCTGTAGACGCTGATTTGAGCTGGAGCGGCGGCGACCCAGATGCTGGGGATACGGTAACCTATGATGTTTACTTTGGCACCAGTGTAAGTCCTCCTTTGGTCTCCAATGACCAAGCAGGAACAACTTACGACCCAGGAATATTGAACTACAACACCAAGTATTACTGGAAGATAGTGGCTACCGATAATCATGCCGCATCGGCAACTTGACCTGTATGGTATTTCACGACCGGTTCGGATGGTCTAGGTACCATGGTGGCGATTGATCCTCCCGTTAAGGCGGTGAGCCAGGGAGAGCAATTTACCCTGGATATCCTGGTGACACCCGGTCAAGCCATAGCAGGTGCCCAATGTAACGTCAGTTTCGATTCATCTCTGATTACTGCTGATTTAGTGACTGAAGGGGACCTCTTGTCACAGGGGGGCGCTGGCACCTTCTTCCTGGAGGGAACTATTGATAACATGGCAGGCACCATAACTGGCATGGCTGCTGCTATCACCGAGGCAGCGACAGTATCAGACGAAGGAGTATTTGCCACCATTACCTTCACCGCTGACGCTACTAATGGTGATACCCCTATAACCTTATCCAATGTAATTGTGGCTGACGCTAGTGGAGACCCGGTAGCTATAGAGGTGAGCGATGGTAGTGTCACTGTAGAAGCACCAGAGGTAAGTGTGACTATAGATGCTCCCGATGAGGTAGCTGCGGGAAGCGATTTCGTTGCTAGAGTGAATATTGATGAGGTAACAGGCTTGGATGCCTATCAGTTCGATGTCACCTATGACCCCAGTGTCATTGAGATAATCGGGGTAGAGGGTGGAATAGAAGGGGTAACGCCCGGTATGATAGATTCAACTTCGATTCGCGTTGATATGTGGATGTTTCAACCTATAGGAATACCAGGGACAATAAGAGTGCTGGGTAATCTTCCCGGCGTTAGCGGTGTAACCGGCACGGGCTATTTGGCAGAGATTCATTTCCATGTCGTGGGCGAGATTGGCAGCAGCAGCGACATAACTCTTTCCAATGGAAAGCTGTTCGACAATATGGGAAGTCAGATACCAGCGACCTGGTTGGGGGCCTCGGTGAATGTAACCGTGCAATGTGGCGATGCGAATGGAGACGGTGTCGTAGACATGGGTGATGTTACCAAGGTGGAGAGGATCATTTTAGAGTTAGACTCACCAACGCCTGGTGCCGATGCTAATCAGGACGGCGAGATAGATATGGGAGATGTAACCAAGATAGAGAGGATTATCTTGGGGCTTGACTGATTGGCGAAGTGGATAAAGCTGATTAGCGGCACAACCTGTTCTAACTCAGGACTCATCTCTGACACTTGGAAAATTGGAGTGAACCCCTGAGACTGGACACATTAGGTTAGGAGGATTTGGCAGGGTTTGGGTATCCTATGAGGCCTGTTTAACCATAGGGGTGCACTCCAGAATTAGAAATCACCCCTTTCTCTATGCGCATCTTGTGTTGGAAGAGAGTGGGTATTCTCAAAGCCTGAAAGCAATAGTATAATGATTATTGTTTGGAGGTGGCACTAAAAAGGAGAGCAACCCAAACCGAGATAAGTTGGCAGCAGGGAATATGGATTTGGTAAAGAAAGACCAAGAAAAGGAGTCACATTATGGCAGAGTGGTATGATACCGCACAATTTTGCCTAAATGGGCATGTTATAAACATAGAATATGACGAACGTCCAGCAAAGAACAAACCGTTCTGCCCTAAATGTGGAGCAAACACGATTACCCAATGCCAGAACTGCGGATCTCATATTCAGGGTTATCACCACTCTCAGGGGCCATCTTACCCTGGTTATACTGCCCCAAAGTTTTGTCACAACTGTGGCGTCCCCTATCCATGGACAGAGAGCAGACTATCGGCTGCTCGAGGTCTGGTCAACGAGCTTGCTGGTCTGACTGATGATGAAAAGCAAACCCTTAATAAGAGCTTGGATGATATCGTCAAGGATACTCCAAATAGAGAAACCGCGATAGTGAAAATTAAGAAGATCCTGCCGCGATTAGGGCAAGAGGTAGCAGAAGCCCTCAGAGAAATCCTGGTTGACATACTTAGCGACTCTGTACGGAAAGCCCTTTGGGGGCAATGATATTAAGATAATAAGCCATGAGTCAGATTTGGCAAATAATGATAAGGCAAGCATAGAAAATGAAAGAGCCCAAGTTGACGCCCACCATGCTCTCCTAACTCTTACTGTCCAGCCGTAGGGGTGCAGTCCAACAAAGTGCGAGTTTCTCCTAACTCAATATTTATCTTTTTGACAAACTGTCTTCTCGCTCCCATAATTTTAGGTAGTGACTAATACAGTTTTGCAGGATCTGGCACAACATGAATACGTTTAAGATAAGCAAAGAAATAGGCACCGAAATATTTATAGTAATACTTCACACGCTGTTCCTCCCAGTAATCCACATCCTGGCTCTCCTCACCTACCCCCTTGCCTAACCACCAAAAAACTTTCCAATTGGGTTTTGGGTCTAGTATTGTAGTCAACTCGTTCTTCCAATCATCCAGCTCCTCTTTTGAGACAGTAGTAGCGCGAACTTTTTCCTCTGTTTTTGAAGTTATCATAACTGGCGACGTGACTAGGTTGACCAAAACAATATCACGGTCACGCCCATCCCATCTCGCCATGTCCCCCATTAGCTTCTGATTCTGCTTCAATTTCTTCTCTAAATTCTTTAACCTGTCGTGGTTTTCCCACCAACCACCTTCAAGGCCCGCAGTGTTCGCAAAATGCTCACAGCAATTGCCTTTTTTAGCATGGCTTTGTTTTTGCCTTAAGTTGGTGGATGAATGCTTGTATTCAACAAGTAGGACTGTATCCTTGTGATTTCTCTTCTTAAGCAAAACCCAATAATCTAACCGGTGTTTTTCCGTATTAGCTTGACGATGTCTGTATTCATACGGATGTTCTGGAAAAGGTAAACAGTCTATTTTACAGACATCGCTCATGGATTTGAAAAATATGGCCTGATTTTGAAATTCTCCCGAAAAGAAAGGAAAGTCGTTAGCCATAATCTCTTTTCGGTATTTAAGATTAAAATCCACATAAAAATTCGTAGCTTCGCTCAGAAAGCTGGCAACTGTATACAAGGGGCTACTCTCTCTAAATTTGTAATCGGGTCTGACGTAACCCCAATTTCCTGGCAAGTTCCTGCCTCGCATTAAATTAGCCTCCTTTATAAGTATTTGTATAGCATCTTAGTCAGGAGCAACAAAGACCAGCATGTTTCTGTATCGCCTTGGAGAGTTTCCACGATTCTCCAGAGTTTGATTAGCTTGAAGCAAAGCTACGCTTTCGTCATCGGTTCGTTTATGTGTATATCGTGGAGATAATATTACCATACGTGCTGCTGGCTCATCCGGAACGTCGGCTGTATTTTCAGGGCATACGTGAATCCCTGCGAAATCACCCTTTAGCACACTCCATACAACTAACTCTGACCACAATTTACCACCTATTTCCATGCTAACGCTAGCACTTGTTTATGTAAAACCAGTGTTGGGGGTAGCAAACGCCTTTTTTCTTCAGGAAAGGGCCACAATAAGCAGAAACCGTGACTTCTTTGCTTCTCAATAGACCTCAAAAGCCCTGAGTATCGTTTAGTGGCGTTCTGGTTTATGGTTAAGGTGGTAAAGTGCTCGTAGACGCAAAATCTCGCGAGTGCAGGCGCATCCCAATGCTAGTAACAGTCATGGTTTACGCCTTTAGGCATCCTGATATTGACGATTGGCGAGGCCATTAGTCGTATATCCTCAAGCGTCAAAATAAGTGTTCCGTCTACGGCTTCTATTTGGGATTAGTTGAATGTATAATTCACTTAAGAGAAGCTTTCGACAGAGGCTAAAATAGAAGGAAATGAAAACGACGCTTCTTATTTGCTGTATTGTTGCTCTTGCTTTAATCAGCCTATCTTGCACCCCGCAGTCTACATTAGAAGTTTCTGTAAATGAGATAGATGATGGGATTGTGATTGAGAATGTGGGTAGTGTTGATTGCATTGTGTTTGTCACATCGCCCGATAGTGAGCAGCAGTTTGAATTAGCTATTGGTGAAAGTGTAACAGTCATGGATATGTTACAGCCTATTGAAGTTTCAGCGGTTAGCTTGAGAGATAGTGGATAGTTTGATAGAGGCAATAAATAAAGGAACATGAGGGGTTGTGCTTTCTAGAGATAGTCCAGCCAACGGATTTGGAGAGGATAAGGTGAGCTGATATGAGAAACAAACCTAAATGGTATTCGATGTTTTTTTTAGGACTAGTTTTCTTACTAGCTGGCTTGCTGGTGGCCTGTGGACAGCCTACACCTCCAGTCGTTGTTGAATTCAGTGCTACTCCTGCTCAGATTAACGCTGGTGAGGCTGCAACTCTTCTGTGGCACGTGACAGAGGCTACTACTCTCAGTATAGACCAAGGTGTAGGCAATGTGCTTGCTAGTGGAACGAGTGAACTATCACCAAACACAACTACTACTTACACTCTAACTGCGACGAATGCTGCTGGAACTGTTACCAAGTCTATAGTCATTACGATTTGGAACACTTATACGAATGACTTTTTGGGATACATCATTAGTTATCCTGATGATTGGGTTGTTAGAGACGATATCTTTTGGGTATTGCTGAAATTTGAGCCTCCTCCCGACTACTCGGGTGGGATTGACGTAGCAGCAATGGTAAACGCTGGCTCAGTTAAAGAGGTTGTCCTGGAGTGGCTTAGAATACTCGTGGATGAAGATGACTGGTATTCAATTGATGTTCTAGAGAATTATGAAATGCAAGGCAAATGGGACTGGTATGTGTCTTTCGATGGTACTATGGAGGAGCAAGGTGAAGAAATGCACGGAGAGATACATGCCAAGCAAGAAGGGTCATGGTTTTACATCGTACACATGTTCTTTGAAAAAGCGAATTATTATGACTACCCCCTGACTGAAATAATTGAGACATTCGAGGTGACGACATTATCTTGGTTTTGGTATTCAGACAAGGCTCTCACAATTCCAGGCTCTGTCTCGGAAGCATTGGATACTCTAATGGATGGGATAGCTCTAGTGGATGGCTCTATATCATGCGATATTACACAAGAAGCAGCTACCTCATTTACAAATAAGATTGTTATCTACCGAAAACAGTGGGCTGAAATTGTTCCGCCTAAAGCATTTGTGGACTTCCATACATGCTATGCAGATACCTTAATGGAGTTAGAACAGGTGGGCGAATCGTATGCAGCCTGCTATGGATGGGCAAATAAAGAGGTTGGTTGGACGAGGGCCTTCATGGAAGTGCTAGAGGCAATGAACCACCTCAACGAGTGTATAGCTTTGAGGCAAGAAATCTTTGAAAACGGGCTAAATGACCTCTGGCAGGTGCCACATTATGGTTCTAGTAGCCCTCCAACCTAAAACGATAATTCTTTGAATTTGCAGATTGTTCTTGCAGGCCAAGGTATTCACTTTTCGGTCACATAGCCATACAATTGTAAATAGCTTAAAGCAAGGGCATTTGAATAGAAAAAGGATATTTAATATTCGTTGCTGGGTTGAGTTAAGTCTTGTTTTGAGAAGCTGGATTGCTGGTGTGGACAGTGCGGAGAAGGCGACTGGCTTTGTGAGTCCTGCTTCTAGCCTACGATAAACCCTCAAGCTATCCTCAAAACCCATAGGTCACAGACAGGTATCTACATATCAGAATGGGGTACCCACCTTTGAATTGGCCGATGGACTCGCTCTAGCTCATAGTAACTTTCTGATAGAGCTTTAAACTGTCCTCCTCAATCCGCACTATTGACATTATTCAGCGAGGCTATTACCCTTGTGATAGAGTCTAAGACAAAAAGGAGGAGCAAGATGACTGGTGATAGGGTATGCCCTCGCTGTCACGGAACTGGGGTAATTAAGGCTCCAGACCCAAACATGCCACCCATAACTGGAGCTAAGATTGAAATTCCGTGTCCCAATTGCGGTGGAACAGGACGGGTCTAGGTCTAACAAATTGGTGCAGAGGCGTAATTAAACTTAGTTGGTTTCATCTCTTGGACTGAGCCCCCTAGACTGGGCAATAGTGAGAATCCCCGAATCTTTTGCTATCTCAGTAGATTGCCACACTGTTTCTGCCTCGTTTCATACCTGTGGTAACGAGTACCACATCAGTTCTGCCAATTGTCTGTTTCATGACAGGACTGCTTTCCTTGGGTGGTTTGAATGCAACCCTAGGGATAGCTCTCCACTTGTAGGTCTTGTGACTTCCCCTTCAGTAGAATGCTGTTGGGCGTCCCACTTAACGCTGGGACTTGGCCATCCATGTCCATAGCCGTGAAATCAATGCCAGTTAGTCCCTTGCACATTACCCGATTAAGGACCTGGAGCGAAGCCTCCAATATTGCTATCCCTCAGACAACCCGTCTGTCAAGACTGCGCCGTGCTATTGACACATATGACTATACTAGAGCTATGATAGTAGTCTATGCAAGGGTTAACCGAAGGCTACAATGGGTTGCTTAACTAAAATACTACGTACCGTTTTGATAATCCTGTTAGTGATAGCCGGTGTTGGCTTGGTGGTTATCGGGCTATTAAACTTCGAGTTATTCACAAGCCTTGCAGGAAAGCTTCTGATAGTAGTTGTCATTGTCGGGGTGATATTTGTGATAGCTGGGAGTTTTTTGCGTTTGTTCAAGTGATGCCATTGAATTAGGAGAAGCTTTGGACAGAGGCTAAAATAGAAGGAAATGAAAACGACGCTTCTTATTTGCTGTATTGTCACTCTTGCTTTAATCAGCTTATCTTGCACTCCACAGACCACGCTGGAAGTCTGTGTAAATGAGACAGATAATGGTGTGGTGATTGAGAATGTAGGTAATGTTGATTGTCTTGTTTTTGTCACTTCGCCCGATGGTGAGCAGCAATTTGAATTAGCTATTGGTGAAAGTGTAACAGTCATAGATGTGTTACAGCCTATTGAAGTTTCAGCGGTTAGCTTGGGAGATTAAAGTGAAAAAAATTATCATCTTGGTCACAGTTTGTATCTTGCCCAATGAGCGCCCAGTGGCTTTACCGGCTGCCAAAACAACCTCCTACTCTACTAACAGGACGTCGGAAAAGCCATAACTATGGGAGCGGAGTTATTAGATTGCATAAATTAGTATTGTCAAAGTTATATGAAACAGAATTAACTTAGGTAGTGTAAAAGTGTCTATGCGTAGAGAAATTTGGATGATTACAAACTCTTGATAATTCTGGGGTATGATAAGTATTATAGATCCGCTTTAAGAGGTGTTGACAAACTTCCTCTTTAGCATGATAATACGATGTGCGTGTGTAGATAATATGGTTGGAGGTAGATTCATGAGCACTCAGGATAGTCAGAATATTAAGCTAATAGAAGAGCTGGAGAAGAGAGAGGCGGGGGTAAAAGAGCTTTTTGAGTTCTATGCTGGTATAGAGACTGTTTATGCAGCTTCTATAAAGGCGCTGGAAGAGGGACATACTTCTTTGGTTTCTACCTCTACGAATAATAGGTAAGGGAAGCCATGCCGACTTGGGGGCAGATTTTAAACGAACTAAAAGCTAGCAAGAATCCTCAGGGCAGTGGGTGGGACTTTGATGGAGTCAGGAGAAAGTATTTAAGAGAACTTCATGAACACACAAAACGCGCAGTAATTATCTACTATACAGCTTTCTTAGAGTCGCGTCCTGTGCCTCCTTCCGATCTTCAAATTAGTTTGCAGGACATTGTTGGATTCATGGAAGCCACGTCAAATGTTGAGGAAAAACAGCTTGATTTAATAATGCATAGCCCGGGTGGTTCTGCTGAGGCAGCGGAATCAATTGTCACATATCTACGAAAGCGTTTTGATCATATTAGAATATTTATTCCTATTGCTGCTATGTCTGCTGCAACAATGATTGCTCTATCCGCAGATGAAATCGTAATGGGGCAACATTCGCAACTCGGACCCAATAGATCCTCAGTTCAGTATTCAAACACCTGAAGGGATAAGGTCAGCACCTGCACAAGCGATTTTAAAGCAGTTTGAGCTGGCGAAGAAGGAATGCAAAGAAGCGTCTAATTTGGCTGCATGGATGCCTATTTTGAGAGGATACATACCTGGTCTCTTAACACAGTGTCAAGACTCTCGTACTTTAGCAGTTAGAATGGTATCGACTTGGCTAAAGCAATACATGTTTGCCAACGACAAAGATGGGGAAGCAAAGGCTAGTGCAATTGCAGATTGGTTTGCGGATTATGAAAGTTTCTATACACATGGAAGGCGAGTGAGTCCTGACGAAGCAATTGAAAAGGGACTGAAAGTAGTTTGGCTGGAAAATGATCAGAGACTGCAGGATGTGGTTCTTTCAGTTCACCATGCAACTACGCATACTATTGTTGGCACACCAACGGCCAAAATCATAGAGAATCATAATGGTAGAGCTTGGATTCAGATGAGGGGTCAAGTAATGATGCCAGCTCCAATTCAACCTCCTGCTACACCGGGTGCAGCCCCATTACCAAGTAGAGCCGAGCGCCGCCGTCTCGCGAAAGGGCGTAGGTAGGTCAACGCTGAAGGTTGGCCTGAAGGACTTGTGGTTGAATTTTATACCAGAGAGCAGAGTTAGGCTACTTGATTAACCTCCTTAACGTCCTGCCGGTGGCTTTACCGGCTGCCAAAACAACCTCCTACTCTACTAACAGGACGTCGGAAAAGCCACCATAAGAACGAATTTACATCTTTGAGCTTGATGACTTCTTTAACAATTGTAGCCGTGAAATTCCGTGTCTCCTTGTGTACTTCGTTAACTTCGCCTCTATAGCTTTTTAGTAAAGCGGCAACCTTGGGGAAATCAGCAGGCAAGGTAGGTAATTCCAGAAAAGAAATGCGGTACTTGTCACTTATGTCAGCTAGGATTTGTAGTTCGCTGTTCAATTTGCTTATTGTTTTAGGTAAGAGAACTTCTTTATCCTTAAAATGTCTAGCTAGGATTATTCCTCTACTTCTTAGAATCCGAAAATCATTTGCTCTATTACCTGCAATTATAGAATAGTATGACTTGGCACTTACGGCGTCTTGAGAAACTTGCTTTTCCTCTTGTAAGTTTGAGATATTATATTTGGCTTCACATTCTGCATAATCGAATAACCAATTTAATATATTATCTATGATATTTTCTCTATACTGTGTCCTCTGCATATTCCTCGTCTGACGTATTGACCATACTCCCAAAACTAATGCCACAATTATTCCAAGAAAGGTAAGAACAGCGAGGATAGAATTTATGGTATCAGCGGTATTCATTAGAGTAATTGTAGCATGTGAAACTTCCGCATAATTTGACTATAGGAAAGAAGGAGTCTAGCTTTCGCAAATTGGCTCGTTCCGTCAAAATGTGTAGTCAGCAACAACTAAACACTGCATAGGCTCACGGTCAAGCCATAGCTGGCTTTGACGTCGGCGTTGACGTTGACGACGGGACACAGTCGGTTACAACTCACCACACCAATCGTGGTTTCGGAGGTCGGGGGACTGTACCAGACGATATGGGACACGATGGAACAGCACTTCGGGCCTCGACCAATACTACTGTGTGGCAAAAGCAACTCTACAGGACGATACATGGAAGGTAGTTCAGAATATGGGCAATTGAGGGATTGCCGCGACTGGCTTCGTGAGTCCTGCTTCTAGCCTGTGATAAAGCCTCAAGCTATCCTCAAAATCCCATAGGTCACGGTCAGGTATCTATGTACTAATAGAGGGTATTCCCCCTTTGGTTTGGCCGATGGACTTGCCTCAAATTGCCTCAAAACAACCGCTTCCCTAGGATGTCTTCTATTTGAGGTTGATTGGGGGTATAATGGAATTACGGGGGAGTTAGGGTGAAAAGGATAATTGTTTTGGTTGCTGCGATATTGGCAGGCATAGCTCTGTCGGTGATTTCTGATGCTTCAATTGCTGATAGCAACATTACCGATAGTGAGGTAATAGGCAATCAAAGTGAAGCAAACAATTCCTCTGCAAATGCTACCATTACGATTACTATGTATACTTTGCCTAATGAGTAGTGCTAAAATGCCATCTAGAAGTTACTTGGAATCTAGTTAAATGGTATGGATTGGAAATTCTTAGCAACAATAATTATCGCAGTAGCCTTTTTCATAGCGACGTTAGTTTTAAGTCTAAAAGTTACTAAGAAGAAAGAGCCAGTTTGGGCTTACACGACAAGGAAAATAATAGGATTAGGCACTGATGCACCACCAGAAGTCAAGCTAACCTTTGACGAGAGACCTGTTAATGACGTTTACCAAACTATATTTGTACTCTTCAATAAGGGGAACGAGGCTATCCGCAAGAATGATATAAGTGAAAACGTTGCCATACACTTTAAAGAAGCTGATATACTTCGGCAACCCATCATCTTAGCAAGGAGTAAGGAAGCAATTAAAGCCTCAGTAGAACAAGTTGTTAAGAATGGAGACGACGCAATTGAACTCAGCTTTCTATACCTTGACCATGCTGATGGAGCTGTGGTTATGGTTTTACACACTGAGAGCCGCGATATAAGTTGTTCAGGTAGCATCATAGGCACCACTGGAATAGGTTACGCTGGGGAATTTCATCCCGCTCGCACATCTCTATTTTTCACGGAACTATCGGCATTCGTGATGTTGGTCGCCATACCAGTGGGTATTCTAACCGCATTTCTAAGTGGTGACTGGAGCTTCCCTTTAGAGACTCCTGAGTTGGTTATTACCATTCTTTTCGTAATAGTTTGGATTTCACTCCTTCCCTTTGCCGTCATCGCCTTCGGTCGCAGAAAATTCCCTAAGTGGACTGGAGTTAAGGAATGAGCGGCTTCTTCAATTTCCTATTTTTAGCCCCGACTACCCACCTCGCCACCACCTTTCGTCTATTGCGTATCAGTCTCCAATGCAGCTTGCCATGACCCTACTGCCATAAGCCAACTTTGGTGGATATCTTCCATTTGAGGTTAGTTGGATGTATAATTCAATTAAGAGAAGCTTTGGACAGAGGCTAAAATAGAAGGAAATGAAAACGACGCTTCTTATTTGCTGCATTGTTGTTCTCGCCTTAATCAGCTTATCTTGCACTCCACAGACCACGCTGGAAGTCTGTGTAAATGAGACAGATAATGGTGTGGTGATTGAGAATGTGGGTAATGTGGATTGCATTGTGTTTGTAAAGTCAGCGGATGGTGAGCAGCAATTTGAATTGGCTGCTAATGAAACTGTAACAGTTAGGGACATATCACAGCCTATTGAGGTTTCAGTGGTTAGCTTGGAAAACAGGGAGCTAGACTTTCAGAATTAGTGGATGAGTTACCTGGTATTGGAACTGTAAAGAATGGGTCTAATTCCTCTGCAAATGCTACCATTACGATTACGATGACAACTGCACCTTTGCCTGATAAGTAGTTAAACTTGGTGGACTCTGAGAGATATTCGATGTGGAATGGCAAAATAATTGTGGTTATGGGGGAAAGTCATGAAAAAGGCGAGGAATATTCACTTCAGCCTTGCATATTTTGGTTTTAGGGGCGAGGGAGTGACAAAATTAGGGCTAATTAGAAAGGATACTTGGCATTCACTAGCAAGATTATGGAGGAAAAGGGGCACAACTGAAATGATACCAAGAGGAGAGATAGACACGAACGTAGCTCTTAGGGCTATGTCTATGGAAAACTCTTTGCTTCAAAGCTATAGAGCACTGTTTATCGGAATCG
>SDBS01000833.1_pt1 | contig 31008 bp, 30 predicted proteins | sample 2277091 | NCBI WGS metagenome assembly SDBS01 (sample SAMN10404972, study PRJNA504765) | marine sediment metagenome | isolation source: marine sediment core GS10_PC15, 163 cmbsf | place: Arctic Ocean: Southern Knipovich Ridge | collected 2010 | reverse complement strand
TACGGCAATTAGGGCAGTTACCTTCCTCTAAACCATGGATACAAGACATAATTCTTCAAAATTAAATAATTCTAAAACTTAATATATCAAATTAATAGCTTTTTTTATTGTTTTTTATTATACATAATAAACTCAATTTATCCTTATTTTTTATAAACTTTATAAATTTATACCAATTAAACTTAATATTCACACTATAATTAATCTATAACTAAAAACATTCTAAAGAAGTGTAAATGAGATGGCAGAATGGCAGGTAAATGAAGACAAAGCTTGGTTTAAGAAGTGGTGGCCGAAGAAAACTCCAAAAAACCATAAATTTGAAAAAATATCGTTAGGAGAGTTTTTTGAAAGAAAAAGAAAGAAATACGCTAATGATAATATGATGTGGTTTTTAGAATCGTGGATGACTTATGAACAAGCAGGACAAGCAATTGATTCATTGGCAACCGCTTTGCATAAATTAGGAGTGAAGAAAGGGGAAGTAGTTGCATACTTAATGCCAAATAGTTTTCAGTATGTGATAAGTTTTTATGCAACAGTAAAAATAGGTGCCATAGCAACAGGAATTAATCCAACATATAAACCTCTAGAAGTATTACATCATCTAAAATTAACTGGCGCAAAGGTTTTAATAACGTTAGATGCATTATATGATGAATTAGCTCGTCCCATTATTAGTAAGTCAAATATTGAGATGGTAATTTACACTAACATCGCAGATTTAGCATCTGGGTTACCCGGGTTTAAGAAGGTACTTGGAAAGTTGATTGGAAAAATACCAAAAGGAAAGGTTGGTTTCCCTGGAGCGATTAAATTTATGGATCTTCTTGAATCAGAACCAGATCTTCCTAAAGTAGATTTCGACCCATTTAAGCATACGGCTACATATATTATGACTGGTGGGACAACGGGTATACCCAAATCAACGATATTAACCCATTTCAACTTGGTTTCGAATACAATTCAAGCAGTTTTATGGGTAGGCGGAGAAGACCCTGGCGTAGGTGTTATAGGGGCGTTACCTTTATTTCACTCTTTTGCTATGACAGCAGTTATGAATGTCGCTATTGGCTTGGGTGGATGGATGATGCTCTTTCCAAGACCACCTCCAACTGAAGAATTTTTAAAGGAAATTACACATATCCCTGCTCCAAATGGGTTATTTTATGCTGGGGCAGAAATTCTTTTTAAAAGAATTGCCGATTTTCCTCGACTTGATAAATTTCCTGATTTAATGGGAAAATTAAAGCTTTCTATTTCTGGAGCTGGACCTTTACATGCTCCTGTACAACAAGCCTTCCAGAAAAATACGGGCGGAAGAATTGTAGAGGGATATGGGCTTTCTGAAGCAAGCCCCATAGTTAGTGGAGGAAATTTATTTGGAGAAAGCCCTCTTGGGACAATCGGGATGCCATTTCCGGGTACTGATTGGGGAATTTTCGACGCAAACGAATTTGAAAAAGGTCCAATTGCGGACGGTTCTTCTAAATCGAAGTATGGAGAAGAAAATACAGGAGAAATTTGTGTTTGTGGTCCACAAGTTATGCAAGGGTATTTAAACCAACCAGAAGAATCCGCTGAAACTTTAAAAACTTGGGATGGAAGAACATGGCTTCTTACAGGAGATATAGGATTCATGAATGAGGATGGAACTATTGCTATTAGAGACAGAAAGAAACAATTAATCAAAGTTGCAGGACATTCAGTTTTTCCCGCAGAAGTTGAAACGATGCTTATGAGTCACGAAGCTGTTTCAGAAGCTGCAGTGGCAGGTTTACCTGATCCAAAAGGGAAAGTTGGGGAAATTACTAAAGCATGGGTTGCATTACAACCTGAACATAAAGGTAAGATTACTGAAGAGGAGTTAATTGCCTGGACACAAAAAAACATGACAAAATGGAAATGCCCCGCTATCATTGAATTTATTGATGAGATCCCTAAGAATATTCTAGGAAAAATTCAAAGACGGACTTTACAAGAAGCAGATCCTTTATATAAGAAATAAAATCATTTTTTTTAATTATTTTTTTTGTTTCTTTAAATATTGATAAAATGAACAAAATAATTATTAATGGAATCACCCCATCTTAACTATAATTTAAAGTGCTATTTCAACCATTACGCTGAAAGTGGAAATCATATAACCGCTTAATTTTAATTCCTTATTACATTATAATAAGACAAAACCTAATTTTTTTCTTAAATATTTGATTTAAATCAAGATACTTAGAAGTTCTCAGTCATGACGAAAGGAATTATTATATCGGGAGGGTGGGGTACGAGGTTACGTCCGTTAACTTGCACTATTCCCAAACCGTTAATTCCTATTGTTAACAAACCAGTAATAGAACACCAAATACTTTTACTAAAAAGAGCTGGAGTTACTGAAATAACATTAGCTGTTGGCGTTATGGCTGATATAATTAAAAATTATTTCGGGGACGGGAAGAAATATGGATTAAAGATACAATATACTGATGAAAGAAGCCCTATGGGAACTGCTGGGGCTATTAAATTAGCAGAGGATTTTTTAAAAGATGATAACTTTTTCATGTTAAACGGAGATATTATCATTAACTTTGATTTTAACCAAATGCTTAAATTTCATAAACTAACTAAGGGGATAGGTTTAATCGCCAGTAAAGTTGTAGAAAATCCATCCAGATATGGGGTACTTATAGTAGATGCAAAATCAAATCAGATTTTAAAATTTCTTGAAAAGGATGAGTATACCCCGGACGGAGGAATTGTTATTCCCATGCCTATTAATGCCGGTGTCTATCTATTACAACCTGAAATCCTTAATTACATTGAATCTAGTAAAAAGGTATCGATAGAGAGGGATATTTTTTCAAAACTAGCTCATGAAGGGAATTTATATTGCCATCAAATAACCGGAATTTGGAGGGATATTGGAGCACCTGAAGAATTACTAGAAGGTAATTTTCAATTGATGGAGGATATATTACAGAATTCAAAAGATCAGAAGAAGAACTTAATAGATGATAACCTTGATATTGATGGAAAAGCAATTATTTATTCACCTGTCGCAATCGGAAAGAATGTGATCATTAGGAAAAATTGTGAAATAGGACCTAATGTAATAATAGGGGATAATGTCTATATAGGCGATAACACGAAAATTAGGGAATCTCTGATCTATAATGCGGCCTATCTTTCAAAGAATGTCGAAATAGAGAGAGCTATAATTTCAGATAACTGCTTAATACACGATGATGTAAAGTTAAAAGGTATCTCCCATAATCTTGTGATTTTAGCCTCATATGTAGAAATTTTAAAAGGCGTTAGTTTAATTGCCACTTCAAATAGTTCTATCAATGTTTGTCATCATGAAATTATTAGAGATGAGAAGCCTATATTTTAAATTTCGGCTCGAATTTTAGTAATCTTTTTCTTTAATTTTTTGATTCGAGAATCTGAAGGATTAAAGATTAGAAAGCCTTCTAGAATCTTAAGACCCTTCTGATAAAAATTAATGCTTTGGATGTAATCACCATTTTTCTCAGCATTTTCTCCAGCTTTCATAACAAACTCTAATTCTAATTGTCTCTCCTTATTCTCAAGGTTCAATATTATATGTGAAATTTTATCTATATCTTCTTTTAAGTTATATTCTCTTGATACACTGAGAGCTCTTTTATAATCTTTTATTGCTACATGATATGCTAAAGCTTTTTCAGCAGTTTTACCTTTTCTCATTAACTCTTTAATAATGGTAATTGCTGAATTTTTATCCAAGTCTTTAATTTTAAAATCCTCACTGTCGGAATTGTTCGTAATTATAGAAGAAATAGGTTTATATTTCGTAATTTTCTCAAATTTTGCCTCTTGATTCATTTCTATCTGATTTACTACAGCTTCTAAATTTATAGGAATAATAATTTTATTTTCAAAAAGCTGATATATCTCATGGAGAATAATGCTCGAATCAAGGTTAACAATTCTCTTGACTTTAATTAGCAGATTATAAATGAAAAAGACTTCTTTTGTTAAAAGTAGTTCCTCTGCTAACCTTATTATTGCTTTTTGAATTTGGTTTTGATTTATTCTTTCTAAATCATCAGGAGCAATACTTTGTGTTAATGACATAGGGAAGACTAAATTTATCTTTAATTTATCAACTATATACTCAATCATGTTATTTGAATCAAAGATACCGGTTTTTTTAAAATTCATTATTTTTTTATGAAATTTTTCTTCAAATTCATGTAAAACTTTTAACACATCAACTCGCATGTTTTCAGATGCTTTTTGATCGAGGATCAAGCAAAATCTGATAAACCTTCCGTTTTTAAGCAAAATATTAAAGTTTTGATATTGGAGATCATAAAACTGATTGTTGTTTGTGTATTCTGAACCTTTAAGTGAAACGTTATCCGATTCAGAAAAAGTTACATTTGCTTGAATAAACCCACTCAATAAGTCTGGGTCTACCTCTGCACCTGAGATAGAATAACTTAATAATCTTAATCCAGACTCCTTTTCCATTATTAAAATATGCCTTACATTAAGAACATCTACAAATTTCTGCCATATTGTTTCTTGTTCCAATTCATGCCGTTGTTCCCTTGCTCCCAATTCAAATATCTCTACGTTTGAATTTATTTCAAAGCCCAAATCCTTTAACTTCTTTTTAAGGCATGACATACAATGTTTAGGATACTTTGAGCACTTAGATTTAGTTTCTCCACAATTATAACTTAAACGATTAAGCTCAAAATAAACCATAAAAAACCCATTAAAAGATTAGATTTACTAATTACATCAATTTTTCCAGATATAAATTATGTAGATTTTAAACATTTAAAATTGAGCACCTATGATCATATTACTCTGTAATAACACGTAAAAATTAATTTATAAAGAAACAAATTTAAGTTAAAATACATTATCTTGCCAGATAAGAGAAAGTTTGAAACGTAATATTGGAGACTTTATTTTATTTGGAGTTTAGTTATTTGGAAATGGAAGAACTTAAAGAAAATGGCTTTAAAATATATAATGCAATATTTGATAATAAAAAATCAATAGAAATTGATGAAATAGAATATCCTATTAAAAAGTTTTCAAGTGGAATTAGATATGTTGATTTGTTTGGGTATCGTTTTATTGAGCAAAACCGAAATAAGAAATCAGAATGGGGCAAAAAGGCACGAGAAGGACAAAAAATCATGTGGATAATAAAAGGGAGAAAGTATATGGTAAGAATTATAGATGGAGAATATACCGATTTAATAAATATTTAAAAGACTTTTACTAAGAATTAATATACTGATATTTTTTTGATTAAAAGTTATTTATTTAATTTCAGTGGATTTATTTACAGACGTGATTCCACCGTGTCAAATATGAAATGATAATTCTAAATTACCAATAAAAAACTTTAATATTAACATTTTCTTTAATTTTATAATCTAAATAAAAACTAGGCAAGTATTTAATCAGAAAGCTTCTTGTTTTATTGTTATCAGTAAGAATCGAATTAGAAATTTAAAACAGAAATCTCTCAAATTGAATATTTAGTCTAGTTTTTAGAATCTAAATAAAAATAGGAATAAAGATGCAATTTGGAGCACAACTAGTTAATTATTTTACCACATGGGAAGACACACTCACCACAATAAAAGCAGTAGAGTCTGGCCGTTGGCACAGCCTTTGGTTTTCAGATCACTTCTTACCGCCTATTCCTGGGGCGGGTTTAGAATCTGGACCTTCTCTGGAGGGTTGGTCGATGATCACCGCTGCCGCTACCGTCACCAAGCGTTTACGACTAGGTTTACTCGTCACAGGCAATACTTATAGAAACCCCGCATTACTTGCTAAGATGGCAGCTACGGTGGATCAGATTTCAGGTGGTCGTCTTGAACTCGGTATTGGTGCTGCTTGGTATGAGCGTGAGCATGAAGCGTTCGGATGGAAGTTCCCAGATGTTCCTGAGCGATGTGACCGTCTTGAGGAGGCTGTTGAATTGATCAAAGCCTTATTTACAGCAGATGGTCCTATTGATTATAAAGGGCGTTATTACAAGCTTGTTCAAGCACATCTTTCTCCAAGCTGTACTCAAAAGCCTCATGTTCCAATTTTGGTTGGTGGTAATGGGGAAAAGCGAACCTTACGTACACTAGCTAGATTCGGAGATATTTGTAACATTGATTTTAATAATCCTGGATCTCCAGAAATTTTTAAACATAAGTTGGAAGTTTTAGCCCATCATTGTGAAGAATTTGGACGTGATCCCGCAGAGATCAAGAAAACACTGCTTATCCCGTTACGCCTTGAAAACGATGAGAGTAAGGCTGCCAAATTTCGCAAAGTTCGAGGTGAATGGGTCTTGTTTGGTCCTGCATCATTTATTATCGATCGCATCCAACAGTATATCGACCTAGGTGCCGAAGAAATTATGTTTTCGAGTGTTCCCAGTAAACCGAAACTGTTTGAGAAAATTAATGAAGAGATCCTTTCTGCCTTTGATTAAATATTATCAGTTCTTGGTCAAATAATTTTTTTCAAAGACGGAAATAACAATAAAAGTGGCCATCTAAACGTCATTAATTTTATCCATAACTAATTCTAAATATGATTCTTTTATTGAATCCTTTTTTTGAATCTCAAAATTATGGAGAAAATCAAATAAGATTTCTTGAGATACTTCAATTTGATCTTTAGAATCTGCTAAATATTCAACTTCTATAAAATATTGGTTTAAAATCGGTAAAAAATCAATCAGAGCTAGTATATTATAATCCCTAAAATCAAAATTATATAACTCTCTTTCTTTTCTAACTGTCATAATTTCTTGAAATCCCAAAATTTTTAATATCCTCCTCATCTTTTCAAGACTTTCAATAGATAGATCAATTTCTTCTCTAGTTTTCGTTGATGTGTCTAGTTTTTTTCCCTTATAAGTTAGATAATAGTTAATTTTTTGTTTCACATTCTCATTACTCGGCTTGAATTCAACTGACTTTCTCAATCGTAAGGCTTCATCTGTCGTTGCAAAATTTCTTAAGTCCTTTGGCATATTAAAATATGTATCTTCATGTAAAAGTGAAAATTGAAAAGATCCGCCCTTTTCTTCAAATTTTTTCCTCATTAATCCTGGATCTGCTATTCTGACTTTAATTTCTACTTCAATCATTACTTAATTTTACTTTCTTCTGATAACAATTATAATTTATTATTTTTTATTAACTATTAATAGTCCTTATAGAGATGGTATATTATTAGACGGAATCTAAATTCTGCTTTAAATCTAGCCCATGAATATGGATATTTACCTTACATGATTGAAAGATACATTCAATTTTTAGGTATGGACGAGACCGTTAATTTGCTTAAAGCAAATGAGATTCCCTTGACGCCTACAATTCGAGTGAATACGCTTAAGATAAATTCATCAGATTTAAATAAAAGGTTGAGAAATAAAGGATTCGAGTTAGATCCTATTGAGATGATTCCTTATGGTTACAATATCATCAAAGAAACTCACAATTTAGGTTCTACCCATGAATTTCTCCAAGGTTATTATTATTTACAAAATTATGCTTCAATGCTTTCAGCTATTATTCTCGAGCCTAAACCAACCGAGACAGTAATTGATATGTGTGCAGCTCCAGGAAGTAAATCAACACATATTGGGCAATTAATGGAAAATAAGGGCGCACTTGTTTTGATTGAAAGAAATAAAAACAGAATTCCTGCTTTGGAACTCAATTTACGAAGAATGGGAGTTAAGAATAGTATTATTTTGAATATGGATGCTATTAGATTGTCAAATTTAGCGATCAAAGCGGATAACATTTTACTTGATGCCCCGTGTACAGGAGAAGGACTAATAAGGCAAGATCCGCGTAGAAAAACTAGTAAGAAATTAAGAGATATTCAAAAAATGGCTTTAATTCAAAAGAATTTATTAAGAGCAGGCCTAAAATCATTAAAATCGGGAGGAAAGCTTCTATACTGTACTTGTTCAATTGCTCCAGAGGAAAATGAGTTGGTAGTAAATACTATTTTAAATGAATTGAAAAATTTCGTCATTGTTGAGATTCCTAAGGATTATGGTGTGAATGGTTTGACTAATGTGTTTGGAAAGCAATTGATTGAAGACTTAAAGTACTCTCAAAGATTATATCCTCATCTTCATGGCACAATAGGTTTTTATTACTGCCTTATAAAGAGAAATAATTAGATACATTCATGTTTTTTATTGTTTTTCCCTTAAGTATAATCCTTTATCACTCAGATTAATAGCTATAATATCTTTGGGTTTAAGGTTTTTAATAGTTTTATTATCAACGGTGGATTGAGCTATTGCAATAATCTCCATTAATCCGTTGAAAACAAGTAAAAAATCCTTTTTCTTCAGATCAGGAGGTAGATAAGTTTCCATAAACATCATTATATTATTTCCGTAAAGAATTGATTTTTCTCCTTTCTTATTAACACGCATATATGCAAAATCCGGAAATAAACCATTCCTATAAAAATAGCCTGTACTCTCCAGACTGATGAAAAAAGCCCCTCTTTTTAAAAAACCAAAATATAACCCTCCAGCCACTATATCATTTGTTATTTTAGGATTCTGAATTATTTTACCTAGTTCCTCAGACAATAAGTATAGGCTTGGATAATTAATTTGAGATTGTTGATTACTTAATTTAATAAAAATGTATTCCTCAATTTCATTAAGAATGGGTAAAAAACGGGGAGATATCCTTGAGAGTGAAGTAGAAATGATTTGCTTTTCAATCACATTAATATGCCTAAAAGTCTCAATATCTTTCATTCTAAAGCAAAATAAAAAGAAATAAGAAGTTTTATTATTATTAATTTAATCACGTAAGATATTAAAAAATAGTGTTTATAAATATGGGCATTAGAAAGATTGAAGATGAAATTGATCTGATGGAAGCAATGAAAAAGAAAGCAGCTGAATTGAAAATAAAAGATTTAGAGGCAAGGGCTTCTGTAGAGAGATTTACAAAGGATCAGTTACGGGAGCTGGCAAAAAAACACGGTATACTCCTAGCGTTAACACCCGAATTGAGAAAGGAAGTTAAAAAATTGCAGAAAAAATACAATATTCCCTCCTCTAAAATTATAACAGAACAAATCATAGAGCACGATGTTTTAAAAAAATTTTCAAAAATCGATCATCGCAAATTAGGGATGTTAGCATACCAACGTGTACTTATGAGTAAGGAAGAAACAGGGGGAATAATTCCATTATCAGAAGTTTATGAATTAGTAAATACTGGAATTTTAAAGAGTAACATTGAAGTAAAAGATGTTGAGAAAGCGATGCGTTTGTTAAGGAAAATGAGAATTATTGAGGGTCTCACTGAATTAAGTTCAGGTTCTATGTTAGTACGATTCTTCCCAATTCAATTCACTGGAGATGAGGCTAAGGTCATTGAGTTAGCAAAAGAAAAAGGTTTGCTTACACTAGAAAATGTTTGTGTTATGTTAAAATGGTCTCAAGATCGTGCACTTAGAGCTCTAGAATCACTCGAAAAAAGTGGAGTTGCGAAATTTAGGGAAAATATCTTAACTGGGAAAAAGTGGTTTTTTCCTTCACTTTAAAAAGAGAATTCAATTATTCTAATTTAATTTTAAAAGCTAATTGCCCATTTTCTAATTTGAGGATCTTCGCTCTGCGGCTTTTAGCTAAGATTTTGAATATTGCTTCCAAGTCTTCTATCGGTAGACTACTAAAATCTTCCTGTTTTGCTTCTCTAAGTTCAAAAATCATGATTGGCTCTAATTTACCATTTTCATACGCCCATTTGTATATTTCGTCTGACCATCCTTCGAGAGTTTTCCAGTATACTCTTAGTTTTTCTTTTTTTTTAGAGAACCATTTTGCTTGTTTTTGAGCAATCAATTCATCAACAATTTCAAGTATATATTGTTCTCGATTAGTAAAATCCGTAAAGGGTTTTTGAGAATTTAGTTCTCTAATATAAATAGTATGAAGAATTGCGAATCGAGCATAATCAAATAAAACTTTTGCCCATTCTATTTTCCAAGAAGTATAATCTGCTTTTTGTTTATTTTTATCAGGTAAAGTATACATAAACCTCTTCCTTTCATCTTCTAACCAAGGGTAAGCATTAATTAGTTTCTCATGAGCAGTAATTTTTTTTTCTATTAACCCCTTTTCTCCAATGATCTCTTCTTCGAGCTCTTGAAGTCCTGATTCTATTTGTTCTGCATACCGTTTATAAGTTTTACTGTCAATATCTCCAATTTGGGAATTTAATACTCTCTCAAGTTTATCAAATTGTTCTTCTATGTAACTCAAATCGGCGATTTTGAAATCTTCCTCTTTTATAATGTTTTTCTCTGCAGCTTCTTTTTCTAATTGTTCCTTTTCAGATTTTAAATTTTTTAGCTTTTCAAGTTCCTTCTTTAATTCATCTAATCCTTTTTCAGTATATTCTTTGACATCCTCAGGAAGTTCTTCTTGACGTTCTCGTTGTCTCTCCATTTTTCATCATTTCTCTTTTTATTATTCTCCAAACTCTGATGCCCATTCATTATATTGCTTCATTAAAGACTTACTTGTCATTGGTTTTACTTTTTTAAGAGTCTTAGTGAAATCTTTAATATCAATGTCCCTAAGAGTAATTTCTTGATCTGAGTTCTCTAAGAGGCCCTTGGTATCCAATTCACGAATAGGTAACATTATTACCTCACGGCATAGGTTTGCGATATCTCTTCCCGAATATCCCTCAGTTCGAACACCTAATTCAACATAATCTTCATTTGTTAATGATGTATTTATTCCTTCAGTATGAATTTTACAAATTCCTGACCTCGCTTTCAAATCGGGAAGTGGCACACGAACCCTTTTCTCAAATCTACTTAACATTGCATTATCAATGTCCCATGGACGATTAGTTGCTCCTAACACTAAAAGTGGTTTATCATAAGTAGACCTCAATCCTTGCATTTCACTTAAAAGCTGTGTTTTTACCCTCCTTTCGCCTCCACTCTCCGATCCTTCTCCTCGCTTTGTAGCTATTGAATCTATTTCGTCCATAAATATTAAACTGGGAGCTTTTAATCGGGCGACTTTAAACAGTGAGCTAATTAATTTCTCACTTTCACCTAGCCATTTACTTAGTAAGTCAGCAGAAGAAGCACTAAAAAAAGTAGCTTTGCATTCAGTTGCTGCTGCTCTCGCTAGTAATGTCTTACCACACCCAGGTGGCCCAAAAAGTAGAATTCCCGACCATGGTTTTCGTGCCCCTTTAAATAATTCTGGTTTTATTATTGGTAAAACAATTGCTTCTCTCAAAGCCTGTTTAACATTTTCTAATCCGGCAATATCTCCCCATCTAACATTAGGTGACTCAGTGACAATAGTCCCCGAGATCATATCAATAAGTTCTTGCTCTTCTGATGATACTTCTCCATTAGTAGTTGTTGAAGAATCACCACCTTTAGATATACCAGATTTACCGGTAGGTCTTGATCTTCTAGAACCACTTCCTCCAAGTTGAGACTTTAATATCTTGGCTCTTGCCAGATAATCATCTATATTTCTTTGACAGAGCGACCGCATTTGAGGATTTTTATTAAATTTCATAAATTGTACGAGTATTTCCGCTGCTCTAAGATAGCTATTTATCGCTTGTCTATGCTTTCCTTGGCTATCTAAAGCTACAGCCTCTTTTGCTTTGGATACAGCAAATTGATATAATTTAGAATCTACCGATGACATGTTAAATATATCTAGATAATTATTTTATTTATAGCTAAGCTAATTTAACATTCTGTATAATTAATAGTTTTATCAGCATCTATCAAATTTACTCTTTAAACTAACGAGAATAAAAACTAGTCTCCATAAAATTATATATTAATAGTAGTTATATAAATAATATAGAATAATTAAAAACTTTTGATGATTATGGGTTTTCTCAAGGATATTTCAAAATGGCTCTCTGGTGGTGGAAAGAAAATTGATTCGGTTCGCTCTGCTTCAATTAAATTGAAAGTCTTCAATAAAAGATTGATGCGACAGACAAAGAAGTTAGAAATTACCGCAAAAATCGCAAGAGATAAAGCTGTTAACTTGCGAAAACAAGGTGATTTGGATGGTTCCAAGTTCCACGCAAGAAATTATCTCCAGGTAAAAAAACAGGCCAGAGCTGTAGAGTTCTTCCGCACAAATTTAGAAGGATTACAATTCAAATTAGACCAAGCAAATGCTGTTAAAGATGTTTCCCAAATCATGACAGGAATCGCCCAATCTCTCTCTGTTTTAAAAAATCAACTCTCAGTCCCCCAAATCCAAGAAGTTATGAGCCAGATCGATATTGATATGGAAGAATTTGCCATAACTGCTGATATCACCACAGAGGGCATGGATAGCATCTCTATTGATACTGCCGTAACAGACTCAGATGTAAATGAGGTGTTAGGAGAAATGGATGCTGAAATCCAAGTGGAAATGGGCGCTGAATTACCAACCGCAGCTTCTGATGAAAAAATTGCTGAATTAGAGAAGGAATTAAACCGGCTTAAATCGGATGAATAATTACTACTTTTTAAATTGCTTTAAGAACTAATCATAGCAAAATTATTAATAGACTTCTTTCTATTTTAAAAGTATTCTATAAATCACAAAATATACTTTTAAAGTGAATATTTTGAGTTTACCCGAATTGATAACAATTGGAAGTAATACTTTGGATATCCTAATTCAAATTGATGATATTTTACGTTTTGAACTATTTGATAAAGAGATTATAAAAAAATATACCGCAATTGAATACTCTCGAAAATTGAACGTTAAAAATATTAAATTTGTTCCCGGAGGATCGGGTGCAAATATAGCAGCAAATTGTTCTATGTTAGGAGTACCTAGTGCCTTCATCGGTGTAATGGGAGATGATTTTTCAGCAGAAATTTGTCTGTCTGATTTAAAAAAGCGAGGGGTAGATTTATCTCAAGTCATTCAAACTGATCAGGATACAACAGCATCATCAATAATACTTAGGACTCCATGGGGAAAAGATCGGAGTATCCTTGCGTATAAAGGAGCTAATAACCTATTAAAACCTACAGATGTTCGGGAAGATTTTTTTAAAAATGTAAGAGCATTCGCGTGGACATCTTTAACAACAGATGACAGTTGCAGGGCTATTGAAAAAGCAATTACATTAACTAAGAATAATGGAGGTACAGTATTTGCTGCCCCTAGTATGTCTATCATAAAGAATGCATCAAACTGGGCGAAAATTCTCATCTCTAACTCAGACGTTGTATCACTCAACGTAGAGGAGGCACAAGAATTTACTGGAGAGTCCAAAAAAACCTTAATGATTAAAATATTCTTGGATATGGGAATTCAATTAATCTCAATTACAGATGGTCCAAACGGATCCATTATTTCAGATGGAAAAACTATTATAAATAGTGGAGTTTATAGTGCTGGAATAGTTGAAGATACTACCGGTGCGGGAGATGCTTTTTTAAGTGGAATTTTAATTTCTCGCTTGAACGGGTTTTCTCTTGAAAAGACATCAAAATTAGCTACTGCGATGTCCTTTTTAGAATGCAAAGAAGTAGGTGTGCGAGAGGGATTACCTAATAGCCAAAAAGAGCTAGAAGATTTCGTAGATGAGAACACAATAAAGCAAGTAATCTCTGAAATTGTTTAAAAAGAGAAATTTCATAAGCTCCTTTATATTTTAATTTTTAATATTACTACATTCTAAGAAAACTACAGTTAACAAATATTTAAAATTCTCTGAGGAAATAACCAATAAATTTTAATTTTCTAATTTATTTTAAAATATATATATCAAGCGCTCTTAGTATAGAAGTCTTTACTTTAATAAAGACTGTAAAGTGGTCATTATGCCAGGTTGCCAACTTGGCGGCCCGGGTTCAATTCCCGGAGGGCGCACTTTTTATTATTCTAAAGTAAGCCTGTTATTAAGCATGGAAGAGTTTAAGATGCCTTATGAAAAATTATAGATGTGTTTTGAGAGTGTGAAAATGAAGAAAATTGATGGCATCGAATATCATGATATTAATGAAATTGCAGAAATCTTTCATGATGGGATGAGTATAGATGAAATAAGAAGATATTTTGAATTCAATATAATTAAAGGTAAGAAAATTGATAATGAGTGGTATTCTGACGAGAAAGGAATTAAAAATTTTATTGATTATTTAAGAGAAGAGAGAGCCTTCACAATCGGACCATTAGATATTGAAATATCAAAAGTTACAATGGAAGGAAGAATTCTGGATATTGGTGGTGGGGGAGAGGGTGTGATTGGACAATTGAAAGGTAAACAAGTAGTATCAATAGATTATTCTAAGGATGAACTCGAAGAAGCCCCCGAAAGTGGAGGGTTAAAAATAGTAATGGATGCTAATGATTTGAAGTTTTTAGATGATACTTTTGATACTGTTACTGCTTTTTATTCCATTATGTATATTCCTTTGAAGAATCATAAAAAAGTCCTTCAAGAGATTTACAGGGTTTTAAAACCAAGAGGAGAATTCTTGCTTTGGGATCTGACTATACCAGAAAAAACTATTAAGGAAAAAAATATTATTCTTGTGATTTTGAAAGTTAAATTGAAAGATAAAGTAGTTGAAACAGGTTATGGGGTTAAATGGGACAAAATGCAAGATGCAAATTACTTCATAAATTTAGGTAAAGTTGTAGGATTTGAAGTTTTAGAACAACAAGTAGAAAGAAACATTTTCTACTTAAGATTCACAAAGAAATAAAATTCAATCAAAGTATTATGGAGATATATACAAAAGGTCGTGAAAGAGGTGTTTCACGAAACTTAATCTTATTATTTCATTTAAATAAACAAAAGTAAAAAGGAAAAATTTATAGAATACCTAGAAAATTTGTAACTCCATCGATTTTAGGCACTTCAACCTTATAATAATTTTTTACGATATCAATTAAGAATGTGAGATAATCAATTGTGATTCTTTCATTATGTGTATCTGAAATAGTATCAATGAGATTTTTTGAGGTAGAAACTTTAATTTTTTCAGGATCTCGTAGATATTCCACCAAAGTTTTTGAATATTCGAAGGCTTTTCTAATCTCATTTTTTAATATAATCAATCCAGAGACTGAATCATATTCCTTTAAAAACTTCTGAGCAATACTTTTCTCTCTTCCCAATTTAACAGAATCCAAAATCTTATCTTTGTCCTGGATTATTTTTCTTTTTTTTAAAACAAGATAATCAGTAAACTTCTTCTTATTTTGTTTAAAGTCTTCCATTGACATAGCGACGATATTTATTTCAAAAAAATCTTTTAAAGTGAATTTAAAGAAGTTAATTACATGATTAGCAAGGAAGAGATTATCTGAAATTAAAATAATCTTTTTTCCTAAAAAGGTTCCCCTAAAAATATTAGCCATCACCGATTCAGGAATATTTAATTTTATTAAATCATATTTCACGGGTTCAGCCCCCGCAAGAATATCGTCTTGTGTTTTATTTGTATTAGAATCCTCAAGAGATTCAATTTTAAAATCTGTTATTAAACAATCTCTTACAGTAAGGTTTTTGTCTACATATGCAATAAAAGAATGTTCACAAATCATTCCTGCACTAATATCCATAACTATAAGTCCCTTTTTAGCATCTTTTGTTGCATTATCTGAGATCTCTATATTATCCCATTTTGTACAAACTGGGCACCGAATTTCGACTTTAGCCATTATCCCTCGAGGGCACGTTTTTGAAATGTATTTTATAAAGAAGCTTCTTCAATCCAAAATTGAAATGTTTTTTATAATATAATAAATGTTGTAGTATCTTTAAATAACTTTACAATAATTAGAATTCAATACCTTAACTACCGGTACTTTAGAATCTCCGAACACGTCCATATTTTTTTTCTATTAAATTAGCAATAAGTAGGCAGATGATAGCGCTGGTATTTTCAGCAACTATAAACGAGATAGTATTTGTTAGATAGGTTGCGCTTATATAAAAAGTTGTAAAGAAAAATGAGATAAAGATGATAGAAACAATAACCATGGGTTTGGTAATGGGAAAATTTAAGATTTTCGTCCAATTTGAAATATCTATATTAGATTTACGAAATTGGCTCTTCAATTTCTCTCTTCTCTCAACTTGAGCGAAACTTTCAAATATCACCATCGCTGAAAAAAAAATGGCAACTGTCATGCCGAGAGGGATTAAAATTACAACAAAATAATTTCCAATTGCCAAAAAATACTGCCCTATAAATATAAAAAAGAGCTGTAACATCCCACACATCCCTAACAACAACAACCCTATTCCAAAATATTCCTTTGTTTTCCAGCGAATTCTTATTGGCATTTCCCTATAATCTTCTTTCTTTTATAATGGGCCCGGCGCGATTTGAACGCGCGACCTTCTGCACGTCAAGCAGACGTCATACCAGGCAGTCCCCCAATTTTTAAATAAACGATTGAGTCTAGACCACGGGCCCAGAATTTATATATATTTTTTATATGAAAATTAAATTATAATTAAATTAATAATTTGCTCTAATTGTCTAAAATCAGAGAAATTCCAAAAAACTCCTTAAAAAAACCCGATGGTGACATAATAAAAAAAGAAGAAAAAAGGAGTTGTCTTATACTACGTATTTAGAATGGACTAAATTTGTAAGTAATCAGATTTATAAGTTAAAAATATGAGATATAGAAATAGGAAAATTCAAAAATTTCCATCTGAATCGTCCAAAAATGAGATTTGTTCTTTAGAGTTATCAAGTAAGTTATTTTTTTTTCTTTTTTTCAAGCTTTTTATATAGAATCGAAGATAAGCTTGCTATTCCTAGGGAAAAACCAACAATTACCCCCACAATTAGATATGGAATAAGTTCATAAACGATTATCCTCACTGGCATTAATATCTTAGTGGCTGTGTTACCATATATATCAGAAACCTCTATAAACAGTGCTACAATAGAATTAATGTTTTTAAGATTGGTAATAACAATTGAAAAATTATCTTGCTCTTTCAGTGAATATAGAGTTTGAGCCCTCCAACCAGAATTTTGTGAAAAAACAACCCGAATTTTATTTATAATGTTATTATCGATATCAGTAAAAAATATTATTGAAATCTAAGAATAATAGCTAAATATTCTTCAGTTTCACAATGCAATTATTTTTTAATTTGATTTGATCGAAAATTATTGTTCTTATTCCTTCTAATTAAAAATAACCCAAGAAATACGAAAACTTGTATAAAAAAAAAAATTTATGCTTTTTTTTCTCTTAAGGCTCTAATCATTGGTAAGTCTTTTCCCGAAAGAATTTCTAGCATAGCGCCTCCAGCTGTAGAAATAAAAGAAATACCATCAGCTTTCCCTGACATTGCTGCCGCTGCACCCATTTCTCCACCCCCAATAATTGTTAGAGCATTATTTTTCTTGGTTGCTTGTACCATTGTTTCAACCAGTTTATTTGTGGCTTCTCTGAATACTTCCATCTCAAATATTCCAGGAGGACCGTTAGCAATAATAGTTTTACATTTCATTATGATCTCACTAAATTTTTCGACAGTTTTTAGACCAATATCCCCAGTTGTTGTATTATAAGTCCCAGCTTCATCAATACCAATTGTTTTCCTGTTACCATTGTCATCAATGATTAAATCTTCAGGAAGTATAATTTTATCTTTATAGTTTTCATAAGTTTCTAATATCATATCTTTATGCGCTTCCAAGTCTTCGGCTATAATTTTATGATTTTGTTCACCCATATTTTTACCCAAAGCTTCAAAAATTAAAATCGCTGTTAATCCCGAACATAACGCATAATCTAATTTCTCATTGTCAAAATTATATTTCATGGCTTTAAATTTATCAATAGCTTTTGCTCCCCCGATTAGCATTGCCATGGGTCTTTCAGGGTTTTCCATTATTTTCTTCAGCGCATTTAATTCATTGTCTGTTATCGGTCCTACCATCATTTTTGGCCAACCGACAATAGATGCATGTGCCCGATGAGCTGCTCCAAAAGCATCGACTATGACATAATCTACCAATGGAAAAAGTGTTTTCACCATATCTGTATTTTCCGCTTCTGTAAAATCTTTATAACCCTTCATTTCACCCTCAAATTTTCGTACATTGTTAAGAACTAAGGTTTCTCCAACCTTGAGGTCTTTAATAGCCTGAACTGCTTGTTCTCCATATATATCTTTCACAAATTTAACTGGACGTTTAAGATACTTTTCAATCTCTTTTGCATGTATATCCAAATCTGTAAAATCATCTTTCCCGGGACGAGATTGATGTGCGAGGATAATTACAGCACTATTTTTAAAATGTTCGTTCAAAGCGAGAACAAGTGCTCGAATTCGAGGAGAATCTCTAATCTCCATTTTTTCTAAATCAATATTGGAGTTTATATCAACACGCATTAATATTTTCTTTCCTACCAAATCTACATCTTTATATGACGTATAATCAATTTTCATCTATCGCATCACTCATTAATTAGGATTTAAAATTGAAATAATAATAATAATAAATAATTATTTTAAGTGATTATTATTTTTTTTTAAAATTATATTGGTGAAATTAAAAAAACCAAATTGGAAAACCACAAAATAGAAGTAGATTTATTAACTTTATTTATGCAATTACTTTTTGATTAGATAATCATTTCTCAATTAATAAAGGAGAAATCAAAAATTGAGTGAAATAAAAGACATCCTACTTAAGCTGGGTGAAAAAAAAATTTCCATTGAGGAGGCTGAAAGGCTATTAAGAGCGAATCAAATTGAAGAAGTTGGTGATATAGCTAAGTTAGATATTTTCCGTAAAACAAGGACTGGATCTCCAGAAGTAATTTTTGCCCAAAATAAAGACCCTCAAATGGTTCTAGATATTGTTAAAATATTTTTGAATAGCAAACAATACGCAATTATATCACGGTACACCAATGATCAAAAAACCCTTGTTGCCAAATACTTTGAAAATTCTAGTGATTACAATATGGAAATAAACGAGTTAGGGAAAATAATAGTGATCAGGCACAAATCTTTTAATTTCCCCAAAAAAGGAGGAATTATAGGGATTATCACTGCGGGAACCTCGGATATACCTGTTGCAATTGAAGCAAAAGTCATTGCAGAGGCTATGGGTTGTAATATTTTTACATCTTTTGACGTTGGAGTTGCGGGAATTCATCGAATTTTTCACCCTTTAAGTGAAATGATCAAAAAAGGCATTCATATTATTATTGTCTGCGCAGGCATGGAAGGAACCCTACCTGGACTAGTTGCGGCTCTTGTCGACATCCCTGTTATAGGTGTTCCAATATCGAGTGGATATGGTATGGGAGAAAAAGGTAAAGGTGCTCTTATCACAATGTTACAATCGTGTTCTCCAGGATTGTTAGTAGTAAACATAGATAATGGTTTTGGGGCAGGAACTTCTGCTGCGATGATCGCCAATAAACTAGCAGAATAGAATACTTTCTATTTATAAATTTTTTTAACTTTATCAGATAAAATTGGAATTAAAGAAAGACCTTTAATTTAACTTTATTAAAAGACATATTAATTTAATAAAAAAGATATCTAGTAGATTTTTTTACGTAAAGAGAATGATTAGAATTTCTAAAAGATCGTCCCTTTTCAATATCTTTTGTGATGGAATTTAAGATAGATAAGTATAAATATGGAAAATAATATGCATATAATTGAACTTATTTTTAGTAAAAATTTAATCTAAGAGAAAAACCAACTGAATAACTAGTTGAGACCCCATGGTCACAATTTTGGATAATAGTGAATTTTTAGAAAAATCAAAAAAGTTTTTTGAGGATCGAGATATTCCAAATGCTTTGGAAACCTATGAAAAAGCAATAGATCATATAGACAGAGTAAAACCGAAAAATAAATCAGAATATATCCTATATCTTGAATCAGTGCTACAATATTGCAGAGAAAACAATTTAAATGAACAAGAAGCATTAGTTTTAACAACCTTAGGGAGAACGCATTCTATTTTTAAAGATCATGCTGAAAGTATGAAGTATCATTACAAATCATTAAAAATTCAAAAAAGATTAGGTAAAAAAATAGAAACCGCTGAAGGATTAATGTTTTTAGCTGAAGATCTTGAGGTATCTGGAAATTACGATAAGAGTATAGAAATTTTCGAGGAAGCATCCGAATTATTCAAAGAATTAGGAAAATTAATAAAAACTAAAGATATAATCAAGGAAATCAGTAGATTAAAAGAATTTTCTAAAACTATGATTGAGGACGAGTACTTATTAAATAAGTATCACATGGATAAATATTAATTAAAGAAACATTGAAACCAATCTTAAAAATCATTTTTTTCTTTTTTCTTTCTAAATTTTTTATTGCGAATCATCATTAGAATATCTAAGATCGTTGTATTTTGTGAGTGATTGTACAATTAATTGGACCTTGCGAACAGGGATTCCAGAATCAATGCTTATTTTCTTAATATCTTCATATTCCGGCTTAATATTAACAATTTCTTTACCATTCACCGATTCTACGTAAGAAATTTTAAAATTTATTTCATATTTTTTCTTATTAATCTCAACTGTTTGTTTCTCAAAAGCTCTTAAAATACAAACACGATTTATAGTGTGATACCTTACTCCTAGAGTCCCTAATTCATGGATAATTCTTTCTATTATTTCAAATTTATATCTTGGATGGCATAAAATTCTTATTGTATGGCTTGGGCGATTTTTCTTTGTTAGGCTTGGAATAACTTGAACATCTAAAATTTTTTCCCTTTTTAGCTCATTAATGAAATTCCCAATTATTTCTCCAGATATGTCGTCAACATCAGTTTCTAAAATTGAAACCTTTTCAACAATGTTTTTCAACGGATGGTTTGAATAATCTAAATTTACTAAATTCCCCTCTCCAGAAAATAAACGTAAAATATTAGCAAAATTTTTAAACTCTTTTTGACCAGTGCTAAATATTGATTTTCTAATTATCATTTCAGGCAAAAATTCTAAAAATTTTGGATTTAGATTCGTCAGAAGGGCAGCACCGGTGGGTGTTACCAGCTCAGATTCAATGGGACCACCAACAGTTAAAAGATTTGATTTTTCTAAAATCTTTAATGTAGCAGGAGCGGGAACAGATAATAAGCCATGAGCTGTTTTAATTTGTCCTCCACCCAGAGGAATTTTACTGCAATAAACCTTAAAATTCTCATCGAAGCCATTAACTGCATCCAAAACGGAAGTAACACCTATTATATCAATTAACGTATCAACTGAACTAAGTTCATGCAAATGAATATTTTCTGCTAATTTTCCATGAATTTCTGCTTCTGCTTGAACCAATGACGCCAAAACCTTATTTGCATAATTTTTAGCTGGTTTTGAGAAACCCTTCTCATTCAGAAATTTATTTAAAGAATCTTTTAGCATTTTTGCTGATCGATGATTTTTACTTTCTTTGATGACGATCTTTAATTGATTAATTTGAATTCCTGAATTGAGAACCCTTTTCAATTCTATATTTAATTGTGAAACACCGGGTAAATATTCCTTTAATTCTAACAATTTTTCTATAATTTCATTTGTTGTCGGAACTAGATCTAAAAGAGATGCTAAAAGCATATCTCCCGAGATTCCAGAATTATTTAAATCAAAGTAAATTATTCTCATTTTATCTTTTTTTCAGAATTAGTTTATTTCTCGATAAATTAAGTGATAACAATTTTATAATTATATTATCTTTTTAATAATATTAAGAATTATTAAAAAATTAATTTTCCGATTATAAGGAACTGCCAGATGAGTGAACTTCAAACTATAAAATGCTATATGAATCAATTACCAGCAACAATATTAAAATTATTAGGAGTTGAACCCCCGCCTAATACAATTCCTGAAGCGGTTCAAGAGATTTTAAATCTCTATCAAGGGATTGAACGTATTAGTATAAATTTAATCGATAATTTTGGACTTTTTGAGATAACATACCTTAAACCACAGTTTATGATTACTAATTCTGAAGTAATGTTATTGCTTAGTACTAGAAATCCTTATACTTTAGGTGTTCTTCATCAGATGATATATGGTGGGTTTGAAATAAACCCAAATGGATTTCATCTACTGAAATACCTGAATGAAAATGAAAAAAAATCCTGCATGGTGATGAGAAAAAAAGATTTGGACCGTTATGATGGGGGAACAAAATCTATTCCAAAAGATTCTGACATGAGTACGTGGGTAGAATCAGCCAAGGCGATCAATAATTTCGAACTTTCCTGGATGCATTATTTAGATTTTGAGAATTTGCATAAGCAGCAACAACAACTAAGAAGAAGGACTCCAGAAGATCTTATAGAAAAATTGATAAATCGAACTGATAAATGGATTTTAGGTAATTATAAACAATTAAGGAAAAATTCTCTTATGATAATTATTGGAGATCATGGCAGGGCAAAATTAAACTTGGAATACTCTGGAAAGATTGCTCAATGGCGTGAGGCAAGCGTCCCAATTGCAATTTTTATTAGGAAATAATATTTTTCATTTTACTTTTTCTAAGAAAATAACACGTGTTTGTTTAAAATGGAGGAAAATAAGGAATATAAAAGGTTTACAATCTCTCTTCCTAAGCGATTATATGAATCATTTGAAAAATTTAGAGATAAGCTAGGGATGTCTAGATCAGATGCAATTAGGAAGGCAATGCACTCCTTTATGATTAGTGAAGAAGACATTTATACTAATACGGCAAATATTATTGGATGTATCATTATTTTGATGTCTCATGAACATCCTGATATAAAAGAAGAAAATCATGTGCATGATTCTTCCCAGGTGACCAATCATGATCACGATTATACTTCCAGATCTATGTATACCAATATCCAACAAACAGATGAAATCCTAAAAATAGATATTCAACATCATTTTTTTGATGTCATTATCTCGACTATGCATGTTCATTTGGAATATGAAAAATGTCTGGAAATTGTTGCCGTCTCAGGAGCTTATGATCGTGTAAAAAAACTTAAAGAAGATTTATTGAAATTAAAGAGCGTTATATCAGTTGGATTTTTTATGATTGAAAAAGAAACCAACTCTGATTCCTAAAAATAGAAAAAAAAAGAACTTCAGATCCTCACCGGTTAGAATTAGTTTAAGGTACAAGGCGATTTGGGAAGGGTCTTTTATTCTTTATTTTAGGTGTGTGTATAATAAAAAGATAAAATTTTGAAAATTTTAATCGAGATACCCCACCAAATTATTGATTTACATGATGAAAGTGAAAAAAATTAAATAAAAAAAAAAAATAATAATTTATACAAATAATAAGTAATAATTCAGTTAAATAGATAAAATGGAATTAAAGAATCTTTTTAGCCCTAGTAAAATTGGTAATGTTCAAATTAAAAATAGAATCATCAGATCTGCAACTTGGGTCGCTAAAGCAACAATTGATGGTTACGTAACGGAAGATTTGATTAAAATTTTTAAGGATTTAGCTGAAGGAGGAACAGGTTTAATAATTTCTGGATATATTGCTGTAGATCCATCCGGCGCAGCTACACATAAAATGGCTTGTTTATATGATGATTCTTATATTTCTGGTCAAAAAAAACTAGTAAGAACGGTTCATGAATCTTCAGAGGTGAAGATTGCTGCTCAAATTGCTCATACTGGTAATGGTGCCTTTATATTTGGAAATACTAATTTTAATCCTGTCGGACCTTCACCAATGATCAACTTAGTTCTTAATAAACCATGCCGTGAGTTAACAGCCGAGGAGGTAAGACAAACTATTAAAAATTTTGTGGATACAGGACGAAGGGCTTATGAGAGTGGTTATGACATGGTGCAGATTCATAGTGCTCATGGCTATTTGCTCAGCGATTTCGTTTCTCCGTTTACAAATAAACGTACTGACGAATTTGGAGGATCTTACCAAAAAAGAACTAAGATATTAGTTGATATTTATAATCAACTTAAAGATGAGTTAGGCAAAAATTTTCCAATAATTATTAAACTGAATACAAAAGATTATCTTCAAGATGGATTAAGACTAGATGAGGGAAAAAAAATCGCTGAAATTCTTATTGAGGCAGGTTATGATGCTATAGAACCAAGTTCTGGTCGTTTTGATTTTACATTTAGCAAGAGGAAGACTTTTCCTACTGTTATGGATAAATCAGAAGAAAATCAGAATTATTTTCTTCAGAATGTTAATATGTTGAAACCTATAATGAGAGGTCGACCAATTATTCTTCAAGGTGGTATTAGAAACCCATTAATAATGGAAGAATTTATTAAAGAAAACATTGCTGATTTTGTAGCTTTGAGTAGACCTTTAATATATGAGCCGGACCTTCCATATCGTTGGAAAAACGGAGATTTATCACTCCCACTTTGCACCAATTGCAATGGTTGTTTAACTGTTGCAGCTTCTAATACTTTATATTGTGTAGTTAAAAAGAAATCAGAGGAAAAGTAGGATAGAACATAGAATCATCATTTCTGTTCAACATTGAGAATAATAATTCTTCACTTGTTAAGTAGTAACAAGTAATCTTCTAAAAATGGAAATATATAAAATTAAAAAAGAAAAAAAAAGTAAATAATTTTTTATTGTTATAAGTCTTTTTCTTGAACAGTTTTTCGATTGTTTGCTTTGACTCGAAAACGATTTCCTCGTTAACGTTTAGCCCTAGCAATCGCTTTATCAAGAACTTCGATTATTGCATTATTAAGGGATGGACCATCAATTACATCTCCGCTAGTATTACACTCTTTTCCCTTAATATATTCTCGAACTTTGCTTTTAACAAAGAGAACATCTGCTGTTGTTTTTTTTGCCATTTTTCTTATTCCTCTATAACGGTTTTAAAACGATTTAAAAAAAAATCTATTTAAATATAATTCTGTCTTTCTTATTTTTAAACTTTAAGGTCAAATCATCTCAAACGATGAATAGTCACCTCCTAGATGCAAATCTTATTTATCAGAAATCTAATAAAAACCAAATCCAGATTTAGCAATAATTCTAAATTTAGATAGATATGTTTACTTCCACATTGGATGTGAAGTTAATATGTCGATCTGGCAGAGAATTTTTATTAAACCTATTTTTTTTGACGGGAAATGCAAATCTAACATCTACATCTTTAATCTAATTTTTTTAAAAAAAAGACAACCGTTATATTCAAATTAATGAGAACAATAAAAAATAAGAATAAGTGTCTTTTATCAATATACAGTATAGAAAAGAAAATGGCACACAGGTAAGTTAAGTGATTTTTTGTGAGTAATGTAATATTTTCTAGAGCACCAGTCCGAATTTGTGATATTGGAGGATGGACGGATACTTGGTTTTATCCTGAAGGTGCTGTGCTTAACTTTTGTGTAAGATTGTATACTTCTGTTAAAATAACTCCATTAAGCTTAGGTAAGGTTCAGATAACTTCAGAAAATCTAAACATAGAAACCGAAATTAAAAATTATAATAATATAGTTTATGATGGGAGATTAGATTTATTAAAAGCTGCAATTAAACGAATGAATGTTAAGGAAGGCATGGATATACTTGTTAGAAGTGAAGTTCCCCCTGGCTGTGGAACAGGTACAAGTGCAAGTGTAGCTGTTGCGTTAATAGCGGCGCTAGCTCGTTATTTGAAAATAAATTTAGAACCTGATGATATTGCTGATTTAGCGCATAAACTAGAAGTAGAAGAATTAGAATTAGAAAGTGGAGTTCAAGATCAGTATGCCGCAGCATATGGGGGAATCAATTTCATGGAAGTAGCTTATCCGTCAGTGAAAATAACCCAGCTTAAACTTAGTAAAAAAATTATCTCTGATATCGAAGACCACATGATTTTAGTTTTTCTAGATTCGCGCAGTTCTAGTGATATGCATAAGGCTGTTATTAATAACTATAAGAAAGGCGATAATGCAACACTAACGTCTCTTGAAATTATAAAAAATTGCGCATATAGTATGAAGAAAGCGCTTTTTTCTGGTGATCTTTTAGACATTGGGAGAATAATGAATAGAAATTGGGAAGCTCAAAAAAATCTACATCATCTTATGAGCAACCAAATTATTGAAAAAGCAGAAAAATTGGCATATAACAATGGTGCCCTAGGATTTAAATTAAATGGTGCTGGTGGCGGCGGCTCAGCCTCAATTTTAGCCGACAAGGGGAAAACATCCTTTCTTAAAAAGATCTTAATTCAAGAAGGTTTCCAAATACTTCCTTCCAAGTTTGATTTTTTAGGTGTTCAAACATGGACTACGTAACATAGCAAAATTAAGAGTGAAAATTGCATTTTAAGATAATGTATGTTCTTTTTATAGTTTAGATATAAAATAGTTATATGGTTCCACGAGATCAAGCAGTTTTTGCTTCTACGATAAATTTGCAACACGATAATTCATTAATACATAATTTATTCATTTTTAATAAATCTGGGGTATGTTTTTATGGTAAAAACTTTACAAATTACATCACAGTCGAGAAAAATTTAATTTCCCCTTTTATTACAGCCTTAATGTCATTTTCTAAAGAAATGATCGGAAAGAAATTCAAAATTATAGAAATGGAAGATGTGAAAATCGTAATTTTTGAGAAGAATTCTCTCTATTATGGTGTGTTGTGCAATACGATTGAAAACTTAACAGTATTGGAAGATCTCATATCCAGAGTCAATCAAAGTCTCATAACATATTTGATTAAGAATAATATTAAACTTGACGCTGAAATAATATATGATAGTGATTTAAATGACACTATAGAAGAAATTTTAAGTACAGCATTGAGTAGCAAATTAGAGACAAAAAAAGGCAAAAAAGTTATAACATTTTTGAATGAATTAAATTTACAAGGTGAAATTGAGGGAATAATCTTTTTAACAAATAGAGGAAAGGTTGTATATTCATCTTTTCATAAATTAGACTTGAGAAATTTTTTAAAGGAAGTCGAATTTCGCATAAAAATTTGTAATAATTCAATATTAAAGCTTTTTTATACTTTTAAGGACAGTAAATTTGTTTTTTCTGAATATATCCTCAATTCATATTTTATCATCTTAGTTTTTGGATCAGATGTGAAATTTGGGTTAGCCGGACATTATTTAACTCAGGTGGTTAATAAAATAAAAAAAATCCTTATAGAATAAGATATTGATAACTTAATGTTCGCTTTTTATATTTTAAAACTTTAGTTTACTTTTTCAGTTTAGAGTCCTTATAAGAATGGCTGTAAATTTATTAATTATAAAAGCCAAATTAAAAAATTTCTTAACATAATCTAAATAAAATTCTTATGAGTTGAAAAAATATTGACAAAATCAGAAGAAAATTTGAAAGCAGCATTCGCAGGTGAATCACAAGCAAACCGCAAGTACTTAGCCTTCGCTGAAAAAGCAGATAAAGAAGGGTATTCTCAAGTTGCTAAAGTTTTTAGGGCTGCAGCGGAAGCCGAAACAGTCCATGCTCACAACCACTTAAGAGCACTTAAAGGTATAAAATCTACAAAAGAAAACATTCAAGCAGCAGTTGAAGGCGAACACTATGAATTCACAAAAATGTACCCCGAATTCTTAAAAGATGCGAAGGCAGAAGGTGATAAAACTGCTGAAAGAACTTTTAATTATGCTAACGAAGTTGAAAAAGTCCATCATGAATTATATAAATCTGCCCTTGCTGCTGTAGAAAATGGTAAAGACTTAGAAAAAAAGGAGATTCACATTTGCCCAGTATGCGGTTACACCCATGAGGGCCCTTTACCTGAAAAATGTCCGGTTTGTGGAGCGGTAAAAAAAATATTTCAAAAAATTGAATAATTTTCTTTTTCTTTTATTATTGGGACAAACTAAATTTTCCATGGGCTATAACACCCTTTTATCTTCAGTAAATATTTATCAAAGGAGAAATCAAGGTCATTCTCAGCTTTTCTTAAAGCACCTAGATTAGCACCATTTTCATAATAATTTAGAAGAAGTTCTGACACTTTTGCATCTCCAATAGAGATCATTGTCTGAAGTCTTGCGTTTTTAACAATCGCCTTAAAGTTCAGTGCTCTTAATTTAATAGATCTAATTTTTATTAATTCTTTTTCTATTTTCTTATATTTTGTAATTAGGCTATTAAATTTCTCTTTTAGATAAGCGTCTATTTCTTTCTCATATGGAGTATTTAATTTAGGAATAAAAGGGTTTATATTTACCCTTAACGATTTACTTTCAAAACCTAAATTGTCAATTTTCTTTAACAAATTAATAATTTCATCAATATCTTTTTCATCTTCATTGGGTAAACCAATTAAAAAATAAAATTTTACATTTTTAATTTTTGAATCCCTGATCTGAGACAGGACATTAAGTATTTTTTCATTAGATATTACTTTTCCTAATGCATATCTAAGATTTTCCGATCCTGTTTCAGGTGCAATGGTTATAGTTTTTATATTCCCCATTTCAAGGACATCGATTACATCAGGAGTAAGATGTTCAATTCTCACTGAGGGAATAGTTAATCTTTTATTTTTACTTATAATATATCCACAAACTTGTTTGAATTTTGGATGGATCGAAACGCAAGAACCTATGAGACTGATGGTTGCAAAATTCGAATAGATAATTCCCTTATCAATAACACTAATGATATTCTCATAACTTCTATTTCTAAATGGAGAATTATGAAAAGATGATATACAAAATTTGCAACCAAAAGGACATCCTCGATTAATTTCTACAAAGAAGTTACTTTCAAATATTGTACTCTCTCTAGTTGAGTTTAATGTCAACTGAGAAATTGGAATTGGAGAGTTATCAAGATTATTGAGAATGCCTCTCTGGACGTTATTATTGAGAGATGGAATAAAAATCCCCTTAATTTGACTGGAAAGGTGGAGAAATTCTTCAAAACTGATATGGCTACCGTTATACCTTAAGTACTGTTTAAAAAATAAATCTAGATTTTGCTCAGCATCACCGATAAAGAATAGATCAAATATTTGCTTAAATGGTATTGGATTTGATGTCACTACTGGTCCACCCCCAATAATTAAAGGGTATTTCGACTTTCCTTTGACTATTGATTTAAAGCGTTCCTGGTATGAAAGAGGGATATTTGATTTTTCTAAAATCCATAAAATATTCCTATAATCATTTTCAAAATGTAAGGAAAAGCCTAAAATATCAAAATCACAAGGTAATTTCTTACTTTCAAAGGATCTTAGTGAATTAATAGGTGAAAAATCTTTTGAGGCAGGATACTTTATTTTAATATCAGGAAGAAATATCCTTTCACATTCTATTTTTTCATATCTGTTTATTAAAGAATAAAGGAGTCTAATAGAATAGGAAGACATTCCAATTTCATAAACATTGGGGTATATTAAGGCTATAGAAAAGTCAATTTTTCTCCAATCTTTTCGCTTTATGTTTTCATTTATCATTTATTAAAATAATTTCTAGTTAATTAATTACCCTATTCATTGCGCTATTTAATTCTAACCTAAACACTAAGCTTTTTAATCTCTTCAACAATTAACGGTAATATTATTCCTGTTTTATTATGAATAACAATCTCAGCTCTATCATCCAAATGTGTGGGCTGGTCATTTATAATTATTAGTTTCCCTCCATGGTTTAATACATAAACAGGCAAATCGCAAACAGGAGAAACGGTTAAGGATGATCCTGCAATTAACATAACATCTGCTTTTTTAGCTAAATCTATTGACATGTATTTTTCAAATTTAGGGAGATCTTCCCCAAATAATACAACAGATGGCTTTAAGGGTGCTGCACAATATTCACATTGAGGTGGGGAGTTTTTTTCCTTTTTTAACTTATTTAAGATATGGTCTTTAGTATAACTGGCACGGCATCCTAAACAGGTAAATCTATTTATGTTCCCATGTACTTCATACACGATAACACTCCCTGCTTTTTGATGTAACTCATCTACATTCTGAGTTATAATCGCCTTTAATATATTTAATCTTTCTAGGGTGGTAATAGCGAAATGACCAGGATTTGGTTTCGCACTAAATAAAGTAGGTGCTATTTCTTCTGCCATTTTCCAAAATTTTGAAGGATCTTTCAGAAAACTTTCGAATCCACCAAACGTTTCAATTGGGTACTTCTTCCAAATTCCATTATCCCCTCTAAAATCGGGGATCCCAGACTCAGTTGAGATTCCTGCTCCTGTCAAAGCAATTGCATTTTTAGACTGTTGTAGACATACAGCCGTTTTTTTAATATCTTCTCTCTCTATTTGTTTAACTGATTTCATTACCGGTTAAAAATTCGCTACTGTTTGTATTAAATTTCTTAAGATATATATTGCAAATAAATTTTAACCAAGTAAATTATTTGAGTTGGATTAAGAAAAATTAAATTGATTGAAAGCTTTTCCCCTTTAAGAGTACAGTAATTATCTTTTTAATTTTCTGAAGTTTTTTCTATGATAACTGGGTTTACGATTATTTTAGAAGATGAAATTCTTTTCTGTTCAGATGAGATTAAGTATAATGTTTTTGAAGTAGTGCTTTTCGTAGAAAAATTGTTGAGAAGTATTAATCCAAAAAATTCTTGGCTACTAAATAAAATCTGTCTAAAGGATCACAAATTAGGAAGAGAAAGAATTATTATAAACCATATCATTACCAAAAAGAAACAACATTTATTTTTTTGTGTTGTCGGAAACTTTAATGTTGGCTCCAGTGAAGCTGTTAAGGTTGTAAATGAATTTAGTAAGCAGGTTAATAAATATTATAAAAATCCAGCCATCTTAAAACAAAATTCTAATGATTCAGTTTTTAAAGATATATTAAAATTGATTATAGCCTATTTAAAGGACAAATATTCAGAACCATTAGAAGAAGAAATTATCTTTAATAACAATGGAAACGATTCCCGAAATTCAATACTTTATGTTGGGATCTCCACTCAAGGATTACCTATTAT